>Ga0182747_1000155_pt1 | contig 72571 bp, 54 predicted proteins | sample eDN3rd30CBELigBY_FD_128526 | JGI IMG/M metagenome (GOLD analysis project Ga0182747, IMG submission 128526) | Enriched backyard soil microbial communities from Emeryville, California, USA - eDNA 3rd pass 30_C BE-Lig BY (version 2) (version 2) | ecosystem: Environmental > Terrestrial > Soil >... | reverse complement strand
CGGCCAGTTCGATGGCACCGAGATCAGCAAGAACACCTGGCCGCGCCGCACACCGTTCGGCGAGTTCAAGGGCAACGTTGCCCACTCCAACTACGACGGCTTCATGTTCGACCGCAACATCAATGCGGACAACACGTTCACGGTCACCGGCAGCTCGCACATGCCCAAGGCCAATCCCAACGAGCCGAACGGCCTGACGCTGGAAACGGTCTTCGAGAACCTGACGACCTACAAGAACCGCAATGGCGGCGTGTGGGGCCGCGGCGAGATGCACACCTTCAAGAACCTGAAGGCTGCCGACAACGCCATGGGATATACGCACGCCTCCGGCGCTCCCGGCCGCGATCCCTTCACCTCGAAGGTGGTCGACTCACTGTTCGTGGGCGAGACCGAGAACGTCGGCAATCCGCGCACGCCGGAGGAGAAGAAGTACGGCCGCAGCCTGCCGAAACCGATGATTCCGGATTTCCCGATCCGCGCCTATGAGTACTACGACCTGCGCCATGACGTGGTGAACACCACGTTCCGCAACTACCAGGACAACTCCCTGCGCAAGAGCGGCGCGCTTTCCTACCTGCTGTACACCAGCTTTGGCGTCAGCTCCAACAACGCAGTCGAGAACGTGAAGTTCGTGAATGCCAAGCCGGTGTATTTCCCGCCGATCGAACGTCGCTGGGGCAATGACCATGGCGGCAGCACTGCCTACAAGACCGCCGCGATCCTCGATCGCGACGGCTCCCTGGGCGGTGGCCCGAACTCATATGTGCTCATCCACGATGGCGTGAACGACAGCATCGCCACCGACACGAAGGCCTGCCAGATCAAGCGCGACTGGAATGCCGCGATCTGCAAGGGCGATGTGGGTCGTCTGAACATTGGCGGAGCCGGCGGCGGCTTCGGTGGTGCGCGTGGCGGTGCACCGGGTGCCGCTCCTGCACGCGGCGGTGCACCGGGTGCGGCCCCTGCGCGTGGCGGCGCTCCCGGCGCTGGCCCCGGCGCGGCTCCGGCAGGTGGTCCCGGCTTCACGGGTCCGGCGCCTGCCGCTCGCGCCGGTGGCCCGGGCGGTGCTCCCGCACAGCCGCCGGTGATCCTCAGCCGCGATGGCAAGGACTACCAGCTCACCGGCACCAATGTGCGCGCCGGCACGGAGATCAAGGTGACCACGGAACGGCCGTCGGTGAACCTGTCGCTGTCGGAACTGAACCCTGGTTCGTGGGTGATCTTCCAGCTGCCCGGCTTCAACACCGCGGCGGCCGGCACGGCGGTGGACAGCCTCGATGCGCTGCGCAAGGCCAGCGACACCTCGTACTACAAGGCCAAGGATGGGCTGTGGGTGAAGGTTGTCTCGACCGCCCAGGGTGGCCGGGATGGCGGAGCGAGCCTGCAGGTCAGCCGCTGAGGCCTCGCAGCCCCTGCCCGAGATCAGCGCCCCGGCTTGCGCCGGGGCGCTTTGCTTTCTTCGGGGGTGAAACTCAGCCGGCGATGAGCGCCCCCGCATCGGGGGCCCTTTCCATCTCCAGGATCTGCCGGGCCAGCCCGGCCGCAGCTTCCGCCGCCACGGGAAGTTGCGCGCGTCCCGCGCAGTCCACGAACTTGGCGATCAAACCTTCCTCCCCCAGTGGCCGGGCTGGCGAGCCGCGGGGATCGATGATCTCGTGGCGCAGGACGCGCCCATCTCCCATGGTCAGCTGCAGGGCGCCGCTGACCGCGCGCTCGACTCCCCAGTCCTCCCGCTGCACAAAGCTCGCGCGTTGCGCCAGCTGCAGCACGTCCGTGCTGGCGAGGGCTGAGCTGCCAAAGCTGTGCAGGTCGACACGGCCGGTGACCAGCGCCACGGCCACCGTGTAGGGCAGGCTGAACCTGGCATCGATGGCGGTCTGCGGTGCCGCCTTGCGTGCGGGTGGCAGGGCAAGCATCCGGTGCACTGCACAGCCTTCGATGGTGAGCTCGCGAATGGCGCGCCAGTCCACCCCCGCGCGCAGCAGCAGCGCGCATTCAATGGCGGCGTGCGTGCCACGGCAACTCGGCCAGGGCTTGAAGCTGAGGGACTCGATGTGCCAGCCCTCTGCCGGCGCGGCGAACAATGTCCCGGCGTCGTAGCGGTTGCCGGCGAAAAGACGGAAGAACCCGTCGCGTCCCTCCAGCGGCGCCTCGAAGCCCCGCACGCCCGACCGGGCCAGCTGCACCACCTGCACTGCCACCTGGGCTGGGAAGGCTTCACGCACCGCGCGGATGACGGTGTCCTTGTCATGCTTGATCTGGCCGGGAGTGGAGTTCTGCAGCAGCAGCAGCGACCAGGCATCGAGCAGCTGCTGCGGCGTCAGGCCCAGCAGGCGCGCAGCGCCGGCGACCGCGCCGAACGCGCCAAGGATGGGCGGCGGATACCAGCCGCCATCCTCCAGTCGCTGGCGCAGGCTCAGTGCGATACGGCAGGACACCTCGCATCCGATGGCGATGGCGGCCAGCAGCATGCGCCCGGGCACGCGGCCCTGTGCCTGCGCCAGGGCAAGCACCGCCGGCACCAGCGAGGCATTGGGATGCAGCGGCGCGCCGTCGAAGGCGTCCTCGTAATCCAGCGCATGGGCCATGGCGCCATTGGCCAGTGCAGCCAGGGCAGGCCGCACCCCATGCGCCGTGCCGAGGATACGGGCCGGCCCGGTACCGCCGTCCACAGCGTGGGCAATGAAAGGCTGCACCTCCGGCGCCAGCGCGCTGGCGGCCCGCATCACGCCGGTGGCATCGAGCACCACCCGCGCGGCACTGCGCAGCGCGGAAGGGGGAATGCCCGCTTCCGGCGTCTGTGTCACGAACTGCGCCAGGCGCAGCGACAGACCTTCGCTGTGCGCCCCGGTCACTGCGGGCCTGCTATAGTGCTGCAAGCGCTTGCAGCCAGGATCAAGTCAATGCGCATCGCAAAAAGTTTCCTTCCCGTGCTGTTGCTGCTGGCCACCGCCGCGACGGCACATCATTCCACGGCCAACTTCGACCGCACACGGCAGGAGTCGGTCACCGGCACAGTGAAGTTCTTCGGCTTCACCAATCCGCATTCCTTCATCGACCTCGATGTCACCAATGCCGAAGGCAGGACCGAACCGTACAAGGTGTTCCTGCCCGGGCGCGTGCTGCTCACGCGGTACAACTGGAAGCCCGGCGACCTGAAGGCCGGTGACAGGGTGACCATCACGGGCAACCCGGACCGCAGTGATGCGCGATTCATCTACCTGTTGCGCGTGAAGTTCGCCAGCGGCAAGGAGTGGGAACGCTCCCGGGAGATTCCGGAGTAGCGTTCAGTTGCGCCATGGCACGCTGCTGGGTGAGCCCAGGAGGTTCTGGTCCCAGATGTCCTGCTGGCAGAGGTATTCGCCCACGCTGATGTCGGGCGACCACTTGTAGCGCATGGTGTAGCGCACCGGCGCGCTGAGCACCACCGGATCGATGATGGTGAGCTCGTTGCGCAGCTGCTTGTTGCCGTCCTCGTCCTTGCCCATGGACCAGCGCTCGATGATGCGCCGGGCGTTGCTCACCGGCACATCCCCGGTGGGTTTGCCGGCACCGGTGCGGCGGATGTTGCGCGTCTCCACCACCAGCGTGTCGCCTTCCCAATGGCCATTCGACGTACCCATCGCCGAAGGCAGGGCATCGAAGGTGTAGGGCGCCGGACCGACCGGAATGCGGCGCAGACTGCCGAAGGTTTCGTGGAACACCGTGAGCCGGTCGCGCGTGAACAGCACCTCGAAGGGATACTGCGCGATCAGCCGTACCGGCCAGGGCATGGACTCGGCGATGCAGGAGGCATTGGTGTCGTCGATGGTCGGATCGACGGGACCATATTCGGCCAGCCATTGCTCGCGCGTCGCCGCTGCCTCGGGCCGCAGCGGCCATGGCGGCGGACGATCGCTGCGCTTGCTGTCGGGCAACCAGACGCCCGCCATCTCGCGCGCCACCGCCGGATGTTCCGCGGCCAGCGCGGGGGCTGCCAGCAGGGCGGCAATCACCAGCAGGCCGGGCGCCTTCACTTCGCACCTGCCTTGCGGGCCGCAGCGTGCTCCCTGAGCCGGTTGCGCCAGATCTGGTCGATCCACAGCCGTTCGGAACACTGGCCTTCCACCAGGCGCGCATCCGGCGCCCAGGCAAACACGCGCTTCAGCTGCAGCGGCCGGGTGAAGGTTTCCGGATCATCCAGCACCAGCTCGTTCACCAGCAGCCGTCCGCGCGCCGGATCGCTGGCCAGCTGCCAGCGTTCCTTCACCTTCAGTCCGCCGCGGTGCGAGAGGCCGTTGCCGTTGAGGATGGCCTGTGGCTCCATCTCGATTGTCTCCACGACCAGCGCATTGCCGTCCCACCGGCCGGTGGAGGTGCCGAACCAGGTCGGCAGCCGGTCAGGGTCCGGGACCGGCAGTGGCTTGTCCAGGTATACGCGGCGCGTTTCCGCGTTCAGCAGGTTGGGCTGGAACACGAAGTACACGCGATCTGCGGTCTGCAGCACCTCCAGCGGGCTGGTGCCCGACAGCGTGTTGCGCGGCGTGCCCAGGGGCATGCAGAACGAGGCAGGTTCATCGCGGTCGGGATCGAAGGCGGCATAACGCTGGCGCGCGGCCTCGGTAAGGGGCAGGGGGTCGGGCCAGGGCGTGGAAAGTGACTCCACAGGCAGCCAGGTGCCGGAGATATCCGGCGCCGCGCCATGCGCTGGCAGCGTCAGCAGGCCCAGCATCGACCAGAGCACTGCGAATGCCACCCGCCTGACTGCCCGCATGCGTTCTCTCCCTATGGCTGGTCCGATGCGCCGGATTCAGTTGAACTTCAGCGGTACCCGCAAGGCGCCAATCTCCGGGAACCTCGTGGGAACGATGTTGCCGGCCAGCGTGAAGCCCCGCGGCGTCGCCGCCAGCAGCTCCTCGAGTGCCACGCGCAACTCCAGGCGCGCCAGCGGCGCCCCCGGACACATGTGCGGACCGCGCCCGAAGGCTACGGAATCCTTCATGTTCGGCCGGTCGAGGCGGAAGGTGGCCGCATCCTCGAACACTTCCTCGTCGCGATTGGCCGAGGCATAGACCAGGGCAATGGGCTCACCGGCCGGTATGGCGCGCCCGTGCAGGGTCACGTCGGAGCGCGATGTGCGCGCAAAACCGCGGTACGGCGTGTAAAGCCGCAGGAATTCCTCTGTGGCTGCCTCGGAAAGCTCCGGATGCTCACGCAGGCGCTGCTGCAGCGCCTGGTCGCGCGACAGGTGCACGGCAATGGAGCCAATCATCACCGTCGGGGCGATGATGCCCACCACCAGCACCTGGCGGATGGTGCCGACGATCATCTCCTCGGGCAGCGGCTGGCCGTCCACCCGGGCCGCCAGCAGCGAGCTGGTCGCATCCTGGTCGACAGGCAAAGGCCGCGCCTTGCGCTCCGCCAGCACGGCGCGCGCCATCTCGTAGAGCTTGAGGCTGGTCTCCTTGGTGGCGGCCTCGTCATTGGACTGCACGGCCACGTTGTACCGCCGGCCCACCTCCGCCAGCTGTGCCGACTGTTCCGGCTGCAGGTTCATCCAGCTGTTGAACACCAGGATGGGCATGCGCGAGGAAAACTCCTCGCAGATGTCGCCGCCGCCCCTGGCCACCATGCGGCCCAGCAGCTCGCGCGAGATGCGGCGGATCTCCGGCTCGAAGCGGGCCACCCGCTGTGGCGCCAGCAGCGGCGAGATCGCGCGCCGGTAGGGCGTGTGTTCGGGAGGATCCAGATGCAGCGGCGGCCGGCGGCCGGTGAAGGCCACCTTGGGAACCACGTTCTGCTTCGAGGTGATGTAGTTGTCGCTGTCGGCGGCCGCGCTGATCACGTCCGCGTGTTTCATCAGCGCCCAGAATCCGCCCCAGGCATCGCTGTGGGCCACCGGGCATTCGCGGCGCAGGCGCGCGTATTCGAGGTGCGGACTGTCGAAGTCTTCGGGAGCGAGTGGGTCGAAATCCTGGGACATGAGGTGGCGAGTATAGTTGGGGTGAAAGCGCTGTCAGGTCTGCTTTTTCAGTGCCGATGGCGCGGCGGCCGTGCCGAGGCGCGGCGCCAGCGTGAGCAGCAGGATGGCTCCGATCAGCAGCGCGGCGCCGATCAGCTCGCTGCCGGTGGGGGCCGGCTGGTTCCAGAAGGCGTGGAGCACGTAGGCGGCGGCCAGCCCGGCCAGCAGGCTGGAGGATCTTTCCAGCGGCACGCAATAACTGTTCTCGCGCGGGTTCAGCAGGATGATGGCCGCAAACACCGAGATGATGGTGAGCGTGAAGCCGCCGGTCGCGAGCAGCACCAGTACCGGGTCACTCCATGCGCGCGTGAATCCCCAGGCCAGCTCATCACCCTGCGAACCAAGCCCCATCAGGCTCACCGCGGCCAGCGCCACCAGCGACATCGGCAGGGCGATGATCTTCTCTTCGGCAAAGTACTGCCGCACCGTGGCGGGATCGCCGGACTTCGAGATGCGCGTCATCACGGCCAGGCGCAGGAAGTAGCCCACGGTGTAGAGCACCACGGTGGCGATGGCCAGGGGCGGCAGGTGGAAGCCGCCGCGCTGGTGCACCACGAAGGTGAGGGCAATGGCCACGATCGCCAGTGCCGTCCAGCTGTACCAGCGCACCCGGCGTCCGAAGATGAAGTCCACCAGCGGGGCGATCAGCAGGATGTCCCCGCGCATCAGCAGCTGGATGAAGGGAATGCTCACGTCAGTGAAAGTGAACGACAGCGGCACCGTGAACAGCACCAGCGCGGTGCCGATGCCCGACAGCACGGTGTAGCGCGTGGGCACGGGCAACCGCGTGCCGCCGACCTGCACTCCATGGGCGTCACGGTGCCATCCGGAAAGCCAGATGAAGAGATAGGTGAGCACCATGTTCACGGTCAGCGAGACGGGCAGGGTCTCCAGTCCCGTGAGCGCGCGGCCGCGTTCCGGGTGCACGCCGCTGGTCGCCAGGCGCGTGACGATGATGTTCGGGATGTAGCTGAGGAAGTACAGCCCCACGATCCATTCCAGCGGCATGCGGGTGATGGATTTCATGACAGGATGCGCACCACCTGCCCGTCGGTTTCATAGCGGCCGTTCAGGCCGGCCTCGGCCGTGACCGCCCGCATGTAGTCGAGTACCTCAGCGAAGCGCGGATCCTCGGCCCCCAGCACGCGCGGGATGGCATCGCGGTCGATGTACACGGGCAGGAAACCGGCCTGCTGCACCCGGCCTTCGCGGATCACCAGGCGCGCGATCATCGACAGCCGTGATGCTGGCGGAAAGTTGTAGAGGCTGTCGAAGTCCGGCTCCCAGTTCTCGCCCAGCTTCTGGATTTCCCTGAAGCTGGGGCGCGCGGCGTGCTCGGGCGTCATGCGCAGGTCCGTCGCGAAATTGCAGAGGCTGTGGAACACCGGCCTGCCCTCGATGCACTCGATGCCCTTCAGGATATGCGCATGGTGGCCCAGGATGGCATCGGCACCCGCCGCAACGGCGGCGCGGGCCACCTCACGCTGGTAGTCGGCAATCACCGCACGCACGAAATGGATGCCCCAGTGATGTGAAACCAGCACCACGTCGGCCTGCTGCCTTGCATTGCGGATATCGGCCTGCATGGCGGCAAGATCGCCCGCATGCGCCCAGGTGTGGATGCGCGCCGGAGTGCCGGGCTGGTCGTGTTCCACCTGTTCGTAGAGCGTGTGCGCCCGCATGGGCGCGCAGCCCGGGCGCCGCTCCTCGGCCCAGTAGCCCTGCGGCAGGATGGAGGAATACGCCAGCAAGGCCACGCGCGTGCCGTCGGCCAGCTGCCGTATCACTGGCCTGCGCGCCGCGGCGATGTTTTCACCGACCCCGACGACCTCCAGGCCAGCGTCGGCGAGGTTGTGCAAGGTCTCGAAGAAAGCCTCGTTGCCCCAGTCGAGGCAGTGGTTGCCGGCAAACGAGATGACGTCAAAGCCGGCGCGCGCCAGGGCGTCCGCACAGGCCGGTTGGGCCAGCACGGCATGCCTGGCCTGAGGCAGCCGGGTGCCCCGCGTGGCGAAACTGGTTTCCAGCTGGCCGAAAACCAGTTCCGCGCCACTGAGCAGGTCGCGCGTGGCAGTGAAGCACTGGTCGGGATCGTCGCGATCCGGGGCCAGGTCGCCGGTGGCCAGCACAATGCCCTCGCCGGCGTTCTTCTCCATCGACATTCAGGTCTCCTGCGTGGCCGGTGACTGTGCACCTGAACCAACCCCGGATGCAAGCGCTTGCATCGGGGGTAGCAATGCCTTTTCCGGGCGGCTTTCATCTGCAGCTACAGGGCGGAGGGGCGGTGTGCCGGCCGGCCTGCGCGGTCAAACAGGTAGGCCTTCAGGTCCTCGGCCTCGTCGCGCCGCAGGTACTTCGCGAAAGACGGCATGCCTGCGCCCGTGAGTGCGCCGTCGAACAGGATGGCGTCGAGATTGTCCAGCAGGGGCGAGCGGCGCAGGTCCGGCGCACCGCCCGCATTGATTGCTGCCGGGCCATGGCAGGAGCCGCAATGTGCCACATACAGTTCTGCGCCACGCTGGATGCGCGGGTCACTGGGCGGAGGTGGAATCTCCAGTGCGGGCAGGGGTTCAGGCTTCGGCGGGAGCGTGGCCTTGCCACCGAGCTTGAAGACCAGCAGGCGCCGATCCACGCCATAGCGATAGCCCATCGGCACCAGGCCGTGTTCCTGCGACATGCCGCCGCCGATGCCGGCCATCACCGCCACATATTGTTCGCCATCCACGCTGAACACCGCAGGTCCGCCCATCACTGCATTGTGCGTGGGCGCCTCCCACAGGAGCTTGCCATCCCGGTCATCCAAGGCCAGCAGCCGTCCGTCCCCGGTGCCGGCGAACACCAGTCCTCCTGCGGTGGCCGCGGTGCCTCCCGCAAACATCGTGGGCAGCGGATGTCGCCACGCTTCGCGCTGGCGCACCGGATCCCAGGCCATCACGCCGCCTTCACTGGCACCGCCCACCGGGCCACGGCGCAGCGAACTGTCGAAGACCCCGGCCCGGAACTCGTACTTCGCCAGATCGAGGGCTTCGTAACGCAGCCCGGCCTCGCGATAGGCGAAATACGCCAATCCGCTCTGCGGACTGAACGACATGGGGTACCAGTTGTGGCCGCCGGCGGGGGAGGGCCAGATATCCACCGGGCCGTCATCGAAGCGGATGCCAGGTGCCTCAACAGGGCGACCCGTGGCGAGGTCCACGCGCGCGGCCCAGGTGACCTTCACGTATTTCTCCGCGGAAATCAGCTCGCCCGTGGCGCGGTCGAGCACATAGTAGAAGCCATTCTTTGGTGCCTGCATCAGCACTTTGCGCGGCTTGCCGTCGATCGCAAGGTCGGCCAGCACCAGGTCCATCGTCGCCGCGTAGTCCCAGTTCTCCCCCGGCGTGCCCTGGTAATGCCAGGCGTACTTGCCGGTGTCCACGTCCACCGCGACGATGGACGAGAGGAAGAGATTGTCGCCGCCGGCCGGAGAGCGCACCGCCTGGTTCCACGGGCCGCCGTTGCCCATGGCCAGGTAAACCAGCCGCAGCGCGGGATCGTAGGCGAAGGCATTCCAGGGATTGCCGCCGCCGCCGTACTTCCACCATTCGCCGGTCCAGGTTTCTGCGGCCATGCGCATGGCCTCGTCTTCGAATCCCTTCGCGGGATCCCCGGGCACGGCATGGAAACGCCACAGCAACTTGCCCGTGGCGGCGTCGTAGGCACTTGCATGACCGCGCGTGCCGATGTCACCGCCGCTCTGGCCGATGATTACCTTGCCGTCGAACACCCGCGGTGCGCCCGTGCTGCCATAGGGAATGGCGCGGTCGAAGGTCTGCGCGGTCCACACGACCTTGCCGTCGCGCGCATCCAGCGCGATGAGCCGGCCATCGGCCACCGCCACGTACACCTTTCCCTGGTACAGGGCGACGCCGCGATTGCGGTCCCAGACCACGGCCTCCGCTGCGCGCGCCTGGGCCCCGGGGTCGTGGGTCCAGACAAGCCGGCCAGTGCGCGCATCCACCGCATGCACCACGCCCCAGCTGCCCGTGGTGTAGATCACGCCGTCGGCCACCAGTGGCGTCGCTTCCACGGTCCCCTTCGCGGGCAGGTCCAGGTACCAGGCCAGGCCCAGCTGCTGCACGTTTTCACGCGTGATCTGCGCCAGCGGGCTGAAACGCTGCTCGGCATAGGTGCGGCCATGGCTGAGCCAGTCGCCAGCCCGTGCCGGATCCTCGATGACAGTGCCGTCGATGCGGGCCGTTGCGGCCAGCGCTTTTTCCAGTGGATCGGTGGGGCTGCATCCAGCAGCCAGCGACAGTACCACCGGCGCAAGGATCGTTGTGCAAAGGCATCCGGCGTTTTTCATGGGCCCCTCCCGTGCACCGATGCTAACCCACGCTGGCGGGCAGCGCGGCAAGAGGCCTATGCTGTCCGGATGAAAGCGCCAGTCTGCAGTCATGAGGATGTGAGGCGGCAGAGTATCGGCAAGCGCGTCGCCGCTGCTGCCGTGGTCATCCTGGCCAGCTTCTGCGCTGGCGGTGCCGCACCGGAAATGTGGGTCACGCCACCTGCAGATGCCATGCGGGTTGAAAGGGCGCCGCCGCTCGACCGCAACGGCAACTTCATCGTCTCACCCGCGACGCGCTGGGCTGATGTTCCGTCCTACGAGGTGCGTGAAGGCGTGGCGCGTGGCCGGCTGGTGCAGTTCGAGGTGCCGTCCACCGCTTCAGACATGTATCCGGGAGTTGCCGGACCCTATACACGCAACGTCTGGGTCTACGTTCCCGCGGGATATGTGCCCGGCTCCGCGCTGCCGCTGATGGTGGACCACGACGGCCGCGCGGATGCGGTGATCCAGACCACGCTGATCGCGGTGATGGACAACCTCATTGCCGAAAAGCGGCTGCCGATGATGGCAGGCCTGTTCATCGCCAATGGCGGGGATGGCCGCCCCAGCGAACGCTCGCTGGAATACGACACGGTGTCGGGCAGGTACGGCGAGTACATCGAGAAGGTCATCGTGCCGCTGGCCGAGGCCGCAGCCAATGTGAAGTTCACCCGTGACGGCAATGGCCGCGGTGTGATCGGGCAGAGCTCCGGTTCCGCCGCCGCGCTGGGCATGGCGTGGTTCCACAACGACCTCTACACGCGGGTGATCTCCTATTCGGGGACCTTCGTCAACGTGCAGAACAGCGAACAGCATCCGCGTGGTGCGTGGGAGTACCACGCCGGCATCATCCCGGGTTCGCCGAAGAAGAACCTGCGCATCTGGATGCATGTGAGCGACCGCGACAACAGCTACGGCCTGCCGGAGGAGAGCTGGCGCAACTGGCCGCTGGCCAACAACCGCATGGCCGATGTGCTGAAGGCAAGGGGCTACGAATACCAGTACCTGTGGTCCACCGACTCGGGCCATGTGGAGCGCGGCGTGGAACGCCAGACTCTGGAGCAGGCCATGGAGTGGGTCTGGAAGACCTACTCGGGGAAGTAGGGCGGCAGCCTCAGGGTCTGCCGATGGCCTTGAGCACGTCGGCGCTGAACCGGCTGATGTCGAATCCCGCTCCGGAATCAAATCCCCGCCGCACGATCACCACCTTGCGCGAAGGAATCACCATCGCATAGTGGCCCTGGCCGCCACTGGGGGTGAAGGCATCCTCCGGCAGGCCGGCCATGCCGCCATGCAGCCAGAACTGGGCGCCGTAGAAGGGCGCGCGTGCCGGTTGCGCCGGGCCTTTCGTGGTCACGTATTTCACCCAGCCTTCCGGCAGGATCCGCTCGCCCTGCCACACGCCATCGTTCTGGTAGAGCAGGCCGAAGCGCGCGAAGTCGCGCGCCGTGCTCCAGGTCTGTCCCGACATCAGGAAGTCGCCGTTCCAGTCGGTGTTGGTGGTGGTGCGCGTCATGCCGATGCGCCAGAAAAACTCCCGATAGGGGAAGGCGAAGAAGCGCGTGTCGTCCTGCATGGCCTCGCGCAGCGCGCGCATCGCCAGCATGGTGTCGGGCGGGCTGTACACAAATGTGGTGCCTGGCAGCGCGTCCAGGAAGTTGGTGGCCGCGAGGTCAGCGACCGTGCCGCCCTGCGAGTAGATCTTCTGCAGCGGACTGCCGCGCCCCTGCGTGTACAGGCCGCTGGACATGCGCAGCAGGTGCTCAAAGGTGATGGTGCCGCGCGGATCCCCCGGCTTGCGCCAGGCTGCAATGGGCGCCGGGTCCTGCACCTTCAGCAGCCCTGCTCCGCTGGCAATGCCAAGCAGGCTGGCGACGAAACTCTTGGCTGCCGAATGCGTCTGCGAGCCCTTGTGCAGGTCGAAACCGCGGTCGTAGCGTTCACCGACGATGCGGCCATCGACCACGATGACTACGCCCCAGGTGGTGCCACCATAGGTCTGGCCGTCGAAAGCGGCGGTGAGCAGCGTATCAACGGCTGACTGCAGGGCCGCCGGCAGCCGTGTCGTGGCGTCTGCATCGCCCATGGGCCACGGCCGGCTGTCGAGGTCTGGCGCGCGAAGCCTGTCATCCACCTGCGGCAGGAACCGTGCGGCATCAAGGGATGCACCGGGGGGCAGTTGCACGCAGCCGAGCACCGGCCGCCAGGCCACATGGCGCGGCGGCATGGCATCGTCGTATCGCACCGAGACAGTCCGGGCAGTTTCGTCGATGGAGGTCGGGAAAGCCGGCAGGGCGCCCATGGCCGGGTCGCGCCCATTCAGGTCGCGTTCGATGATCTCGTCGCCCAGTCCGCCCGACCAGCGGCCACTGCACAGGTTGAGCGCGCGGGTGGCGGCGATTCCCGCAGCCGTGTTGCGCACCGTCTCGCCGCTGCGGCGGGCCGCGGCCTGCAGGGGTGAATCCGCCGCGGCGGGGGCGGCTGCAAGCGCCCCTGTCGCGAAGGTAGACAGCGCGCAGAAGAGGAATGAAGCAGGCAGGCGGGACATGGGGCGATCCTCGAATCCGAATCGCGTGACATAAGACTGTAATCAGGGGTTTCCCGCAACCGGTGGCGTGTGTGCGCTGCTTCACAGTTGGCGGCCAGGGCGGCCCCTAGACTCGCGCCATACCGCCCCTTCCGGCCCGAGCAGGGCCTCAATACAGGTCAATTGAGCACCCACCGGTCCATCCCCCTTTCCCAGCTTCCCGATTCGTCCTGCGCAAAGGAACTGCATGCCGGTGTCTCGCGGCTGCGCTTTGCCCCGCCACTTGAGGCCGCATTCCGCCAGCACCACCTGACCAGGGTGCGCGTGCGCACGCGCACCTGGGCGGTGGTGACGGCCATCTTCTCCCTGACTTTCACCACCCTGCAGGTGAAGGCTGAGGGGTTCCTGGATCCGGGCAGCCTGCTCGATCTTTTCATCCTCCCGATCTCGATGCTGGTGGCATACCTGCCCTGGAGCCGGTTCTACCTGACGCATTACCTGCAGATCGCACGTTTCGCCACGCCCTTCGCCAGCGCGCTGATGGCTCCGTTCTCCGCGCTGGCCGCATCCCAGGGGCAGTACGAGGTGCTGGTGCTGTTCGCGCTGCAGATCGTGGGCGTGTTCCAGTTCACCGGCCTGCTGTTCCGTGCCGCATTGTTCACCTGCGTGGCGATGGTGGTGGGTTTTGCCGTCGGCGCCGTGATGTGGATGTCACCTGAGGAGGTCGGGAAGTTCGTCTTCACCATGAGCCTGGCGACGGCCATCGGCGGCGTTGCGGTGCGTGACTCGGAGAAGGTCGCGCGAACGCAGTTCCTGGAAGACCGGCTGCTGCGCGAGCTGATGGAGCGGGATCCGCTCACCGCACTGAAGAACCGTCGCAGCTTCGACGAGCACCTGCAGCGCATCTGGATGCAGGCCCAGCGCGACAACCGCACGATGGCGGTGCTGATGGTCGATGCGGATGACTTCAAGAAGTACAACGACACCTATGGCCACCAGGCCGGCGACGAGGTCTTGCGCCGGATCGGCGCGGTGCTGCGTGAGTTCGGGCGCCGCCCGCTCGACCTGGTGGCGCGCTACGGCGGCGAGGAATTCGCGCTGATCATGAACGATGTGACGCCCGAGCACGCCGCGAAGGTGGCCGAGCAGCTGCGGGCTGCGGTGGCCGCGATAGGCATCGTTCATTCGTCTGGTCGCGGCCCCGGGATCGTCACCCTGAGCGTGGGTGTGGCGGTAGGCAGGCCCGTGCTGGGTCGCACGCCCGAAAGCCTGCTGCAGCTGGCCGACGAGGCGCTTTATGAAGCCAAGGCCGCTGGCCGCAATCGCGTTGTCATCAAGGGGCAGGATGCCTACAACGTGCTGGACAGTGGTGTATTCCACACTCCGCGGGCAATGCGCGAACAGGCCGCTGGCTGAGCCGACAGGCCGTCAGGCAGGTCAGAACAGCGACCCTTCACGTCCGATTTCCTGGACCCGACGCACCAGCCGCACGAATTCCGAGCGGTATCCGTGCGGATCAGCGCCCAGTGCGCCCTCGGCCTGGCTGGACACATTCTCGTAGGTGAGCGCTCCCGTGTAGCGGCCACCCTGCAGCAGTTGAGCGAAACCTGCCACGGCGGTGGCGAACTGCACGTCCTGCCGCAGCGAGCGGGGAACCCCAGCATTCATGGCGATGGGTTGTTCGAGCAGTTCGGACTCGCTGTGACCCGGCAGCTTGTAGCGGATCTTCAGGAAACCATATTCATTGCTCCTGCCCCGGGGCGCCGCCACCCCGTTGCGGGCGCCGTAGCGCCGCTCATCCACGAGCTGGGGCGCGCCAACCGGGGTGATCTCGTAGATCGCCGTAAACGTGTGGCCGGCGCCCACGTCGCCAGCATCCACCCGGTCATTGTTGAAGTCTTCGCGGTTCAGCCCGCGCGTCTCATAGCCGACGAGCCGGTACTCCGCCACCGTGGCAGGATTGAACTCCACCTGCAGCTTCACATCGCTGGCGATGGTGAACAGCGCCGCTCCGGCTTCTTCCACCAGCACCTTGCGTGCCTCACCCAGGGTATCGATGTACGCTGCCACCCCGTTGCCGTTCTGCGCCAGCGCCTGTGCCATCTCGTCGCGATAGTTGCCCTGGCCGAAGCCCAGCACGGAAAGGAAGACGCCGCTTTCGCGCTCGCGCTCCACGAAACGCTTCAGCTCGGCGGTATCGGAAATGCCGACATTGAAGTCACCATCAGTGGCCAGCAGGATGCGGTTGACCCCGTCGTCGCGGAAATTGCGTCGGGCCAGCTGGTACGCCAGGCGGATGCCGGCAGCACCAGACGTCGAACCGCCCGGGCGCAGCGAGTCCAGCGCTTCGATGATCTTCTCCTTCTCGCGCACCGGCGTCGGTGGCAGTACCTCGCCCGCGGAGCCGGCGTACACCGCGATGGCCACGGTGTCGGTGGGCTTGAGGCTGTCGAGCAGCAGGCCCATGGAACGCTGCGCCAGCGGCAGCTTGTCCGGCGAGTTCATCGATCCGCTCACGTCCAGCAGCAGCACCAGGTTCACGTCGGGCCGTGTACGGGCCGGCATCTGGTAACCCTTGATGCCGATATGCACCAGCTTCCGGCCGGCATTCCACGGCGAGTCGCTGACAGTCACCGTGGGACGGAAGGGCCGCTCGCGCGACGTCGACGCCGGCCAGGCATAGTCGAAATAATTGACCATCTCTTCCGTGCGGACGGAGTCCGCCGGCGGCAGCATGCCCTGGTTGATCTGGCGACGCGCAAAGCTGTAGGAGGCGGTATCCACGTCGATGGAGAAGGTGGAAACAGGCTCATCGGCAGTGCGCTTCACCGGATTGACTTCGAAGTGCCCGAAACGGTCGCCGCCTGGGGCCGGTACCAGTGACACTGTGCGGCGGCCATCGACCAGGGTCAGTGTGCGTGAGCCGGACGTGGGCTCCAGTCCCCGCAGGTTGGCGATGGTATTGCTGACGAAATTGCTTCCGCGGTCCGTAACCTGATTGACCGGCGTGACGACCTGGGTCTGGATATTGCCGTTCTGTGGCACCAGCATCGTGAGGGCATCGGCAACGTTGATCATGCCGAGGCGATTCATCTCCTCTGCGCTGAGGGAGGACTCCTGGCTGGCAGCGGATAGTGTGGCGGGCTGTACGACGCGCGCGGCTGTCATGGCTGCCTCGTCCAGCTTGCCCGGGGTGACCAGAGGCTGCGGAGCCGGTGCTTCGCTGGCAGCCGGCAACGGTGCCGCGGGCTGCACGGGAGCTTCCCCCGAATTTACTGGCGCCGCCATGGGTCGTTCAGCCACTGGCGCTGGCGATGGCTCCATCGCCAGCGGCGCAGGCATACGCTGCTCTTCCGGCATCAGCCTGAAGATGGAGAATCCAACTACCGCCACGCCAGCGGCAGCCAGGCCGCTCCACAGGCCGTTCCTCCGCCCCCATGCGTGGGCCTTGTGCGCCCCGGCCTGCACCGGATGGAGGCGCGTGAATTCCGCCAGCGCCACGCGACGTGCCTCCAGACGTGAGCGCGGATCAGGGGGTGGGGCGGCCGCGTCCCGCAGCTGCCTTTCGAATGACTGGTTTTGCATGGTTCAACCGCCTGCCATGGCTTCATGGCGATTCAGGTGTTTGCGCATGGTGTGGATGCGCCAGGAAATGGTGGATTCGCTGACCCCGAGAATGCGACCAGCTTCGGCATGACTGAAACCTTCGGCATGGACCAGCAGTGCGGTTTCCTTCATGCCCTCGCCGAGTGCATCCAGCTGCTCGAGAAGTTGCGCCAGGTAGATGGAATCATCCGCGCCGCAGTCCGCTGCCCAGGCGATGTCATCCGGCAGCTCCGCATGCGAATGCCTCTGCTGTGAGCGCTGCCAGTCCCTGGCGCAGCTGACCACCAGCTGGTAAAGCCAGGTGGAAAACGCCGACTGGAAGCGGAACCGGGAAACGCTGGCCGCCAGCTTCACGCAGGACAGTTGCGCAATGTCCTCGGCATCGGCCCGGTTGCCGCACCACTTCCACGCGAAGCGGTAGATCATGTCGTAGTGCAGATCCACCAGTTCGGTGAAGCCCGCGGCATCGCCGCCCTGTGCGGCGCGTACCAGGTCCGTGATTTGCTGCTCCTGCATCAGGTTTCTTCTGTTGCCCCTGCGCGTAAGACGAACGGGGAAGGGAAAAGCTTGGAATGTTTCGCAGCGGCCGGCTCATTCCGCCGGACGGATGGCTATCAGTTCCCCGTCCAGCCTGAAGGACCAAGGCTGGGCTAGACTCGCCGAGCCATGAAAACACTGCAATCCGGATTGCCCGGTGTGCTGCTTGCCGCAGCGCTCTTTTCCACCGCGGCCGCAGCGGCAGAGGACGTCGCCGCCACACTGGCCAGCTTCGGCATACAGGAGTCGGATGTCCGTGCGCGCGACGTGCCCAGCTGGCGCGCCCCACGCAAGATACTGCTCCTGCAGTACGGATTCCGCCCCAAGGACCCGGCCGTTTTCGAAGGTGTGGCGCCCGGCGCCACGGTGGTATCGGCGAACAACCTGGCCACTGCCGTCCGCGAGGCCGCGGATGCCGACATCATCATCGGCGACAACCCGGAAATCTGCGATGCGCGCATCATCAATGCCGCGCGTGAACTGCGCTGGCTCTCCTCCCTCTCCGCGGGCATGGAGCTGTGCGCGGCAGTCCCGGCGCTGAAGGAGCGCCGCACGCTGGTGACGAACCTTCGCGGTGTCGATTCGCCGGTGATAGCAGAGCACGCCATTGCGCTGATGCTCGGGCTGGCCCACGGCCTGGACAGGTTCGCGGTCGACAACTCGCAGGGCCGGTGGAGCACCGGTCGCACGGCCCCCTCGCGCGTCCGCTACCTGGGCGGCAAGACCCTGCTGGTGTCCGGGCTGGGGAGCATCGGCACTGAGGTGGCCCGGCGAGCGCATGGCCTGGGCATGAAGGTCGTGGCCACGCGGGTGGGCGGCAACGGCAAGCCGGATTTCGTCGATTACGTCGGCCAGCCCGATGAGCTGCTGAAGCTGGCGCGCACCGCCGACGTGATTGTCAGCTGCGTGCCGCTGACGGATGAAACCCGCGGGCTCTACAACAAGCACTTCTTCGAAGTGCTCAAGCCCAGCGCATTTTTCATCAATATCGCGCGTGGCCCGAGCGTGGTCACCGATGAGCTGGTGAAGGCCCTGAACGAGGGCCGACTCGCCGGCGCGGGGCTGGACGTGGTGGATCCGGAGCCGCTGCCGGCCGGCCATCCGCTGTGGAGTTCGCCGCGGGTGCTGATCACGCCCCACATTTCGGCCCAGTCGGACGCCCCGCCGGACACACGCTGGACCGTGGCGGTGGAAAACCTGCGCCGCTATGTCGCGGGCGGGAAGATGCTCAACGTGGTGGACATCGAGCGGGGCTTCTAGTCCCGCGTGGCTGCTGTCCGGCGGGCGGCATCCGGCGGTTCACGGGGCAGCGCCACCGTGAACGAAGTGGTGCCGCTGCCGCTGGTCACCAGCACCTCGCCGCCGTGGGCACGCGCCAGCTGCTGCACGATGTAGAGCCCCAGTCCGAGTCCGCCGCCGCGCCCGCTGTCCTCGTCACCGCGGCCGCGGAACGGTTCGAAGATCTCCTCGAGCAGTTCGGGCGGTATTTCGCCCGGATTGCTCACCGAGAAGCGCAGCCTCGTGGCATCGCAGCCATCCAGGTGCACGTGGATCTCGCCGCTGGCAGCGCCATGCTGCAGCGCATTGCCCACGAGGTTGGAGGCCATCTGCGCCACGCGTTCGCCATCGAACTGTCCACGCAGTGAGCCTTCCTGCGTCAGCACGATGCGGCGGTCAGGGTTGGTGGCCTGGTGTTCCTGCAGCACACGGCGCGTGAGTTCGCCCAGGTCTCCCGGCTCGGGCCGCACGGTGATGCCACCGGCCAGGCGTGCGCGGGAGAAATCGAGCAGGTCCTCGATCAGCCGCGCCATGCGCCGGCCGCTGCTGAGCACCCGCTGGCCCGTGTTGCGCGCCAGTTCGTCCTTGCTCTGCCGGAGCACATGGGCAGAGGCCACGATGGCGCTGAGCGGGTTGCGCAGGTCGTGGCCGAGCACGGCCGCAAAGACCTCATTCAGGCGCAGCGTCTCCGCCAGTTCGGCCACATGCGCGTCCAGCTGCTGGCGCTGGCGGTGCAGCTGGTGGAACACCTCGGCCTTGCTGCGCAGGATGTGCGGATCGATGGGCTTGTAGAGGAAGTCCACGGCGCCCGCCTCATAGCCGCGGAAATGGCGGTGCGAATCACGCACGCCCGCCGTGACGAAGATGATGGGCACGTGGCGCGTACGTTCCGCGCCGCGCATCAACTCGGCCAGCTCGAAGCCGTCCATTTCCGGCATCTGCACATCGAGCAGGGCCAGGGCCACGTCATGCTCGAGCAGCAGCTCCAGCGCCTCCCGCCCGGACCTGGCGGTGAGGATTTCGACATCCAGCTCGCGCAGCAGCGCCGACAACGCGAGCAGGTTGTCCTCCAGGTCGTCGACGAGCAGGAACTTGACCGGCGGCAGGGCCCTGCGGGTGGCGTTCATGATGCCTGTCCCAACCGTGCCAGCATTTTGCTGATGCCTGCGAGCGGCAGGATGTGCTGCGCGAGGCCGGTGCGCACGGCGCCGGCTGGCAGGGTGTCGGCCACCGCCTCACCCGGGTCCTGCACCACGGTAGTGCCGCCGCAGCGGGACACGGCCGAGAGTCCCTGCACGCCATCGCTGTTGGCGCCCGTGAGGATGACCGCCATCAGTCGGTCGCCCCAGCACTCGGCGGCGGATTCGAACAGCACGTCGATGGACGGGCGCGAGAAGTGCACGGGCTCATCCACGGAAAGGGCGAAGGACGGGTTTCCATCCTCATTCGTGTCCACCATCAGGTGATAGTCGGGCGGTGCAAAGTACACCGTACCGGGTTCCACGGGTTGCTTGTCCTGCGCCTCGCGGACCAGCAGCGCGCAGCGGTTGGTGAACAGGTCCTTCAGCAGGCTGGGCCGCTGGCGCGGCATGTGCACCACGACCAGCACCGAGGCCCTGCAGCGCGGCGGCAGCGCCGGCAGCAATACGCCCAGTGCCTCGACGCCACCGGCCGAAGTCCCGATCACGACGGCGGAGATCTCTTCCAGCGGACGCCGGTTCACGAGGCAACCTTCTGGTAGATGCGGTCATCCACGCTGAATTCCGTGAAGCTGGCGGCATGGGCCGAGAAGCGCAGCGACTCGCTGGAGCCAATGCCGAGGAACCCCTTGTAGCAGAGGGAGTCGCGGAACAGTTCCACTGCCCGGTCCTGCAATGCCCGGCTGAAATAGATCAGCACATTGCGGCAGGACACCAGCTGCACCTCCGAAAACGCCGAATCCGTGGAAAGGCTGTGGTCCGCGAAGGTCATGTGCGCCTTCAGCGAGCGGTCGAACGCCGCCTTGCCGTAGGCCGCGGTGTAGTGCGCCGACAGCGAACCATGCCCGCCGGACTTGCGGTGGTTCTCGCTGAAGCCGCTGATGCGGTCGATCTCGTACAACCCGGCCTGGGCCTTCTCCAGCGCCACGGTGTTGATGTCCGTGGCATAGATCAGGGTGCGTTCCAGCAGCCCTTCCTCCTTCAGCAGGATGGCGATGGAATAGGCCTCCTCGCCGGTGCTGCAGCCGGCCACCCACACCTTCAGCGAGGGATAGGTGCGCAGCAGCGGCACGACGCGCTCGCGAAGCGCGCGGAAGTAGGGCGGGTCGCGGAACATGTCCGTGACCTGCACCGTGAGGATGTTCATCAGTTCCGGCATCAGCGCGGTCTCGTGCAGCAGCCGGTGCTGCAGTTGCGAGAGGCTCTGGCAGCCGAACTTGTCCATGGCCACCCGCAGGCGACGACGCAGCGAGGAGCGCGCGTAATTGCGGAAGTCGTAGTGGTAGCGCAGGTACAGCGCCTCCAGCAGCAGCCGCAGCTCGATGTCCCCGATCCGTTCGTTCATGCGCGGGGGATCATTGCGGCATCCACACCCGCACCAGTGACAGCAGGCGCTCGATGTCCAGCGGCTTGGCCAGGTAGTCGCTGGCGCCGGCCTGCAGGCATTTCTCATGGTCGTCGCGCATCGCCTTGGCGGTGAGGGCAATGATGGGCAGGCGCTTCCACTCCGGGTGCTTGCGGATCTCGCGCGTGGCGGTGAGGCCATCCATCTCCGGCATCATGATGTCCATCAGCACCAGGTCCGGTGCGCGGTCCGTGCCGCGGGACTTCTCCAGGTACTCCAGCGCCTCGCGGCCGTTGCGCGCGATGTCGACGCGCGCGCCGCGGGGTTCCAGCACCTTGCTGAGCGCGAAGATGTTGCGCACATCGTCTTCGACCACCAGGATGCGCCGGCCCTCGAACACGGCCTCGCGGTCGCGTGCCGCACGCAGCATGCGCTGGCGCTCCGGGGGCAGTTCGGACTCCACCTGGTGCAGGAACAGCGTGACCTCATCGAGCAGCCGCTCCGGCGAGCGCGCGTCCTTCACGATGATGGAGCGGGAGAAGCGGCGCAGCCGCTGTTCCTCGTCCCGGCCGAGGCTGCGCCCCGTGTAGACGATGACGGGCGGATAGCTGACACCGTCGATCTCGCCCATCTTCTCCAGCAGCTCGTAGCCGCTGAAGTCCGGCAGGTTCAGGTCGAGCACCATGCAGTCGAAGGTGCGCTTCTGCAGCAGCTCCAGCGCATCAGCCGCCGTGGCCGCGGGGATGATCTCCACGCCCTCGCTGGCCAGCAGTGCACGCACGCTCTCGCGCTGGCGGGCGTCATCCTCGACGACCAGCACACGGCGCGTGCCGGGCGAAAGACGCGAATCCAGCCGCTTCAGCGCCTCGGCGACCTGGTCGCGATCCACGGGCTTGAGCGCGTAACCCACGGCACCACGACTGAGCGCCTCATGGGAATAGTCGGCCACCGACAGCACGTGCACGGGAATGTGCCGCGTCTGCGGATTGCGCTTCAGCTCGTCCAGCACCGCCAGTCCCGTGCGGTCGGGCAGGTGCATGTCAAGCAGCACGGCGCTGATGGGCTGGTCCTGCAGGGCTTCAAGTCCCTCGCGCGCCGTATGGGCGATGATGGCCTCGAAGTCATGCTCCTGGGCGAGGTCCCGCAGGATTGCCGCGAAGGCCGGATCATCCTCCAGCACCAGGAGCAGCCTGGCGCCCGATCCGGGCACCGGGTCGCGCGGCCTGGGCGCGGTCGCCGCAGGCGGCGCCGGTGCGGGCTGGCTGCTCCGGTCGCGCGCACTGCCATCGATACGGCGGCGTCTCTCCGGCGGCGGTGGCATGGGCTCTGGCGCCGCGGCGCGGGACCCGGCAGGCGGGGGTTCTGTCCTTGCACCGGCCTCGACCTCGGGCAGGCGCTCCGGCAGCCACAGCGTGAACGTGCTGCCGGCACCCAGTTCGCTTTCCACCGTGACCCTGCCACCCAGCAACTGCGCAAGGTCCCGCGAGATGGAAAGACCAAGTCCGGTGCCGCCGTACTTGCGATGCGTGCTGCCATCGGCCTGCCGGAAGGCCTCGAAGATCACCTGCTGCTGTTCAGGGGCGATGCCGATGCCCGTGTCGCGCACGGCGAAGGTGATGCCCCTGTCGGTGCCATCGGGGGAAGGGGCGGGCCGCACCTGCAGGCGCACCTGGCCGGAGGCGGTGAACTTGAAGGCATTCGACAGCAGGTTGCGCAGCACCTGCATGACCCGCTGGCTGTCGGTTTCCAGGCGCTCCGGCGTATCCGGCGCGACGGACACGTCGAAGCCCAGGCCCTTGGTGCGCGCCACCTCGGCAAAGCTTTCCTGCACGCTGTCGAGCAGGCGCTGCACGGGAACGATCTCGCGCAGGATCTCCATCTTGCCCGCCTCGATCTTCGACAGGTCCAGGATGTCGTTGATCAGGGCCAGCAGGTCGTTGCCGGAGGCGTGGATGGTCTGCGCGAAGCGCACCTGCTCGTCGCTGAGGTTCCCGTTCCTGTTCTCCGACAGCAGCTTGGCGAGGATCAGCGAGGAGTTCAGTGGCGTGCGCAGCTCGTGGCTCATGTTTGCCAGGAACTCGGACTTGTAGGCATTGGCCCGCTGCAGCTCCTCGGCACGCCGGCGCAGCTCCGCCTCGCCGCGCTCCAGCTGGTCCGCATGCTCTTCCAGCGCACGGGTCTGCTCCTCCAGCTGCGCATTGGTCTGCTCGAGCTCGGCCTGCTGCTGTTCCAGGCGCACCTGCGAGGACTTCAGCGCGTCGCTCTGGCCCTGCAGCTCCTCATTGGCCACGCGCAGTTCTTCCTGCTGTGCCTGCAGTTCCTCGGACTGGCGCTGTGTTTCTTCCAGCAGCTCCTCGAGCCGCGAGCGGTCGATGGAGGCATTGATGGCGATGCCCAGTGTCTGGCGGCTGCGCTCCAGCATCTCCATTCCGGCTTCACCGGGAGCAGCATCGAGGGCCAGTTCCATCGCGCCGTTGACGCGGCCGTGATAGGAGACAGGCACCACGACGACGTGCCGCGGAGGCGCGGAAAGCAGGGCGGATTCCAGTCGCAGGTGCTCGGCGGGGGCCGAGACTTCCATGATGCGGTCAGCCCGGACCACCTCGCCGACCAGGCCGCTGCCGGGCTCGAAACTCCGGGGCGGATCTCCAGCCAGTGCGAAGCCTGCCACCCGCCGCACCAGTCCGCCTTTCTCCACCACATAGAAGGCGCCCGCGGGCGCGTGCAGCTGGCGGGTCATGAAGCGCAGCACCTGCTCGCCCAGCGCCTCCAGCCGGTGCTCGCCCTGCAGCGCACGCGCCAGCGTGGCCTGGCCATCGCGCAGCCAGCTCTCGACGGCCTTGCGCCGTATTTCCCGCGCTCCGTACACACCAGCCAGGATCACCAGCAGCAGCAGTATCGCCAGTCCTCCCATCACCGTGAGCGTGGACTGGCGCTGCGCCTGTTCCATCAACTGGTAGCTCGTGTCCAGCCGGGCCTGCTCGTGCCCGGTCAGTGCGGTGCCGATCTCCCGCGCCTGGTCCATCAGCTGCTTGCCACGCCCCAGCAGCACGCGATCGATGGCGGCATCCTGACCATTGTCGCGCTGCAGGTCGATGACCCGCTGCAGTTCCGCCAGCCGCTCCAGTGCGACCATCCGCAGGCTCTCGCCGCGCTGCGCCTGTTCCGGATCGTCCGCCAGCATGGCCCGCAGGCGCTCGATGTCTGTGGAGAGCCTCACGCGCGCGGTGTTGTAGGGCTCCAGGTAATCCTCGCGGCCGGTCAGCAGGAATCCGCGCTGGCTGGTCTCGGCGTCCTTCAGCTCCGACATGACCAGGCTGATCGCGGCCGCCACATTCATTGTATGCAGCGTCTGGGAGCGGTTGCGGTCCTGCTCGCTGATCGCACGCATGGACAGCGCGGCGATGAGCACGATGGCCAGAATGGCCATCGCAATGCCCAGCAGCAGCCGCGGCGGCGGACGCGTGTCGAGACGGAGGGATTCAGCGAAATCGCCGCTGGCGGCGACCCTGGGGGACGTGTCTGGATCCATTCACATTCTTCTGGATATCTTGCGGGAGTATCACATTTGGCCATGGCTGTGAATGTCGGACAACGCCCCGAACATCCATTGCCGGCGCTTCGGTGTAGAGTCAACAAGATGCGGGCGGGGGCTTCGCTGACAAGAGGCTTGCCACAACAATGCAGCTATTTCTTCTGGTCGGACAGTCCAACATGGCTGGCCGCGGCGATGTCGCCGCCGAAGACAAGACCGTCACTCCGGGCATCTTCTCGCTCGATCGCCAGCGGGAATGGGTGCCCGCCGCCGATCCCCTGCATTTCGACAAGCCGGTGGCCGGTGTGGGTCCCGGCCTCAGCTTCGCGCGCGCCATTGCCGCGCAGAATGCGGACGCGGAGATTGGTCTCATTCCCGCGGCAGTGGGCGGTTCGCCGATCACGGCGTGGGAGCCGGGCGCGTTCTATCCGGAAACCGCGACCTGGCCTTACGACGAGGCAGTCCAGCGCACGCGCCATGCGCTGCGCCAGGGGGATTTGCGCGCCATCCTCTGGCACCAGGGCGAAAGCGATGCGAATCCCGGGGCCGCGCCTCTGTATGACGCGCGCCTGCGCACACTGATCGGCAGGTTCCGCATCGAGTTCGGCAATGCCCGTCTTCCGGTGCTGGTCGGGCAGCTCGGGCAGTGGCCGGAGCGGCCCTGGGATGATGCGTGGAAGCGCGTCGACCAGGCCCACAGGGATATCGCGGCCTCCGTGCCCGGCGTGCGCTTCGTGAGCTCGCAGGGCCTCGCGCACAAGGGAGACGTGCTGCACTTCGATGCGGCCTCCGCGCGGGAGCTGGGCCGCCGCTATGCCGCCGCATATCTCGACATGACTGCCGCCTCCGCGCCGGCGCCTGCACAGGAGAAACGATGAAACTGCCGCTGCTTCCACGCCTTGCTGCCGCATTTCTTCTCGTGGGTGGCATTGTCACTGTGCCGGTCCTCGCGGAAGTCGTGCGCCTTGAGGTCCATACCACCGCTCCCGCCTTCGACGGCCAGAGCTTCGGCGAGGTGGGGCCCTACGAGGAAATCCGCGCCACTGCGCACTATCGCGTGGATCCGGCCGCGCCCGTCAATGCGGGCATCGCGAACATCCAGAAGGCGCCGCGCGGGAGTGACGGCCGCGTGGCCTTCGACGCAGACGTGGTCATCTACCGTCCGGTGAATGCCGCAAAGGCCAATCGCCGCATGATCTACGAGATGGCCAACCGTGGCCGCGGGCTGGCCCTGGGCAACACCGGCAGCATGCCCGGTGACGGCTTCCTGATGAAGCAGGGCTACACCCTCGTGGTCAGCGGGTGGCAGCCGGCCTATCCCATCGCCGAAGCGCCGGTGATGAGCGTTGCCATCGGCAGCCGCCTCAGCGCCGGCGCAAATGCTTCGGACCTGCTGATGGCAAGGCTGCCGCTGCCGCGCAATTCCGATGGCTCGGCGCTGACAGGCGTCACGCGTGAGCAGTTCACTTCTTCCGGCGCCGGACAGCCGACTTTCATTGGCTACCTGACCTATCCGGCTGCCGACATCAACCAGAAGGCCATGATCAACGTGCGCGAAGTCTGGTCCGCCGAAGGCCAGACGCCGCCCACACTGGGCTATCGATACCTCGACCCCTGGCGGGTGGAGATCACAAAGCCCGCGGGCGCCACCGAAGGAGCGCTGTATGAATTCGTGTACACCGCGAAGGATCCGGTCGTGTATGGACTGGGGCTGGCGGCGATGCGCGACATCGTCTCCTTCCTGCGTTACGACACCACGACCGCGAATCCCCTGGTTCGCAATGGCCGCAATTCCATTGAGGGCGTGCTGGCCTACGGTGCGTCACAGACCGGACGGGTGCTCAAGGAGCTGGTGTACGAATTCACCATCGACGAGAAGGGACGCCCGCTGTTCGAAGGTGCGATGGCCCACATCTCCGGCGCCGGCCGCAATTCGGCCAACGTGGCCTTCGCCAGGCCGGGCATCAAGGACGGCGGCCACACTGCCTGGGGTGTGCGCGGCGATGATTTCCCCTTCAGCTATCCGGTCACCTATGACCCGCTGAGCCGCAGGACCGACGGCATCCTGGCCCGCTGCACCGGTGATGGCAGCTGCCCGAAGATCATGCACCTGGATTCGGAACAGGAGCTCTGGCAGGCCGGCACACTGAGTTTCGTTGATACCACTGGCCGCGACCTGAAGATGCCCGACAACGTGCGCATCTATGCTTTCGCCGGCACCGAACACGCCGCGCAGCCCGGCGGCCGCACCAACTGCACCATCGCCGAATCTTCCACCATCCCCTGGCGGCCCTTCGACCGCGCGCTGCTGCTGGCGCTGGATGAGTGGGCCATGAAGGGACGCACGCCGCCGCCCAGCAGCTATCCCACCGTGGCGGCAGGCACGCTGGTGCCACTGCGCGACTATGCCTTCCCGAAGCTTTCGCAGATGCCCTACCCCGCGCCCTTCGCCGAGAAATACTTCATCGACCTCAGCGTGCAGCCGCCGGTGCGCCTGCAACCCTATCCCGCTCTGGCGCCGCAGGTGGATGCCGACGGCAACATGCTGGGCGGCATCCGGCATCCCTTCATGGCCGCGCCGCTGGCCACGAATACCGGCTGGAATACGCGACGGGAAGGGCAGGGATCCGGCGGCATGTGTGGTGCTTCCGGCCAGAGCATCGCCTTCGCACCGACGCGCGCGCAGCGCACCGCTGCGGCGGATCCGCGCCTGTCCGTCGAGGAGCGCTACAAGGATGAAGCCGACTACGTGAAGCGTGTCGCTTCCGCTGCAGACCGGCTCGTCCGGGAGCGCCTGATGTTGCGTGAGGATGCAGACGCCGTGAAAGCGGAGGCGTCAAAGCGTTACCGCGCGGCCACCCGGAAAGACACGCGCTGACAAGCGCCGTTCCGGCTCATCAGTTCCTGGGAACACAGCGAGTGCACGCGCGCTTGCGCTCCGAGTCATAACTACACATGGATGACGTTAATAGCCCATAGCGGTAGTGCCTGTTGATTCCTGCGGTAGTACGGTGCGCCCCCGTTCGCATCGCGCAATTGCGATGCCCCGTCAGCAGATTTCCAGGGGGTCCAGCATGTCCATCCATCCGAGCGCGCGCACGGCGCGCCCGCAGCCTCGTTCGTCGTGTCGCACACCGGTGGCGGTAGCCATCAGCCTTGCGCTGTGTTCGTCACATGCCCTGGCAGCACAGGAGGCGGGCGCCCCCGCCGAGGACGAGCTCGAGGAGGTGACCATCACGGGAACGCGTATCCGTAACGTGACCGGCATGGATACACCCACACCGGTCATGGCACTCGCGGCCGATGAGTTGCTGACGATGGCGCCGAACTCCGTCACCGAGGCCCTGGTCGAGCTGCCGCAATTCTCCAGCAGCGCTACCGCCGAGAACTTCGGCGGCGCGACCAACAACTTCTTCACCTCGCCGGGCGGCGGCAGCCTCAACCTGCGCGGTGTCGGCAGCAACCGCACGCTGACGCTGCTCGACAGCCGCCGCATGCCCCCGGCCACCATCTTCGGCGGGCCGGACATCAACACCTTTCCCGACCAGCTGCTCCGCCGCATCGAAACCGTGACCGGTGGCGCCAGCGCGGCTTACGGCACCGACGCCGTATCCGGCGTGATCAACTACATCCTCGACACCAGCTATGAGGGCGCGCGCGCCAGCGCGCAGTTCGGGCGCAGCGAGCGGGGAGACGGCGCGAGCCAGCGGTACTCGTTGTCCGTGGGTCATGCCCTTACCGACCGCATGCACCTGCTGTTTTCCGCCAGCTACCTGAACCAGGATTCGATCGACCAGACCGGGGATCGCGACTGGTACAGGAGCTGCGGCCTGATCAGCAACACGGCCCCGGGCGCAGGAACCTCGCGCGACAACCCGCAGCTGGTGCCGGCGTGCAACTTGCGCGACAACCGTGCCTCGATCGATGGCGTGCTCAGCGCCGGCCCGCTGGGCCGCCTTACCTTCACGCCTGACGGGGACCCCGTGCCCTTCGCGGCCGGCACACAGGCGGCTGGCACCTACCAGGTTGGTGGCGGTGGCGAAGACCTCGCCGATGTTCTCAACGTCATCCTGCCGGGCCAGAACCGCAAGAACGCCTACCTGTACCTGGACTACGACGTCACCGACAACCTGAACATCTATGCGCAGGGCGTGTACAGCAAGCAGGATCTCACGCGCCTCGGGCTGGTGGGCAACCACGGCGGGCCGCCCCTGCCGTTCCATCCCTTCACCATCTACCAGGACAATGCCTTCCTGCCCGAGTCGATCAGCGACTACATGCAGGACAACGCCATCACCTCGTTCTCGTTCGGGCGCATGCTCAGCCCTGCCGATGGCGCGATCGGCCAGTTCAGCAACAAGTCGAAGATGAGTGCCGGCACGCTGGGGTTCAAGGGTTCGCTGCCGGGCGGCTGGTCCCTCGACGGCTACCTGCAGCAAGGCAAGACGAAGCTGGACGCGGAGCAGGCGGGCGGCAGCCGGCAGGACCGCATCTTCCTTGCCGTCGATGCCGTGCGCGATGCCGACGGCGTGATCCGCTGCCGCATCGACGTGGTGAGCCCGGGACTGGTGCAGGGCTGCCAGCCGCTGAACCTGTTCGGGCGCGGCAATGCTTCCACAGGCGCAATCGACTGGGTCACCGGCTTTGATCCCGACGTGGTGGTGAACGTGAACCCCTACGTGGCGAGCGATCAGTCGATCGCCGACTGGACCTACAGCTACATCGGCGATGAGGCCAAGCACAGGCTGGTGACGCTGGACCAGACCGTGGCCGAAATCTCGGCGAGCGGCCAGTTGTTCTCTGGCTGGGCTGGTCCCATCTCCGCGGCGGTGGGCGCCAATTACCGCAAGGAAAAGCTCGACCAGCGCGTGCAGGCCTCGCAGGGCAATCCGGCCGCCGATCCGGACTGGTTCCCGGTGTTCTGCAACGACCCGGGCTTTGGTCCGCAGTGCCCGGCTTCGGCACTGGCCACGCAAGTGAATTCCGGCTACCGGCCGGCGGGCGTGATCGGCGTGCGCGGCGTGCCCGGCGGCGTGGCCAACAACCTCGTCGAGACCCAGTTCTCCAATGTGCCCTTCATCCAGGGCGAATACGACGTGAAGGAGCTCTTCACCGAAACCGTCGTGCCGCTGGTGAGCGGAGCTGCCTGGATGCAGTCGCTGAGCTTCCAGGGTGCGGTGCGCTGGGCGGACTACAAGGGTTCCGGCGAGATCTGGTCATGGAAGGGTGGGCTGGACGCGCAGGTGACTTCAGAAGTGCGCCTGCGTGGCACCTATTCCCGCGATACGCGCGCCGGCAACCTGGCCGATCGCTTCGACCGCACCGGCGGGGCTGCGACGGCCACCGACCGCAAGGTGGCGGAGGCCGGCGACCCACCTGTGCCCACGGGCACCGCCTATGCATTCACCATCGTGCGCGGCGGCAATCCGAACATCGCCCCGGAGTCCGGCGATACCTTCACTGTGGGCCTCGTTTACCGCCCGGACTGGTTCACCGGCTTCAGCATGTCCGTGGACTGGCTGCGCGTGAATGTGAAGGACGCCATCGAGCTGCTGACGCCGCAGAACATCATCGACCTGTGCTACGTGCAGGGCGACCAGGACCAGTGCTCGCGCATCACGCGCGCCATCGATCCAGGTACCGGCGAGGATCGCATCACCTTCATCAACCAGCAGGTACAGAACATCGGCAAGGCCACCTACGAAGGCATCGACTTCGAGTTCTCGTGGGGCCGGGGCGTGAGGCTGTTCGGCGGCTCCGAGCGCCTGACCGCGCGCCTGTTCGGCACCTACCTGATGGAGTCCTCCACGACCAACTATGCCGGCGTGAAGACGGACAACACCGGATCCGTGGCCCCGCAGAACAACGAGAAGCGGGTGAACCTGAGCCTCGGTTACCTGCGTGGCGGATTCAGCTGGAACGTGAGCGGCCGCTATGACGACGGCGGCATCAACAGCGTGTTCAACAACGTCGAGACCAATGGCGTGGTTGGCACCTGGAACGTGGCCGACAACTCCACCGGCGCTTCGGTGTACTGGGATACGCGGCTGGCCTACCGGTTCAACACCGGCGGCATCGAAGCCGAGGTCTTCGGCAACGTGCAGAACCTCTTCGACCGTGATCCCCCGGTGATCAGCACGCTGCAGGGCATCGGCCAGACGGGAGGCAACTACGACCTGGTGGGCCGCCGCTACGTGATGGGTGTGAATCTCAGGTTCTAGGCGCAGGCAACCCTGCGTGGCCTGGTTCCCCCTCAGGCCAGCCCGGTCCGGACAATCTCCGGACCGGGCTCTGCTTTTTCTCCTCAGGGTTTCACGCTCGCCAGCCAGCCCCGTGTGTCCTGGGCCTGCTGGCCCGGCAGCCAGCCGAACACCACCGTGTGCCAGAGGATGCGCTGCACGTAGGTGCGCGTCTCGTTGTAGGGGATGTTCTCGATCCAGATGTCCGGATCCAGCGCCCGCTCTGGCAGCCAGCGCTGCGCGGCCCCCGGTCCTGCGTTGTAGGCCGCCAGCGCCAGGGGCAGCTGGCCATCAAAGCGCGTGAGCAGGTCCTTCAGGTGCGCTGCGCCCAGCATCACATTCACTGCAGGATCGAACAGTGAATCCGGTGTCGGCGCGGGACGGCTCCACTGCCGCGCCGTGCGCCGCGCGGTTTCCGGCAACAGCTGCATCAGGCCGCGCGCGCCGGCGGAAGAGAGCGCATCGCTGCGATACAGGCTTTCCTGGCGGATCACACCATAGACAAGTGGCACCGGCAGTCCGGAAACCTCTGCCGCTGCCGCCACCTCGGCGTCGTAGGGGCGCGGGTAGAGCAGGGCATAGTCGTTGAAAACCTGCTCGCCGGTGGCTGCTGCAACGGCCTGGTGGTACCAGCCCCACCGGGCCGCCAGGTGGATGGCCTGCGGCCGCGCCAGGGGCGGAAGCTGGTCCTGGCCCAGGCGCCATTCGGCCAGCGCCTTGTCAGCCAGCCCCGCCAGCAGCAGTTCGCGGGCACGCGTGAAGGCAGGCAGGTCCTCCAGGCCACCCAGCATCGCGGTATCGACGGCAAGGGCCACCGGGTTCGGCAGCGCCTGCCGGCGCAGCCGCGCCGCTGCCATCGCGGAATAGTAGTTGTCATCAGGCAGCAGCGATTCGTACAGACGCTGCGCGCCGACTGCATCGCCTTCCTGCTCCGCGGCGCGCGCCGCCCAGTAGCGCCAGCGCGCGCTGCGGCGGGTGCCTTCGGACATGGCCTTGATGCTGCGTGCGGCGAGCTTCCAGTCGCCGGCCCAGAGGGCCGCGCGCGCCTGCCATTCGCGGGCGCTGTCGTCGAAATCCCGCTCTTCCACGCGTTCGAAGTAGGGCAGTGACTCCGCATGGCGATCCCAGGAAAGGGCAAGTGCCAGTGACAGTGCGAGCGGGCTTGCCGCCTTGCGGTCCAGCCGGCGGGCCTGGACCAGCCTCTGGAAACGCTGCCTGGCCGTGGTCCGGTCCGCCCGCGCGAATTTCGTCCAGCCGGCCAGCAGCGCCTCCGGCATCACCTTCTTCTGGGGCGCTGCGATCAGGGCATCCAGTTCGCGCTGGGGATTCTCCAGCAATGCCGCCCACTGCAGCAGCGGCGCGGCCTGATCCGCCGGCAGTCGCGCCGCGATCTGCCTGGCGAAACCGGCATTGCCTGCCTCGAGTGCGAAGCGGACCCGCTGCGTGACCAGCGCGTGATCGAGGTTGCCGGTGGCCTCCAGCCAGGCGAAGGCCCGCTCGCACTCGGGCAGGCTGCGCGGCGTCAGCCAGGCCTGGGCAACCTGGGTGGCGAGCCCTGCCTCCCGGCCCAGTGCAATCCGCCCCGCGAAGCCATGGCAACGCAAGGCCGCGTCATCCGCTGCGGGGTGGTGGAAATCAAGGAATGGCTCCCAGCGGGCCCGTTCGGCCAGTGAGAGCAACCAGGCACGGCGCAGGTCCCTGGCGGCCGGCGCATCCCCCTGCGCACGCAGGAAGGTGGCGACCTGCTCATCCAGCGCTGCCGGCACCGTCTGACCGGTGTTTCGCAGGGCCTGTTCGAGCCGAGCCGCCTGAACGTAGGGATAGAGAGCGTAGCGCTGCAGGGTGGGGCTGTCGGCGGAGGCGGTGATTCCCGCGCCCGGGATGGACGCCAGGGCCTGCCGGAATTCGATGCGCTGGGCCGGCAGTGGATCCTCCGCACCCGCGGCGCCGCCCATCACCCCGCACAGCAGGGCGAGGCCCGCTGCCAGCAGGAGGCGCGGCGGATTGCCTGATACCGAAATCACCCGGGAGCGTTGCATGCCATAAGCCTAGCGCATTGGAACCGGCGACCAGACGCGTGCGCTGCCAGCCCCCGGAGGCGTCCGCGCGGCGTGACGAAGCCGCCCCCGGCCAGTAGACTTCCGTCCCGCTCCGGCCCCTCCACGACTGAAGAGAAAACGTCAAGAAATGCTCCAGAACATCAGCGACAAGCTCAAAGGCGAGGGTGGTACCGGTTCGAGCGGCCATCGCTGGGCCTGGTATCTCATCCTCGGCGTCCTGGCCCTGGTCTTCGTGGCGTGGGGTCCGACCACCGTGATGGACATGTCTTTCGGCCCTGGCAGCTACGCCGCGAAGGTCAATGGCGAGAAGATCTCCGCCGACAAGATGAACGAGCTGTGGCAGATCCAGCAGCCGCAGCTGATGGCCCAGTACGGCGGCGAAATCCCCCAGGAAGAGCGGATGGAGCTGCAGCGCGGCCTGCTGAACATGGCCGTGCGCGAGCTGGCCATCACGCAGCACGCGCGCGAGGTGGGTTTCCGCGTGTCCTCCGCCGAGCTCGCCAAGGCCTTCCGCGAGGAAGAGTCCTTCCAGATCGACGGCCAGTTCAGCCTCAATGAAGCCCGCGCGCGCCTGGCCAACGCCGGCATCAGCGAGCAGGCCTACCTGGACGAGCTGCGCACGCGCCAGCTGACCAACCGCCTGCTGGGCGTCATCGGCGTCACCGACTTCCTCACGCCCGTGGAAGCCCGCCGCGTCCTCGGCCTGCTCGACGAGGAGCGCGAGGTGCGCTACCTGCTGCTTGACCCGGAGAAGTTCGCCGGCAATGCCCCGGTGGAGCCTGCGGCCATCGAGGCCTGGTACAACTCCCACAAGGAAGACTTCGCCATTCCCGAGTCGGTGCGCCTGGCCTATGCCGAGCTGCTGCTCACCGATGTGGCCGCCACGGTCAACGTCACTGAAGAAGAGCTCAAGGCCCGCTACGAACAGGACAAGACGCAGTACGTGCAGCCGGAAACCCGCAATGCGCGCCACATCCTCATCCCCGTCGCTGACGAGGCCGAGGATGCGAAGCAGGCTGCCCGTGCGAAAGAGCTCTACGAGCAGATCAAGGGCGGGGCGGACTTCGCCGGACTGGCGCGCGCCAACTCGGGTGACACGGCCTCGGCCGCCAACGGCGGCGAGCTGGGCTGGGCCAGCCGCGAGACCTACGTGCCGGCCTTCGCCGACAAGCTGTTCTCCATGCGCGAGGGCGAGGTGAGCGAGCCGGTGAAGACCCAGTTCGGTTACCACATCATCAAGCTGGAAGGCATTCGTCCGGAAGTGGGGCGCAGCTTCGAGACCGTGCGTCCGGAGATCCTGGCCACCCTGCGCAACGAGAAGGCCATCGCCCGCTTCAACAGCGAGCAGGACCGCCTGCAGGAGGAGCTGGAGTCCGGCGGCGTCAATTTCGACACGCTGGTGCAGGAGTTCAACCTGCACCGTGGCGAGGTGGAGCATTTCGAGCGCGGCGCCGGCGGCCTGCCGCTGGGCTCCGACGCCACCCTGAACCGCGAGGTGTTCAGCGACGCCCTGGTCAACCAGCGCCGCATCGGCGGGCCCGTGCAGCTGGCCGAGGACCGCGTGACCATCTTCCGCGTCGAGGAGCACGCGCCGGCCTCCACGCGCCCGCTGGAAGAAGTGCGTGGGGAGATCGTTGCCGCGCTGGTGCGCGAGCGCGGCGCTGTCGCGGCCATGGAGGCCGCCAACAAGGCCGTGGATGACCTGGCCGGCGGCAAGACCATCGAGCAGGTGGCTGCCTCCCTGAAGGTGAAGGCCGAGCCTGCACGCTTCATCGGCCGTGGTTCGCCGGACCTGCCGGTGGAGCTGCGCGATGCCGTGTTCGCAGCCCCGCGGCCACAAGAGGGTGCGCCGGTGCGCCAGGCACTGAAGACCGAGGACGGCACCGTGGCCCTGTTCCAGGTCACCGGCTCGCGCGTGCAGTCGGTGCTCGACGTTCCCCAGCTGGTGGAGCTGCGCACCAACCGCGAGCTGCAGCGCTACACGCGCCGCGACATCGAGGCCTACATCAACAGCGTGGTGGGCGACGCCAAGGTGCGCGAGAACCCCTCGGCGTTCATCCAGTAGCTTCTCCCCGCCTATTCGGCGGGGAAGCTCATGCCGACGGTGCTGAAACCACCGTCCACGTAAAGGATCTCCCCGGTCACGCCGCTGGCCATGTCCGAGCACAGGAAGGCGCCGGCCTTGCCCACGTCTTCCTGCGTGACATTGCGGCGCAGGGGTGAAGCCTGCGCCACGTGCGAGAGCATCTTGCGCAGCCCGGGGATGCCCGCTGCCGCCAGCGTCTTGATGGGGCCGGCGGAGATGCCGTTCACGCGGATGCCCTTCGGACCCAGGTCTGCTGCCAGGAAGCGCACATTGGCCTCCAGGCTCGCCTTCGCCAGCCCCATCACGTTGTAGGCAGGCACCGAGCGCACCGCTCCCAGGTACGACAGGGTGAGGATGGCGCCGGCCCGCCCGGCCATCAGCGGCGCGCTCGCGCGCGCCAGGGCCGTGAGGCTGTAGCTGGACACGTCATGGGCGATGGCAAAGGCCTCGCGTGTGGTGCTGTCGACGAAGTCCCCCGCCAGCGCCTCACGCGGGGCGAAGGCCACGGCATGCACCAGGATGTCGAGCGAGCCCCACTGGCTGGCCACGGCTGCGAAGGCAGCCGCCACCTCGCTTTCCACGGTCACGTCCATCGGCAGCACGATCTTCGAGCCCACCGAGGCGGCCAGCGGCTCCACGCGCTCCTTGAGCTTCTCGTGCCCGTAGGTGAAGGCCAGCTCGGCCCCCTGCTCATGCATGGCCTGGGCGATGCCCCAGGCGATTGAACGGTCGGTGGCGACGCCGACGATCAGCGCGCGCTTGCCGGAAAGGATTCCCATGTGTGCCCCATGCCCGAAAGGATGGGGCGCGATGATATCAGCTCAGGAACCCTGCGCCCTGTACGCCACCAGGCGCTGGCCGGGCTTGATGGTGCTGCCGGTGAGGTTGTTCCAGCTCTGCAGCGAGGACACCGACACCTTCAGCACCCGCGCGATGGCCGACAGCGTATCGCCACGCTGCACCACATAGGTCATCTGCGCGCCGTCATCGCTCGTGATCACCAGGCCGCCGCCGGCCATGCTGCTGCCACCCGCGCCTTCGGAGTGCAGCTTCAGCCGCTGCCCCACGCGCAGGATGGAAGTAGTCCTGATGCCATTGAGCCGCGCCAGCGTGCTCACGCCCACCTTGTAGCGCTTGGCGATGCCCGAGAGCGTGTCGCCGCTGCGCACCACGTGCACCGCGCGCACCGCGCCGGGCTGGCGGGCATCCACCCGGGCCGCCGCCACGCGCACCACTTCCGGCAGCGAGGACACCTGCGAAGGCACGCGCAGTTCCGTGCCGATCACCACGGTGCCAGTGCTGCCCAGCTGGTTCAGCTCGCGCAGGTGCTGTGCCGTGGTGCCAAAGCGCTGCGAGATGCTGGCCACCGTGTCGCCCTCGCGCACCGCATAGCGCTCCACGCGCAGGCGCTGGTCGGGCGTGAGCAGCAGCAGGCTCTCGCGGAAGGTCTCGGCCGATTCCACCGGCACCAGCAGGCGGTGCGGGCCGGTGGGGTCGGTGGCCCAGCGGTGATACGCCGGGTTCAGGTCGTACATCTGCTCGGTGGTGATGCCGGCCAGTTCCGCGGCCACCTCGATGCTGATCTGGCCGCCGGTCTCCACCTCGACGAAGTAGGGGCGGTCGGGAATGCCCTCGATCGACAGGCCGTATTTTTCCGGCTCGGCCACGATGCGCGCCATCGCCAGCAGCCGCGGCACATAGGCCTTGGTCTCGTTGGGCAGGCGCAGGTTCCAGAAGTCGACGCGCTTCTTCTCGTTCTTCGCGCGGCGGATCGCGCGCGCCACATTGCCCTCGCCGGAGTTGTAGGCCGCGATGGCATGCAGCCAGTCGCCACCGAAGAGATCGTTCAGGTAGGTGAGGTAGTCCAGCGCCCCCTGCGTGGCGGCCACCACATCGCGGCGGCCGTCATACCACCAGTCCTGCTTCATGTTGAAGCGCGTGCCGGTGGCGGGGATGAACTGCCAGAGTCCCATGGCGCGGGCGCTGGAATAGGCGAAGGGCTGGAAGGCGCTCTCGATCACCGGCAGCAGCGCCAGCTCCATCGGCAGGCCGCGCTTCTCGACCTCGTTGACGATGTAGTGCAGGTAGGGCGCGGCGCGGTTGAACACACGCTCCACGTATTCGGGATTGCGGGCGAACCAGTCGGCTTCCTTGTCGACGCGCGAGTGGTAGTGCTCGCCCAGGGTCAGGCCGGCACGTACGCGGTCGAGCAGGTTGCCCACGGAAACCGGCTCCTCCTGCGCCGACTCGGCGAGTCTGGCGGCCTCCAGGTCTTCCTGGCTGGGCTCCGCGGGGACTTCCACGGGCACAGGATCGGGGATGGTCGCCACGACGGGAGGGCCGAGGGCCTCCGCGGCTGGCGCAGTGGTGTCTGCCCTGGGCACCGAGACGCAGCCGGCCAGGGCGGCCAGCGCGATCAGTTCCAGGCTTCGGCGCATGTACCAGCGTCGATTCACCTTGGTTGTACCTCCAGTCGGGCGGGCGGGCGGATGGCCTCGGGCGAGAGAACAGCCTATGATTTTTCCGGGCCGTATTTAACCGGCCGGGTCACAGAATTGCCACGCTTTTTTCCATAACGCAATGCCGCATCCTCCACCTGACGACTGGCTCTCAACTTCGCTCGGACGGCAGTTGCTGCAGGCCGAGGCACAGCTGCTGCGGGGGCTGCTGGATGATGTTTTCGGCCTGGAATTGCTGCAATTGGGCACCTGGGGCGCCTCGCGCGAGCTGCTCTCCACCTGTCGTACGCGCCGCCAGACCGTCATCGCGCCGTCCCGGGATTGTTCGGGGTGCGAAGTGGATGTGCTGGCGGAGCTCTCCGCCTTGCCCGTGCAGAGCGCCTCGGTGGATGCGGTGCTGCTCCCCCACACGCTGGAATTCGCCTCCGACCCCCACGCCATCGTGCGCGAGGCGGACCGGGTGCTGCATGGTGAGGGCCAGCTCATCGTGATGGGATTCCGGCCCACCAGCCTGTGGGGCCTGCGCGCCTCGGCCTCGCGCGAGGGCTTCCCGCCCGCGCTGAAACAGATGCTGGGCATGGGACGCGTGTGCGACTGGCTGGAGCTGCTGGGCTATGAGGTGGTGCTGCAGAAACGCTACCTCTTCAGCCGTCCCTGGGCCGCCGACAGCTCCGCGCCGCGGCGCATCCTGCGGCGGGGCCTGTTCAATCCCCTCCCGGCAGCCGCCTGGCTGCTGAAGGCCCGCAAGCATGTCTATCGCCTGACGCCGCTCAGGCACCGCTTCTTCCAGCGCGAGCGCCGGCCCGTGTTCGGCACCGTGCTGCCCGAGCCGACCCGCCGCAATCCATCGTGACCGAAGTGACGATCTACGCCGACGGCGCCTGCCGCGGCAACCCGGGTCCGGGCGGATGGGGCGCGCTGCTCATTGCCGGCAACCAGCGCCGCGAGCTCTCCGGAGCGGAAGCGCTGACCACCAACAATCGCATGGAGCTCACCGCGGCCATCGAGGCGCTCAAGGCGCTCAAGCGCTCCGTGAGCGCGACGCTGTACACCGATTCCAAGTACGTGTGCACCGGCATCGTCGAATGGCTGCCGCAGTGGAAGGCGCGCGGCTGGCGCACCGCCGACAAGAAGCCCGTGAAGAACCAGGACCTGTGGGAAGCGCTGGACGCCGCCAGCGCCGGCCACAAGATCGAGTGGCGCTGGGTGAAGGGCCATTCCGGCAATGCCGGCAACGAGCATGTGGACCTGCTGGCCAACCAGGCCATCGATGCCATGCTTCGCGTAAGATCGACCAGATGAGGCGCGCGTTTTGAGACAGGTCATCCTCGATACCGAAACCACCGGCCTCGAGCCCGGTGAGGGCCATCGCATCATCGAGATCGGCTGCGTGGAGCTGATGAACCGGCGACCCACCGGCCGGCATTTCCACGAATACCTGAACCCCGAGCGCGAGATCGACGCCGGCGCGGCCAAGGTGCATGGCATGACGCTGGCGGACCTGGCCGGCAAGCCGCGCTTCTGCGACGTCGCGCCGCGCCTGCTGGAGTTCATCGACGGGGCGGAGCTGGTGATCCACAACGCACCGTTCGACGTGGCCTTCCTCGATGCAGAGTTCGCCCGCTGGGCCGGCGAGGCTGCCGTGGAGCTGTGCACGGTGCGGGGGCGCTGCCGCGTGCTCGACACCCTGGCCCTGGCGCGCGAGATGCACCCGGGGCAGCGCAACGGGCTGGATGCCCTGTGCAAGCGCTATTTCATCGACAACTCCCACCGCGCGCTGCACGGCGCGCTGCTGGACGCGCGCATCCTCGCCGATGTGTACCTGGCGATGACCGGCGGGCAGAGCGCGCTGGCGCTGGATGTGGGCGGGGCGGCTGCCAGCGCGGTGGTGGCCGGGGCGCTGCAGGTGAGGATCGGGGAGCTGCCGCTGAAGGTGGTGGCGGCGAACGAGGCCGAGGTGGCCGCGCATGAGGAATTCATGCAGCGGGTGATGAAGGCAAGCGGGGGAAAGGCGCTGTGGCAGTAGGGAATTGGTCATGAAGGTCCTGGTCACCGGCGCCGCGGGGTTCATCGGCTCCCATGTGTCGCAGAAGCTGCTGGCCCGTGGCGACGAAGTGGTTGGCCTCGACAACCTCAACAATTACTACGACCCCACCCTGAAAGAAGCGCGGCTGGCACGGCTCACGCCGCTGCCCGGCTTCAAGTTCGCGCGGCTCGACCTGGCCGATGGCGCCGGCATGGCGGCGCTGTTCAAGGCCGAGCGGTTCGACCGGGTGGTGCACCTGGCGGCCCAGGCGGGCGTGCGCTATTCGCTGGAGAATCCCCAGGCCTATGTGGACAGCAACATCACCGGCACGCTGAACGTGCTGGAGGGCTGCCGCCACAACGGCGTGCAGCACCTGGTCTACGCCTCCACCAGCTCGGTGTATGGCGCCAACACCAACATGCCGTTCTCGGTGCACCAGGCCGCCACCCATCCCCTGTCGTTCTATGCCGCCTCCAAGCGGGCCAACGAGCTGATGGCGCATACCTATGCGGCGCTGTTCAAGCTGCCCGTGACGGGCCTGAGGTTCTTCACGGTGTACGGCCCGTGGGGTCGGCCCGACATGGCACTGTTCCTGTTCACGAAGAACATCCTCGCCGGCAAACCCATTGACGTGTTCAACCATGGGCACCACAAGCGGGATTTCACGTTCGTGGAGGACATCGCCGAGGGGGTGGTGCGGGCGCTGGACAAGGTGGCGACGCCCGACCCGGCGTGGGACAGCAGAAACCCGGATCCTGCGACCAGTTCGGCGCCTTACCGGGTGTACAACATCGGCAATAACCGGCCGGTGGACCTGTCGCATTACATCGAGACGCTGGAAAAGTGCCTGGGGAAGAAGGCGGAGAGGAATCTGCTCCCCTTGCAGCTGGGGGATGTGCCGGATACCTACGCCGATGTGGACGACCTCGTGCGCGACGTCGGGTACAAGCCGGCGACCACGGTGGAGCAGGGCGTGCGGGCGTTCGTGGACTGGTACCGCAGCTACTACAAGGTTTGATGGGCCGCCGGCCGGTGCCGGCTCGCCGCTCCACCGGTTCGCCAGCGCGGGCAGTTCGCTAGACTGGCGGGCATGCACAAGGATGCCACCACGACCCAAGCCTGGCAGCGCCTGAAGGCGCTGGCAGCCGCGCCACTTCCCTCCATCGCTGATCTTTTTGCTGCAGAGCCCGACCGCAGCGAGCGCTGCATTGTCGAGGGTGCGGGGCTGACACTGGATTTCTCCCGGCAGCGGGCCAGCGCCGAGGTACTGACGTTGCTTTCGCAACTGGCGGAGGAGATGGGGCTGCGGGAGCGGATCGCGGGCATGTACCGGGGGGATATCGCCAACCCCACCGAGAACCGGCAGGTGCTGCATACGGCGTTGCGGCGCGAGGGAGCACCTTACGCGGAGCTTGTGGAGGCGGAGCGTGAGCGCATGCTGGCTTTTGCCGACGATGTGCGCAGCGGGCGTATCCGGGGGAGCAGTGGGCAGGCGTTTGAGCTGGTGGTCAATATCGGGATTGGCGGGTCGGATCTGGGGCCGGCGATGGCTGTGGAGGCGCTTCGGGCGTTCACTGCCGGTGCGCCGAGGATTGCCTTTGTCTCGAACATTGATGGATGTCGGCTCGCCGATACGCTGGCCACTGCAGATCCCCATCGCACCCTGTTCATCGTCTGCTCCAAGACGTTCACGACACTGGAGACCCGCACCAACGCGGAGACTGCAAGAGCCTGGCTCAGCGGGAAGATTGGTACCGCCGCCGTACCTGCCCATTTCTCCGCAGTCTCCGTGAATGCGCCCGCCATGGATGCGTTCGGCATTCACCCCGACTATCGCTTTGCCATGTGGGACTGGGTCGGCGGACGCTATTCCATCTGGTCGTCGATCGGCGTGGCGCTGGCGGTGGCCATCGGCGCCGCGGGGTTTCAGCGATTCCTCGCTGGAGCGGCGGCGATGGACGACCATTTCGAGAATGCCCCCTGGGAACGCAATTTGCCGGCCCTGATGGGCCTGACAGGCATATGGAACATCGACTTCCTCAGGCTGCCCACGCTTGCGATTCTGCCGTACGACGACCGGCTGGCGCGTTTTCCTGCCTATCTCCAGCAGCTCGAGATGGAGAGCAATGGGAAGCGTGTTCGTGTCGATGGCTCGCCAGTATCGACTGGCACTGCGCCAGTCATCTGGGGCGAGCCGGGGAATAACGCCCAGCACTCATTCTTCCAGATGCTGCACCAGGGCACTGCACGCGCAGCGCTGGATTTCCTGCTGCCAGTGACGTCATCTTGCGACAACCAGCCAGCGCAGGACCTCGCTATCGCCAACTGCCTGGCACAGGCCGAGGCCTTTGCGTTCGGGCAGGAAGTCAGCGATCCACACAAGGTGCATGAGGGCAATCGGCCTGGGAGCCTGATCCTGTTCCGGCGGCTGGATCCGGCAAAGCTGGGGGCGTTGATTGCGCTGTATGAGCACAAGGTGTTCACCCAGAGCGTGGTCTGGGGGATCAATGCGTTCGACCAGTGGGGGGTGGAACTCGGGAAGAAGCTGGCGACTTCAATTGCGCCGCTGGTTCGAGGGGAGGGGCATGCAAGCGGCCGCGCATTGCGCGCGACGTTGACACGACTGCAAAGCTTACGAAGCTAGAAACTTGGCGGGCGGGAAAAGCATGCTAAGGGTGGCTTCCGGTATATTCGCCATCATGATTAACAGGATGATCGTCATGGCCGTGCTCCTGCTGATGCATTCCGTTGCCATCAGCGCGGCGGCACAAGGATTCTTCCTTCCCGCAGGCGACGTGCGCCTGCGGGACGACCTCATGCTTCTCGTGGACGAGGGTGTCATCAACCTTCCGCTCAATGAGTGGCCATTGGCGATCCACGACGTGGCGGCGGCACTCGCCCCGGTTGACGGATCGGAGATTCACGAGCCAGCGCTCCAGAACGCCCTTGCACGGGTGCTCGCAGCCACAACGAGAGCAAGTGATGCCGCCAGCTGGAAGATCCGCGAAATCTCGGCGAGCACGGGCCAGCCCGCGCTGCTGCGAGACGAAGGCACGCTGGGTCGGGAGAACGGCGAGCTGACCTCTGTGGGTGGCGCGACTACTGACCGCTACAACATCACGCTGTCCGCCACCGGGGTGGTCGATGCCAGCGATGGCCAGGACATTAGGTTCGACGGCAGCGACATTAGCGTCCGATGGGGCAACTGGATCTTCAGCCTCAACCAGATGGACCGCTGGTGGGGCCCGGGTCGGGACGGAAGCCTGATTTTGTCGAACAATGCGCGACCGATGCCAGCAGTTTCGCTGGATCGTGTGCGGAGCCTGCCGCTGGACGTGCCAGTATTGCGATGGCTGGGGCCCTGGCGATTCTCGGGGTTTCTTGGCCTGATGGAGAACGAACGATCAGACGTTGACCGGCCGGTATTCATGGGCATGCGTCTGGTCTTCAAGCCCGCGCCAATCTTTGAATTCGGCATGTCGCGCTCGGCACAGTTCTGTGGGAAGGGCCGACAGTGCAACCTGGAGACTTTCGGTCGGGTGCTGATCGGCCAGGACAACGCGGGAATCCGGGGTCTGGACGATCCGTTGGATGAACCTGGCAACCAGATGGCTGGATTCGATGTGCGAGTTGTTTCGCCTTTCAAACAGCTGCCAATTGCCCTGTATGCCCAGGAAATTGGTGAAGACAACTCCAGTACTGGCATTCCGGAGCGCTACCTTGGGCTATTCGGAGGCGAGATGTGGTTCATGCTCGGTGCGGGCTCGGTGCTTCGCAGTCACGTGGAGTACGCAAATACAAAGGTCAAGTGGTACGACTCCGAAATCGAATACGACACCGCCTACACTCAAGGCATTTTTACAGAAGGTTATCGCTATCGTGGACGTAACATCGGTCACACAACTGATGGCGATTCCGAATCTGTATCGCTGATGCTGTCGTTGACGACTGGTGAAGGACACCGGTGGGCCGCCAAAGTACGCAAGGGCCGCTTGGATCGCTGTTGCGTGCAAGGGGCAAACAGCCGGATCAGCTCTGGCCCCAGCAGCTACAAGTCGGCGGAACTTTCCTGGGAAGGGAGAGTTCGCAATCAGGGTCTCGAGGTCCAGTTGGGTTATGAAGAGCAGAGCCCTGACAGTGCTGGCGATGCCGATGGCGTCTTTGGCTTCATCCAATGGCGCAAGCGCTTCGACACCCCCTGATGCGATTCGCGTATCCTTCGGAATCATGAAGCGTATGGTCCGCAATTTCCTCGTGGGAGCGCTCTGGCTGCTCAGCGCAGTTGCAACTGCGGGGCAGGCTCCGTCGCCGGAGCAGCTCGAACTCTTTCGCAACCTTACTCCAGAGCAGCAGCAGGCCGTGATGGAGGAGTTTGCGTCTTCTGAGGATGGAGCCCCGGCATCGGATATACGCGACGAGAGGCGGGCGACAAGCGATTCCGGTGTCGCACGTGACCGTACCGAGGATCGGCCTGCGGCCCCACCGGCAATCCCGGTCATGGACGCGCGGGATACGGTGCTCATCGAAGCGGCGGTAAAGGCGACGGAGTCCGAGCAGATCGATTCGGCAGCCCGCGAGCGCCTCGAGCGCCTGGCGGAACTCATTCATTCACGTAATCCCTATCAGCTCGATCGGGAAGCCCAACTCAATCTTCCCGGCTTTGCCCCAATTCAGCTCAGGGGGCTTACCGAACAGCAGGCCACACAGCGTCTATCGCTCGAACCATCCCTCCTTCAGTTGAAGGTGCGTGTTACGCGACTCCCCCTTGCCAAGACTGGCATTGAGGGCTTGAAGCGTTATGGCTATGACCTGTTCGACAACGCACCTTCCACCTTTGCTCCCGTGACGGACGTTCCCGTCCCCGCGGACTATGTAGTTGGCCCCGGCGACGAACTCAGGATCCAGCTCTACGGCAGCCAGAATCGAACGCAGACCCTTACGGTTACACGGGAGGGCTTGATCAATTTCCCAGAGCTTGGCCCGATCCGGGTTGGCGGGCTGACTTTCAGCGCCGCGGCACGGACAATCGAGTCACGCGTCGCGCAGCAAATGATCGGCGTACAGGTCAGCGTATCAGTGGGCGATACCCGCGCCATTCGGGTGCTGGTCTCCGGGATGGCAAAACGACCCGGATCCTATTCCGTCGATGGTCTCGCCACGATGATCACCGCCCTGTATGCGTCTGGCGGTGTCGATGAGATTGGCTCGCTGCGCGATATCCAGCTCATACGCCAGGGGCAGGTGGTGCGCCGTTTCGATTTGTATGACCTGCTTATACATGGCGATACCAGTGACGACGCCAAGCTGCTACCCGGTGACGTGATTTTCATTCCGCCCGTGGGTCCCACGGTTTCGGTTGATGGCGAAGTCAAGCGTCCTGCCATCTATGAGCTGCGTGGGGAAGCTACCGTGACGCAGTTGGTCTCCATTGCTGGCGGGCTCACCCCTGAAGCTGATCGGACCCGTGTCAGCCTCACTACGATTGCTGCTGGTGGGCGCACGGTTGTGGATGTGGATCTCGCCCAGCCAAATGCGGGCGGCCGGGCTATTGCGAACGGGGATGTGCTGCGCGTGGCGCGACTGCGCCCACAAATCGACTCGGGTGTCGAGGTGGAAGGATTCGTCTATCGCCCGGGGCCTGTTTCCTGGCGCGAGGGGCTGCGCCTCAGTCAAGTCATCACCTCGATAGATGAGCTGATGCCGAGTGCCGACCAGCACTACATACTCATACGTCGGGAAATTGGACCAGATCGAAGAGTGAGTTCGATTTCGGCGGACCTGGTGGCCGCACTTGACGCGCCAGGTTCGGCAGCCGACGTTTTGCTGGAACGACGCGACAGGATTACGGTGTTTGAGCTGGCTCCTGGGCGGGAGCGCATCATCCAACCGTTGCTTGAAGAGCTGGCACTGCAGTCAGATCCGACCCGGCCAACGGATGTTGTTGAAGTCGGCGGCAATGTGAAGGTGCCCGGGAAATATCCCCGTGAGCCAGACATGCGTGTGAGCGATCTACTTCGGGCGGGCGGGGGCTTGGCTGCTTCGGCTTTCGGCGGCACGGCCGAATTGACCCGTCAGACGATCAATTCATCCGGCGAACGCCGGACGGAACTCATCAACATAGACCTGGCGGCGATCTTGCGCGGCGACCCGGGGGCGGACGTACAAGTTCAACCCTTCGACTACCTGATGGTCAAGGAGACTCCGGACTGGCGGGAGCAGCAATCCGTGACCCTGCGTGGCGAGGTACGGTTTCCCGGGACGTACTCCATCCGCCATGGAGAAACCCTGTGGCAGGTACTTGAACGTGCCGGCGGCTTGACGCCTCAGGCGTTCCCAGACGGAAACGTTTTCACTCGGCGTGACTTGCGTGAGCTGGAGCAAAAGCAGCTGGATCGCCTGGCAGAGAACACGCGCAGCAGCCTCGCAGCGATGTCACTGCAGGCTGCAAATGCAGGACGTGCCGGGACAACCGAAACGCTCCAGTCTTTGCAGTTGATCCAGGAAAACCTCCTGTCCGCAAGAGCCACCGGGCGCTTCGTCATAGACCTTCCCGGGCTACTGGCCGAAGGCGGCGGCGGACCCAAGGACGTGCTTCTGCGCGACGGGGATGAGCTTCTCGTTCTAAAGCAGCGTCAAGAAGTCAGTGTAATTGGCGAGGTGCAGAACGCCACCTCACACCTTTTCCAGCCGGGACTGAAGCGCGATGACTACATAGCCAAGAGCGGCGGAAGGACCAAGCGAGCTGATGGAAAACTGATTTACGTCGTGCGCGCTGACGGCAGCGTTGCTACAAAAGGACGATCGTTGCTTTCTCGCAATTACGATGTGGCGATCAAGCCGGGAGACACGATTGTTGTGCCTCTCGATACCGAGAGGATGCCGAGGTTGCCGTTCTGGCAGGCGGTGACCCAGATTCTCTACAACGTGGCTGTTTCCGTGGCCGCAGTCAATTCGTTCTGAGGCAATGGAGTGAATTCGACCATTGCCATTACGCTCCCTCTTTCCACACCCATCACGGGCGGGACGGGGCTTTCCGGCGACAGTCAGGAATAAGGTCATGGGATCCGAGATGCCCAAAAGGACAGGCGAGGAGTTGGACCTGTTCGAATTGGCCCGTGTGCTTTGGGTGGGGAAGTGGCGTATAGCCCTGGTCACCATCGTGTTCGCTGTGGCAGCGCTGATTTATATCCTGAATGCCCGCCACCTCTTTCAAGCTGATAGCGTCCTGATGCAATCCAGTCAAAAGGGGATTTCAGGCGGTCTGTCCCAATTGGGGGGGCTTGCAAGCCTGGCTGGCATCAGGATTCCAAGTGAATCGAATTCAGAATTTCCGCTGGCTGTGCTCCGGTCTCGGGACTTTGCTGCCCAGTTTGTAGAAGCGGCGAATATCGACGCTGCTCTTGTATCTGAAGGATTTTTGAAGCCCCGACCAGCCATTGAAGCAGCGGCACACGACAGTATTTCTGATGCGACCGGTTACTTCCGCGACCAGATATTGACCATTAGTGAGGACAAAAAGCAGGGCCTTGTAACCGTTTCAATGAAATGGACGCAGCCAGACGTGGCCGCAATCTGGGCAAATGAGTTCGTCGCGCTGCTGAACGATCGCCTCCGGGCCCGGGCGATGGAGGAGGCTGAGCAGAACGTGAGTTACCTGCGCCAAGTGCTTTCGGAAAGCAATGTCTCAGCGCTACAACAATCGATCGGGAGGGTGCTGGAAGAGGAGATGCAGAAGCTACTCCTCGCCAAGGCGAACGGCGAGTATGCATTTCGCGTCATCGACCGGGCGGTCGCACCTAAAGAGCGTACGTCTCCAAGAACCGTATTCATACTTTTCCTGGGAACTTTGCTGGGCTTCGCGCTGGGAGTCACCGTCGTGCTCGTGCCTCACTTGGTGACGATTCGGCGGCCCATTCGGTGAGAGAGTGAGATGACAAGAAAGGTTGCGTTGATTACTGGAGTGACTGGGCAAGATGGCAGCTATCTGGCGGAGTTCCTCATCGGCAAGGGTTACATCGTCCATGGTGTGAAGCGACGAGCCTCGATGTTCAATACCGCCCGGATCGACCATCTCTACAAAGATATCCACGAGCCTCCGATCAACATGTTCCTCCACTTCGGAGACATGACAGATACCTCCAGCCTCACCCGGATCATTCAGCGCGTCCAACCCGATGAAATATACAATCTTGCGGCGCAATCGCATGTTCATGTGAGCTTTGAGGAGCCTGAATACACCGCGAATTCCGACGCACTCGGAACATTGCGCTTGCTGGAGGCGGTCCGCCTGCTCGGAATGGGTGAAAAGGTGCGCTTCTACCAGGCATCCACCAGCGAGCTTTACGGACTGGTGCGCGAGATTCCGCAGCGGGAATCGACGCCATTCTATCCGCGTAGCCCATATGCGGTGGCCAAACTCTACGCCTACTGGATCACCGTGAATTACCGTGAGGCCTATGGCATGTACGCATGCAATGGAATCCTCTTCAATCACGAGAGTCCCGTTCGAGGGGAAACCTTTGTAACCAGAAAGATCACGCGAGCGCTAGCCCGGATCAAGCTCGGATTGCAGGACTGCCTTTATCTGGGAAACCTGAATGCGCGCCGGGATTGGGGACACGCCCGTGACTATGTTGAGGCTCAGTGGCTGATGCTGCAGCAAGATGCGGCGGAAGACCTGGTAATTGCCACCGGAGAGCAGCACAGCGTACGCGATTTTGTAACGCTGGCGGCCGCGGAACTTGGTATCGGTCTGGAATGGCAGGGCGATGGTCTGAGTGAAGTGGGCGTGATCGAGGGAGGAAGAGTGATCGTGCGCGTTGATCCCAGGTATTTCCGTCCAACGGAAGTCGAGACACTCCTGGGTGATTCGAGCAGGGCTCGTGAGGTGTTGGGGTGGCGCCCGCGCACCAGTTTCGCTGATCTTGTGAAAGAAATGGCGCTTGAAGACCTTCGTAGCGCGGAGCGTGATGAACTGGTGAAACGCCACGGCTATAGCTCCCCGGACTACTTCGAGTAGATAAAGAACTTCGACAGGTGGCTTCAAGAGATGTATAGATCGATCACAAATTGCCGTATCTGTGGTGGAGGGGATCTCGAGCCTGTAATGTCGCTCGGCACTCAGGCATTGACCGGCGTTTTTCCAGCGACCAAGGCGCAGGTGGTGACCGCCGGGCCCGTAGACTTGGTGCGCTGCGCCTCCACAAATGGGTGTGGCTTGGTGCAGTTGCTGCAGAGCTATGATCTCAAGGAGATGTATGGCTTCAACTATGGATATCGTTCCGGATTGAACCAGAGCATGGTTGCGCACCTGCACAACAAGGTCGCTGCCATCATGTCCCGCAATGTCCTCGCTCCCGGCGATGTCGTCGTGGATGTCGGAAGCAATGATGCGACCACCCTGCGCGCCTATCCGCAGGATATCTACGAATTGGTCGGCATAGATCCAACGGGCGCCAAGTTCGTTGACTACTATCCGGACCATATTCGGCTCGTCCCGGACTTCTTTTCCGCGGCGGCGTTGCGTGCCGCGATCGGCGGCCGCGACGTAAAAGTTATTACATCGTTTTCGATGTTCTATGACCTTGAGGATCCAGTTGCTTTTGCACGGGAGATTTCATCAAGTCTTGCGCCGGACGGCATATGGGTGCTTGAGCAAAGCTACCTCCCGGCAATGCTTCGCACGAATTCATTCGACACTATTTGCCACGAGCACCTCGAGTTCTACTGTCTCAAGCAGATAATCTGGATTGCGGATGCAGCAGACTTGAAGGTCATAGATGTCGAGTTCAATGACATCAATGGCGGAAGCTTTTCCATCGTCGTTGCAAAACGGAATTCGCGACACGCTCCCCGGTCCGGAATCATTTCGGAGGTGCTTCGGTCTGAAGAAGAGATGGGGCTTGGATCGTCGAAGGCTTTCGATGACTTCAGGAGTCGGGTCGCGCAGGTTGGCGTAGACCTCCGGCGATTCCTGGAGGAGGCTCGCAGTGCTGGGAAGCGCGTCTGCGGGTTGGGAGCATCGACAAAAGGCAACGTGCTGCTTCAGTACTATGGGATTGACGAATCCTTGTTGCCGGTAATTGGTGAAGTGAACAGTGACAAATTCGGGAAGTTCACGCCTGGCACGCTCATCCCACTGATGTCGGAGGATGAAGTTCTAGCGTCGAATCCGGACTATCTACTTGTGTTGCCGTGGCATTTCAAGACTTTTTTTGTCGGGCTCGAAAAGCTCAAGGGCAGAAAGTTGGTGTTTCCTCTGCCTGAACTTCACGTGGTGAGCCTTTAGTCGCGCCGCTGAGTGCGACCTGAATACATGGTCTTGCCACTTCCGCTTACACACCCAGGCGGCGGCGGAGCAATCTCGCTAGCCTCGGGTAGAGCGCAAATGTGTTTCGCCCTCGGCCTTTGTGGGCTGTTTGCGGTCCAGCGATTTACGTTGGACGTCGCTGCTCCGCTGGTGTGCCTTGTGCCATTGCTGCTTTCTCTTCTGGCGGCGTTGGCTCAGGCAAGAGGTGTGGCGGCCAGCTGCCTTCTGCTCGCCCTCGCTTTCTCTGTCGATAATGGTGGCAATGCCTATCCTGAAACTCCGGCGGTAATCCGGTACGTGATCTATGCCGGCGTGTATGTGGTTTTGGTTATGTCTGGCAGCGGGGGGAGGGTCAAAGTTCAGTCTCTGGTTGCAGCCTGTCTTCTGGTGGCAGGAATCTGTGCCGGAACACTTCTCAATTTATCGGATGGCACGGATATATTTAACGGCGTGGCGCTGCGACGAGACGTAATTGTCTTGGCCGTGATGGCGGTGTTCTTGTTTGCGAGGTCCACGCTGGATCTCGACTTGGAACTTGTTTTTGCAGGAACCCTAGGGTATCTGCTCGGCGAGGTAGGGAACATCCTTTTTTTTTACGAATTAGGCAATGACTACCTGAGCTACAACAGTTTGAAATCGATCGCGGTGTTTCCTGCATTGTATGCATTGCTAAATGGGCAGAGCCGCATTTGGCAAGTGTTCCTTGCGGTCATCACGCTGCTGGTGGTTTTCTACTACGGTACCCGGATGATCACCTTGTCCTTGCTGTTGCTCGTGATTCTTGTTCCTGTTGTCCGGTCTATGCGCAAGGGTACCTTTGGCATCTATGTCGCCATGTTCCTGATTGGTGCGCTGCTGGTGGCCGTGGATATTTCTTCAATCCTGGGAATCGATGCAATTGAGCGCATCAAGGCGCTGTCGTTCTTTCTCATACTGATTGAGAATTTTGATCCGTCCGACATGTTTGCCATGGTTTCGGCACTAGATCCCGTGCGATTTGCCGAGTACCAGTTGTTTTTTTCACGCCCCCCAGCGGAGGTGCTGATTGGCAGTGGCTTGGGCTCGGGAATCGCTGATTCCAATGGGGTCCTCGCGTTTGTGAGCTACGATCAGACGGCATTCAGCACAGAGGAGATTCGCACGTCGACATACTTCAACCTTCACGACTTCTGGATAGATTACGGGCTGCGATTTGGACTGGTTCCCGTTCTTCTAGTGATGTTCTCGCTTTCAGTTCGTCAGATGTGGCGCGGGCGGCCTTGGCAGGGAGTCTTGTTTGGCGTCCTGCTCATCAACACAACCTTTTCTACATCAGGGCTGTTGCTTACAGCGTTGCTTGTACGCTGCTTTCCGCGCGACGCCACCAAGGCGTGAGCGCCAGATTGTTCTCATCGGACCGGATTCGATAGATGTGCGGAATATTCGTAGCAGTTGATCACTCCGGGCTCGGTGAGGGAAGCTCTTCAGAGCTTGTGCAGGCTGTGCGCCGGGCAACCCATCGTGGACCTGACAATATGGGTCACTTCCGAGATGCAATTTGCTTTCTCGGTCACACACGCTTGGCCATCATAGATCTGGATACTGCCTCGAATCAGCCGTTTGCCATGGACGATCTGGTGATGGTCTATAACGGGGAACTATTCAACTTTGAGGAGCTTCGCGAAGAACTGATCGCCTGTGGTAGGCGCTTCCGCACTGGTTCCGATACCGAGGTAGTCCTGCAAGCATACCTGCAGTGGAATGTGGACAGCTTCAAACGGTTCAACGGGATGTGGTCGCTCGCGATTTATGACACGAGAAGTAACGAACTGATCGTCTGTCGTGATCGCTTTGGACAGAAGCCGTTGTTCATTGGGAGGTCTGGGGGGCGCCTGTTTTTTTCCAGCGAGATCCAGCAGGTGGCGCCGCTCGTCAACGCCGGCGCGGACTTGGAGTTGATACTTCGATTCTGTCGCGAGGGTTCTTACGAAAGCGATGGGCGCACGTTCTTCCTTGGAATACAGGAGTTCCCAAAGGCGCACTATGTTCGAGTGACCCGCGACGGGGAGATGAAGACCCATTGCTATTGGCACTATCCGGTTGGAAAGGTCATCCCCACAAGTGCGGAGAGCATTGAGCAGTTTGAATCACTACTGAGTGACTCGGTGAGACTGCGACTCAGGTCAGACGTTCCAATTGGGGTTCTTACGTCTGGAGGTGTTGACAGTACATTGATAGCGCACTACGCACGACTCCATTCCGGAACTCAGACGGAGATTCAGGCCTTTACATACTCTTCTGAGGACGGCGAGGACGAGAAAGCCTATGCCGAGGAGGTTGCTCGCCGACTCCGTCTGAATCTGCACGTGCGACGGCAAGATACGATACCTGCGGACTATTGTTCGAGGCTTCGGCAACTCGTGAAGCATCTCGGGAGAGGGCATTCTTCGCCAGCCATCGTCTCAGTTGACTACCTTTACGAGTCCATCGCGGCTACCGGTGTGCGAGTTGCGCTCGACGGTCAAGGTGCAGATGAACTCCTCGCTGGTTACAAGACCTATTTCCCGGTGGTAATTCCTTGGTACGTGGTCAGTGGGCGTTTTCGTCAGGCATGGCTTGCGCTCAAGGACCAGCATAGATTCGGGTTCTTCTATGCAATCGTTCTTGCTCTACGGGGGTTGCTGCCGGAACCGCTGCGCAAGGTTATGCGGCGCGTCTACGGCTACGAGCGGATGTTTGTCGATATCAATGGAACAAAAGCCACGAGGTGGCTTACCCCTGAAGCGCCTAGTAGGGCAAACGGCAACCTATTGAATAGATATCTGTGCGAACAACACAGGAAGGGGCTCGAAAACCTCTTGTATTATGGAGACATCGTGGCGATGCGAAGCAGCGTGGAGAATCGCTCGCCCTTCATGGATCATCGGCTCGTCGAATTTGCCTTTAGGCACGACGATGTCCTGAAACTCCACGACGCCATCGACAAGTATGTACTTAGGAAGTCGACCGCATACTCAAATTACAGGGATCTGCTCGATCGGCCAAAGATTGGTTTCTCATCGTCCATACATCCCCGAATCAAGGATCAGATGATTGCTGAACTGAGGGTGTCGAGCATATTGGCTTGGCCCATTTTCTCGAAATTTCTCGGGCGCGATCTGGTGTCCGGCCGCTTCAAGGAAGCCAAGTTCGAACGACTGTTGTTTCGGCTCTACCAGGTGCATCTGTGGGAGGAGGTATTTGGAGGCCTGGGTTTCGGTCAGCCTTCACAGGAAGGGGGGAGCCGATGATATTGGTGGTGCAGAATTGGGTGCCACATTACCGCCGAGCACTCTTCAATGCTCTTTGCGATCTTGATGACGTGGTCATCGTGCACTCGGGAATGCCCGCAAGGGAGGGTGCTAATAGATATCGGGAGCGAATTTTGCCTTCGCGGCGGATTGGTCCATTTGTGCTCCAGGAGGGACTTGCGGAAGCAATTCGCCAACTTTCACCAGAGTTTGTTATTGCTTCGGCCGATATCCGCAATGTTGCATCCATTTCGGCCATGTTCAGATTTGACCGCTCCGTTCGCTGGATTTGGTGGGGCATGGATCGTGGCGCGAGTCGCACGGCCTACGTAGTCAAGAAGCTTATTGCGCGACGGGATAATGCGTTGGTTTTTTACAATGAAAGAGTCTGCGCGGAGTTCGCCCAGAGTGGCTTTCCGGCAGAGAAGCTGTTTGTTGCCAACAATACCTTTCATGTGGAGTCCCATGGGTCGCTGCATGACTCCCTCCCCAAGGACATACTCATAAACGTGGGTACGCTGGATGCACGAAAGCAGAACGATGTCCTGATCCGTGTATTCGCGAGAATCACCAAAAACGTTCGGGAAGACCTGAAGCTGTACATAATTGGTGAAGGTGCCCAGAAAGAATTCCTGACAGAGCTTGTTCACGAATTGGGCTTGGAAGGGCGAGTCATTCTTACTGGAAAGATCGAGAGTCCTGAAATTCTACGCACGTACTATTCGCGTGCCATTGCGTCGGTATCCTTCGGGCAGGCGGGTTTGGCGGTGTTGCAGAGCATGGCATTCGGGGTTCCCTTCGTTACGAAGACCACGGCGATCTCGGGGGGCGAGAAGCACAACATAGTTGATGGTGTGAATGGACTGTTCTGTGGCGACGAGGAAAGGGACCTTGAGGCCGTGCTGCAGAAGTTGATTTGTGATCCGGGCTTTGCGGCGATGCTGGGAAAGAATGCTTACCGACATTACGTTGAAAACGCCTCCATTCAAAACATGGTTAAAGGATTCACGGGCGCAATGGCCTATCGGCGTGAGATGGAAGATGGTCCACATTCTGGTTAACGGAATCAGCGCGAAATCGGGTGGTGGCCGGAGCGTATTGACCAACTTCCTGACTGTCTTGTGCAGTAGACCCCAAACTCACCGGTTTACGGTGGTGGTGCCGGATAGCGAGTCGTACAGCAGGTTTGCTTCTGCGGGCCTGGCGATTTTGCCAATGCAAAGGTGGGCGTCAGCGGCGTTGCTGCCATTCACCACGGAGTTTCAACTTCCTCGTTTGTTTCGAGCGCTAGATTGCAATGCAATGCTGAATTTTTCCGACCTTCCGGTTCCGGGGATTCGACATCAAGTTTTCTTGTTTGATTGGCCCTACGCGGCATATCCCGAATCCGTGGCTTGGAGAATGGGTGGAATCAGAGCCGTTCTCAAGCGCCGTGCGAAGCTTTGGATGTTCAAGCGCAACCTGGGCAGTATAAGTACTTTCGTAACGCAGGGGCCGGCCATCGGCATACGGATGCGCCGCCTCTATGGATTCGACAGAGTTGAGGTCGTACCCAACGCGGTATCCGTCGATAGTCTCTCCTCCTCGCCGGCACACGATTTTCAACTTCCTCGCGGGTTCAAGTTTCTTTGCCTGAGTCGGTATTACTCACATAAGAACCTTGAGGTCTTTATAGACCTCGCGGAGCGAATCCGTGCCGCGAGACTCGATTGGAAAATCGTGATCACGGTCGATCCAACGGAAGGACCTGGTGCCCATCGTCTCTTGGCGCAGATCGGTAGGCGAGAATTGGGTGACATCATCCTGAACCTCGGTTCAGTTCCAATGGAGTATGTTCCCTCACTCTACCGGCAAACAGATGCTCTGCTGCTTCCGACATTTCTTGAGTCCTTCTCAGGTACTTACGTGGAGGCGATGCATCACGGCAAGGCAATCTTTACTAGCCGTCTTGAATTTGCGCAAGACGTATGTGGGGATGCTGCCATCTATTTCGATCCCCATGATTCCGCTGATATTTGGCGGACACTTCAGGCCGCAATCGCAGAGCCAGAGCAATTGGCGCGAAAGGTCGAGGCGGGGAATGCGAGACTCGCGAAGTTTCCCAATTGGGATCAGGTATTTGATTCCTGCATCAACCTCATTGAGCAGGATATTCAGGGCAGAAAATGAGCAGACCGTATCAGCAGTGTGTCTCCTGCGTAATGGACACAACGGATAGTGCAATTTCGTTCGATGAGAGAGGCGTCTGCGATCATTGCACCACCTTTCAGAACCACACGATACCGAACTGGCCTCAAGGTGACGCCGCACGCTCCCAATTGGAGAAAATGGTCGAAGGAATCAAGCTCTCGGGCCGTGGAAGAGACTTCGACTGCGTGATCGGAATGAGCGGCGGAATCGACAGTTCCTACCTGACTTACATTGCAAAGGAGCAGTTGGGGCTCAGGCCGCTGGTATTTCATGTCGACGCAGGATGGAATTCACAAATTGCGGTCAATAACATCGAACGCGTCGTTGATGGTCTTGGGCTGGATCTGTTCACAGAGGTTATCGACTGGGAGGAGATGAGGGATCTCCAACTCGCGTTTTTCAAATCTGGTGTTCCTCACATTGATGCCCCGCAGGACTACGCTTTCTTCGCGACCATGTACAGATTTGCGAGCAAATACAAGGTAAAGGCGATTCTTACTGGGGCAAACCTTTCCACTGAATGCGTTCGCAATCCCGTCGAATGGATGTACTACCAGTCCGACACCTCGCAACTCCGGGATATTCATCGACGCTTCGGGACGCGACCCCTGAAACGCTTCCCCGTCACTTCGGTGCTCTGGCATAAAGTGTGGTTGCCATATGTTCGAAAAATCGAGGTGCTGCGCCCTCTTAACCTTGTCAAGTATGTGAAGAGTGAAGCGATGGAACTCTTGCAGAGTAGGTTCGGTTGGCAGCCGTATCCCCAAAAGCACTTTGAATCGCGATTTACAAGATTCTATGAGAGCTATTGGCTGCCGGAGCGATTCGGATATGACGTGAGGCGCGTGCAGTTTTCAAGTCTGATTCTCACTGGTCAAATGACCCGCAGTGAAGCAATCAGCAAGCTCCGGCAACCGACCTATGATGCGGACATGATTCGAGAGAAGGAGTTCGTGGCGAACAAACTCCGAGTTTCTGTGGAGGATCTTGAAGCGTTCATGGCTTTGCCGAAGCGTACCTATCGGGACTACCGGAACCAGCGCCGAATCTACGACCTTGGAGCGCGAGTGCTGAGATCTCTGGGGCGCGAGGTGGGCGGGAAGAGATGATCGGGATCATCGACTACGGACTGGGAAACGTACAGGCATTCGCTGAAATCTTCCGGCGGGAGGGTTATGACGTTTCACCGGCCAGAAGCGCTCATGATATAGAACGCTCGGACAAGCTGGTGTTGCCAGGCGTTGGTGCATTTGATTGGGCCATGACGCGCCTCAGTAGTTCCGGAATGCGCGAAGCCCTTGACCATGCAGTGCTGGTCGAAAAAAGGCCGGTCATCGGGATCTGCGTGGGAATGCAAATGATGGCGGACAGCAGTGAAGAGGGCAGGTTGCCCGGCTTGGGATGGATACCTGGGAAAGTGCGTAAGCTTCCGTTGCAACACATTAGGCGGCCTGTGCTGCTACCCCATATGGGCTGGAATGACGTCGTGGCTCTTGGTGACCAAGAGTTGCTACGAGATATTTTGGAACCGAGGTTCTACTTTCTCCACTCATATGTCGTGTCTCCCGTTGATGAGGAGAGCATCATCGCACGGGCTGATTATGGGGTAAGTTTCGCTGCAGCAGTCAGGCGCGGCAATATTTACGGGACCCAATTCCACCCCGAGAAGAGCCACGACTGGGGCGTTCGCCTGCTTCGCAATTTTGCGAGTTTGTAGTGATGTTGCGACCACGAATTATTCCTGTCCTCCTGCTTCACGATGGTGGGCTGTATAAAACAGTCCGATTCAAGGATCCGAAGTACATCGGTGATCCGATCAATGCCGTTCGCATATTCAACGAAAAGGAGGTCGACGAGTTGATGATCGTCGATATTGACGCGAGCGTTCGCGGCAAGGAGCCCGATTACCAGCTCATATCGAGGCTTTCTGCTGAATGCAGGATGCCACTGAGCTATGGCGGCGGCGTGAAGCAGGTCGAACAATTCGAGAGGATCGTTTCTTTGGGCGTCGAGAAGGTGGCGATTTCCTCTGGTGCCGTGGAAAATCCGGATCTGATCCGCGAAGCTGTAGAGCGGGTGGGTAGCCAGAGCGTCGTAGTCGTCATGGATGTAAAGCGAAGTGGGCTACTTCGTCGACCGGAGATCGTGACATACAACGGGACTCGAAGGACTGGACGCGATGTCGTCGAGTTCGCTCAACTGGTAACCCAGCTCGGCGCAGGGGAATTGCTAATCAATTCGGTCGATCGCGATGGTTCAATGGAGGGTTACGATATGGACCTTGTCGAGCGTGTGCGAGCGGCGGTTTCGGTGCCGATCACCGTACTGGGGGGGGCTGGCAGCCATGATCATATTGCTGAACTGATTCGTCGTTTTGAAATCATCGGGGCTGCAGCGGGAAGTTGCTTCGTGTTCAAGGGAAAATACCGGGCCGTACTGATCAACTATCCCAATCGGCTTGAAAAGCAGAAGATTCTGGATCGCGCCGAATCTGCCTTGCGAGCTTGAGTCTCGTCCGAGCTGAAAGATGTCCTCGAATATGAAAGCCCTGGTGGCTCCGGTTTACCGTAAGCTGAGATGGTATATATGGTGGTTGCTCGGTCTCGTGCCAACAATGACCGTCGAGCCGCTTCGCAGTCGCCTGGTGCGACTTGGGACCGGCTATGGGGGGTGGTGTTTTGTTGAATTTCCCGGGTTGAAGGGGGCGATCATCGTCAGTTGCGGACTAGGGGAAGATGCTTCCTTTGACGTCGAGTTCGCTGCTCGTTTTGGGGCTACCGTATTGATTGTGGATCCTACACCGCGTGCCGTCATTCATTACACGGGAATCAAGTCGCGCATCGGTCTTCCCGCGGAAGTGCCCTACACGAGTCGCGGAGCTCAGCCGCTGATCGCGTACGACCTGTCAAAAATTTCGCACGCCCAGCTTTTGTTGTGCGAAAAGGCGTTATGGAACGAAGAGACAACCCTCCGTTTTTTTGCGCCTTCCAATCCATCTCATGTTTCACACTCCATTGTGAACTTCCAGAACCGCTACTCTGATTCCTCGGCTCATATCGAGGTGCAAGCCATTACGATGAAGGTTCTCCTTGAGGAGTATGGTGTTGCTGATGTCAGGCTCCTGAAACTCGATATCGAGGGGGCTGAGATTGAAGTGATACTTGACTTGCTGGAGAAAGGGATTCGACCCGACCAGATTCTGGTTGAGTTTGACGAACTATCTGTGCCTTCGAGGCGTTCCAAGAAACGAGTTGGGTCCGCGCACAGTGCCCTCTTGGCTGCGGGTTATGCACTTGTGCATCGTGACGAGATCAACTTTACATACGTGCTTCGTCAACTACTCAAAGATAGAGAGCTGGACACCGGAAAGAGTCTTTAGAACCGGGGCCCAGGTTTCGGGGCAGAGTATTCCCTGTTATTGCATGAACATCCGAAGCATGTTCATCGGCAAAGAAGCGCGCTGTGGTAGACAAAAATAAAGGGTGCAATGCGCGGCATGATGGTGAGTGCAGTAGAACGAGCAGCGTGCTGCAGAAATCCACGGTATTTCCCGTACAGTTGCATCGATTTCAGGGAACAGTCCTTCACGATCTGCCGCTCGACGGTAAGGCCACATGTCTGCACAAGCCTGCGAATGGTGCTTGAAGTATAGAAATTTATGTGTCCCGTTGGAGTCGGTACGTAGTCCTTGCGCATCCGCAAAGTGTGTTCACAGGGAACTTCAATGAATACGTGTTTGGCGACCCGATGGGCTTCACGGATCAGGGCCCTTGGGTGCTCTAAATGCTCCACTACGTGCGATAAAATTGCCAAATCGAACACCTTTTCAGGGAAGCCAATAGTGCTTCCATCAAAAGCTTGGAATTGGGCGTCAGGTATGGCACGTGACTTGGCTCTAAGTATTGCTGGAGACGAGAGGTCCAGGCCTAGGTAGTTCTTGCCGAATTTAAGCTCTGAAAGCCTGTCTATGATCGAGCCTTCGCCGCACCCAATATCAAGCACAGACTTGATATTCAATCCCGAACAGAGAGTCAGAACATTTTCAGCCTTGTCAATGGCGCCTAGTCGCCATTCCTCTGGATTATAGCTGTCGTAGTAGTGCTCGTATTGTTCGGCAACTTTCTCACTGACGTGCGTCATATTGGTCGAAGTCCTCAAAGTCGGTCGTCACTCTGGTCGCAATTTTGGGTGGGAAGTCTTCTCTCGAGCTTCGAGCTGTCGAGGCGAAATTTTAGCGATGTCGGCAAGCTGATGCTTGTCGCCGGGTCCCTTGTCGTGATCCTGGCGGGCTTGATTCGTGTTCCTACCCAGGTTGTCTACCCAGATCCGAGCCGGCGTCTCGATATAGAAAAACGAGACATAGCTGACAAGCAGAATAGTGACGTAACAAACAACCATTATGGCAAACATTAGCGCAGGCGATGCATGCAGGAGTTTGTCGCCAATCCCGTTCATGAGGATCAGAATGATCAATGAATGCCACATGTAAATGGAGTACGTCAATTGGCCCAATGGAGACAGCGTCTTGAATATACGCTTGGGCTTCTCCTTCAGGTCAGCAGCGACGGCTAGAGCACCAACAATCCAGACCATGAAGAGCGATGCAATTGTGGGTGCGCCGTTAAGCATCATTATCGCTAGGATTACCAGGCTGATGCCCATGATGATGTCTGCGGCTGGCACCAGCCTCATGGTTGTCCGATACTGATACAGGCTGATGCCGAGCAAAAATGATGGTGTTGCACGAGCAACCGGCGACATTTCTGTCCAGTCATAGGTGAGCAGGGTGGCTCCGCTCTCAAAAATGGCGGTTCCTATGATCGTCGCCGCTATCGCGGCAAGTGCTAACGGCGCTGGCTTCCAGAATTTTGCTACGACTATAAAAAATGGAAATGCCAGATACATCGCGATCTCAGCGCTGATGGACCAGCTAACGCCGTTAAAAATCACGCCTCCGCAGGGCGCAATGGCGTGAACAAGTAGGGCTGTTCCTGTGATGCACTCCACGCTGAAAGTGGGTGGGCGGTTGACCTGAAGTCCCAGTCCTGCAATCAGGGCGTACAAGCCAATTGAAAGGGCAAGAGTCAGCCAGTGAAGCGGCACCAGGCGCCCGACTCTTCGTTGGAAGAAAGTTGCGAGCTGCTTTCGTGTGCCTATGCGATCAAAGTAGACGTAGGCAATCACAAACCCGGAAATAAGGAAGAAAAGATCAACGAATAGCGCCAGACCGATAGTCCTGTCCTCTATCAGTTGCCGAGAAGCGGGTGCATAGAATGAAGAGATGCGAATGATGAAGCACCACACCTGCTGAAGCAACGAATCGCAGTAAGTCGGTGTGGGGAAGTTGCTCCGATGTCGCGGCTAAAGGCGGCAGGCGTCTACGTCCCGATGAGGGGCGAGGCCTCGCTGGACCATTTGATTTCGTTCCCATGTCGTGAATGCCAGCTACCGTCAGGGTGTCGCATTTGAAAATTTGGGCCGGAGGTAGAGGTTTTCCCTTCGGCGCTCGGTGGGTTTGTAGTGCAGGAAACTATCGATGTTTTACTGTCCAAGCAATATCATACTTTCCGGGGTGTCCTGCGGAGGGACCGTTTGAGGGAATTCGAAGCTGTACTGGCTTCACCGGAAGGCCTTTCCCTCGGCGTGCTCGAGCTAACGGCCTTGAGGGCGGCGCCGTCCCAGCTGCGGCGTCTGTTGCAGGGCTTGTGGATTTCGAGGCCAGGCTCGTGTAGCGGTATTTAGATCCAGATTGTTGACGCGAGGGACTTAGAAATGGGCGCGCCGAGGATTGCCATGATTACCGGCGCGGGTGGTCAGGATGCGTATTTCCTTTCCCGTCGCCTGTCGCGTAAGGGCGTCAAAGTGGTCGGTGTCGTGCGACCCGGTGGTGGGGGCGAGTCAATACCTGAAGCGAGGCTAAGGTATTTCAACGAGCTTCAGGAAATTGACCTCAGAGATACCGGTCGGTTGAGGTCACTGATATGCGGCCTTTCTCCAGATTTCATACTCAACTTTGGGGCAATAGCTGGCAGCCTTACCCAGCAGACTGACGCTCAAAGTCTAGTCCAGGTCAACACTGGAGCCGTTGCAGCCATACTTGAGGCAATGACTGCCGAACGATCTTCGGCAACATTCCTTCAGGCCAGTAGCAGCGAAGTGTTTGCTGGCGGCCGGATTTTCCCCCAAGGACTGGGTACCCCAAGGTCGCCGCGTACGATCTACGGCGCCACCAAAATTGCTAGCGACAGCCTGGTGCGGATCTTTCGTGAGAGCCACGGCTTGGCCTGCTATAGCGTGATTCTCTACAGTCACGAGAGTCCACTGAGAAAGGCGAGTTTCTTTTCGAAGCGAATTGTGAGCCAAGTACTTGACGTTGTGGAGGGAAAGGCCCGTCGCGTGGTAGTGCACTCTCCCGATGCTGTCCGCGACTGGGGCTATGCTGGTGAATATTGTGATGCAGTGGCCGACCGGCTACTCAAGGGACTGACAGGCGATCTCGTTCTTGGAACAGGTGTGTACACAACAGTGCGGCAGTTTGCGGCCCTTGTGTGCAGTAAGGTCGGATTGAACTATGAGGACATTGTTGACGAAGTTCCCCTGCAGGAAGGCCGCGCAATGGAAGGCGTGGCGGTGGTTGCCGACGCATCTGCGGCGGGATTTTGTCTGGCGGATGGTGTCAAGTTCGATGTCGGGCGGCTGGTCAGTCTGCTGGTCAGATGCGAGAGGCGCAGTCGTGAATTCCGGGGAAGGGCCGGGCTTTGAAATTGGGGAATCGCGGACGCAAAGAAGCCGTCCTTTTCGATGTTGAATGGAGCGCTGGAAGTGACAGATCCGCAAGCCGTCTCGGACTTTCAATGCGAGCAATCTGACGTGGTGCTCATTGACTGGATATCTACAAAGGAGCACCGCTCTTTCAATGAGAGCATTCTTGCCGCCCTGCAGATCAGGAATGCAACGCTGTTCACCTTCTCGGATGTGATGCGCGTAGGCGGACAACGAAATGTCGTGGATCCATGCTCGGGTGGGAGATTTAAGCGGGCCTGGAAGGTATGGAGGATCTGCTGGTCCGTGCGAAAGAAGCAGATATTTTTGTTGTCGTACGACGCAATGATGCTGCCGATGTTGCAGATATTTTGTCGGCGCCTATTTGTATATGAGCACAATACCACCCCGGAAGGCCGGCGCTATTGGAAGCACGCCGCATGGCAGCGGTTGTTTTTTCGCCGCGTAACACGATTTGCTCAGTTTCCCGCCCAGAACGAGACACTGAGAAAGATTGGGCAAAACTCCTACTTTTTGGGGTCGCCATTGCCGCAGAAAGTGGAGATATTGCGTCCGAATCCAAGTCTCTTCATTGCGCCAAGTGACCGGGTGGAGATGGCAACCCTCTTGAAATTGAAACCCTTTGTTCAGGGTTCCGAAGTCATAATTCGCAACTTCAAGTTTTCTGACAGTGAAATTGCGCAGATCCGGTCGCAATTCAATGTCAAGGCCGTCGACTACATCGACCTTGACCACTATCTGCCGATGACCAAGGGCATTGTCATTGCCATCGACTCGAACGTTCGTGGGTCAGGCTGGTTCAACGAGGCAATCAGATTTGGCATTCCCCTGATAATCATCGAAAGGCGAGTCCAGCAGATGTTCGAAGCGACTTTCCCCGGCTATCCGTATGTGGCCCTTGACAGGGTTGAATCGCCCTCAGATTTGGACAACGCCCTTGCCAAGGTGTCCTCGTTTGACGGAGGAAATTACATCGCTTCCCACAACTATCGAATGAGGAAAGCGTTTTTTAAGATAGTTGGGAGGGTGCAGTCCGTATGACGTATGGGCGTCCCCTGATGCTCACTCTATCGTCGCTTCTGGGCATCAATGCTCTGGTGTCCGCAATTTCCTTTGTGACAACGTTGAGCATCGCCGTGCAATTGGGCAGTAGCAAATTCGGCGCGTTCTCTTATGCCTTGGTGCTTGGTGGCTACGTCACGACCATTGCCAGTTACGGTACCGAGCAGACGCTGGTGCGTGATCTGGCACAGAGCGCAGATGATTTCAACGATAACTTGACTGCCAGCTTTGTTGTGCGCGGGACAATGCTGCTTCTGGCGATTTGCCTGCTTGTGGCTGGAAATCTATTTGTAGACGCCGAAGGGCGGCTGGCGATTGCCGGGCTAGTGATTGTCGTTTTTGAAGGCCTCAAATCATTGTATATCCCTCAAGTCTATGACGTCTGGGGCAGGACGAAGCGGCACGCGTTCTTTTTCATGGTTGAAAGAAGTGTTTACTTTGCGCTGATTTGGGCGGGACTCACCCTCTGGCGTCACGAATTCTCATTGGCGGTGATTGCGGTCGCAATGGTGATATCAACATGCGCAGGATTCACCATGCAGTATTCTTGGGCAATTCCAAGGATACGGCTGCAGATTAGTCGTCGCGTCATGAGTATCGCGAGATCGATGTGGGTAGGCAATTTTTGGATTTGGGTGGCTTTGTTGTCGACGCTGTCGTTTGGGGCTCTCAGCAAATTGGTGTTGCAACACACCTCAGGCAGCAGTGAATTGGGGGAGTACTCCGTGGCATGGCAGGTCGTCACTTTGGGGTCTCTGGTCACGGGGCAGGTGGCAAGAATCGGATATCCGAAACTGGCCGAGTGCGTTGGCGCAGGTATCAGAAATGAACGCACGCGGGCATTTGTGGCCAAGTACTTCTTGTTTTCGTTGGGAGCCGGGATCGTCGTAGGTCTGCCGGCAATTCTTTTTCCCTCTTGGCTTTTGCTGCCTTTGGGTGGGCAATATCATGCCGCTGCAGAGTCTCTGCGTATTCTCGGGGTCTATGTAATCCTGCTTGGGGCGGGGCAGGTCGCAATTCAATTTCTGCTGTCCAGTAGGCGAGGCAATCTGTACGCCGGCACGACAATTTTGACTGGTGCAACAAGCCCATTCTTGTACGTGCTTCTCGTCCCCCGAATGGCGGCTGAGGGGGCTGCGTTAGCTGTGGTATTGGGGCATGGGCTGGCAATTTTGATCTATTGCGCGATCATGCTGTGGGACCTGTTCGGCAGCGAGCGGCGGGTAGTGCTTCAACAGTCTGGTTAGCAATCTGATTCTGGTCGCGATGAGAATGACTATAATGTTGGGATATCAATATTCGGTCCGAGGTAGATTCCGTATTGGATCAAAAGCGGTGTCCGAAACAATATTCGGGGCGTCGCCTACGAGAGTTTTTTGAATGCATTTCCAATATTCGCAGGACTTCGAGCTGTCCTGATTCCAGCCCTGGCCAAGACGTTGAATCGTTAGGACGGGTCTTTGACCCGTTTTTCAGGTTTGCGGCGAAATGTTCTCACGCAGCCTGCTAGATTTGTCTCGCAATTCGCAATTCAGTTGAGCCGTTGATGAAGCAGATTCTTCAGAACCTGAGAGATGGAACGACGATGCTAGCGGATGTTCCAGCACCGTCAGCTGGTCGTGGGCAACTGCTGATCCGTACACATCGCAGTCTTGTTTCGGCCGGCACTGAGCGGATGATTGTGGACTTCGGCAAAGCCGGATTGATCGACAAAGCTCGTCAGCAGCCCGACAAGGTCAGGATGGTGGTTGACAAGATTCGAAGCGACGGCTTCCTGCCCACGCTTGAGGCGATACAGAACAAGCTCGACCAGCCTCTTCGGATGGGGTACTGCAACGTCGGATCCATCATTGGGATTGGGCCTGGGGTATCTGGATTTCGACTCGGAGATCGTGTGGTTTCAAACGGTTTCCATGCGGAAATTGTGGCCGTGCCGGTTAATCTGTGTGCAAAGGTACCCGACTCGGTTTCCGATGATGCCGCCGCATTTACGGTTCTTGCGTCAATCGGTTTGCAGGGCATCCGTCTTCTGCAGCCATCTCTGGGCGAATGTATTGTGGTCACCGGGCTCGGTCTCATTGGCTTGGTGACGGTGCAGTTACTGCGCGCCTCGGGATGTCGCGTCCTTGGGCTCGACTTCGATCCCGCTAGACTCGAGATGGCTCGTACCTTTGGTGCTGAGGTGGTAAATCTCGGTGAAGTCACGGATCCCTGTGCGGCAGCCTTGGAGTTCTCGCGGGGGCGTGGGGTGGATGGCGTCATTGTTACTGCCGCAACCAGAAGCAATGAGCCGGTCCATCAGGCCGCCGTCATGTGCAGGAAGAGGGGGCGCATTGTCCTCGTAGGCATCGCTGGGCTGGAACTATCCAGGGCCGATTTCTATGAGAAAGAACTGACGTTTCAGGTTTCATGCTCCTACGGGCCTGGTCGCTACGATCCTAAATACGAGCAGGGTGGGAATGACTACCCAGTCGGTTACGTCCGCTGGACGGAGCAGCGAAACTTCGAGGCGACACTGGACATGCTTGCCGACGGGCGCATAGTGGTGAACAGATTGGTGTCTCACCGCTTCAAGTTGGCAGACGCGCATAGTGCGTATGCTGTCGTAGCCGGAGCGGAGCCCTCCTTGGGTATCCTCCTTGAATACGGCGAGGACGAAGCGGAAGTCGCGAAAATTCTTTCTCGTACGGTGGACGTCTCCCCGGGTGAAGTTGCTCAAAGTCCCGTCGAGGCCGTCGGAGTGAGCATCATCGGTGCCGGCAACTATGCGGGCGCGGTTCTCATTCCTGCGTTCCGTGACGCAGGCGCTTCGTTCCGATTTATCGCCGGTGCGGGCGGTCCGGGTGGCGTGCATTTAGGGAGAAAATTCAGATTTCTCAAGGCCACTACCGACGTTGCTCAGCTGCTCGTTGATGACAAATCTCGAGTGATAGTTATTGCAACACGTCATGACACTCACGCTAAGTATGTCATGAGCGCTCTCGAGGCCGGGAAGCATGTATTCGTAGAGAAGCCTCTTTGTCTGACGCGCAATGATCTCGACGTGATTTCCGACCTTGCGGAGCAGCGTCAGGAATGCATTCTTATGGTCGGGTTCAATCGGCGCTTTTCTCCACTTGTCCAACAAATCAAGACATTACTTGCTTCCAGGCCGGGGCCGAAATCGTTCCTCATGACAGTCAATGCTGGGGTAGTTCCTGCGGATCACTGGACCCAAGATGCAGAGGTCGGTGGCGGCAGGGTGGTAGGGGAAGCCTGTCACTTTCTGGATCTGCTCCGGTACCTGGCCGACGCGAGAATTTCTGATCTTGCCGTTCGCGTTATGCGAGATCGCATGCCGGACTCTGTGAACATCCAACTGGCGTTTTCTGATGGTTCGATCGGTACGATTCACTATCTTGCCAACGGCAGTAGGGCCTTCCCAAAGGAACGTCTTGAAGTTTTCGCGTCCGGAGGCGTATTGCAGTTGGATAACTTCCGCCGACTAAGAGGCTTCGGATGGAAGAGGTTTAGTTCGATGTCTCTGTGGCGTCAGGACAAGGGGCAGAAGGCTTGCGCCGCAGCCTTCCTGACGGCGGTTGCGCATGGACAACCTTCGCCAATCCCACTTCCAGAATTGCTGGAAGTTTCTGAGGCAAGCATCTACGCGCAGGGGTTGGCGAAGTGACTGCGCCCCACATGATGGTGGATATCATTGCGGGGGCGCGTCCCAATTTCATGAAGATAGCCCCGATTATTCGGGCCTTCGAGAAAGTGCGTGGGCGTGGTAGTCGTCTCACGTACCGCCTCGTTCATACGGGGCAGCACTACGACAGTCGCATGTCGGGCGATTTCTTTGAGCAACTGGGTATTCCCGAGCCACATGTGAATCTCGCCGTGGGATCGGGGACGCAAGCCGAGCAGACGGGTGCAATCATGACTCGTTATGAGGCACTGCTGCTCAAGGAGCGAAGCGCTGCCTGCCTTGTGGTTGGTGATGTGACCTCCACCATGGCTTGTGCCATAGCCGCGCAAAAGCTTCTGGTGCCCGTCGGTCATGTGGAAGGTGGGATTCGCTCTGGCGACTGGACCATGCCAGAGGAAATCAATCGACTTGTTACCGACGCAGTTAGCAACTGGTTCTTTACGACGAGTGAGGTTGCCAACGCAAACTTGAGGCATTCCGGCGTGGGGGAGGACCGAATCTTCTTCGTCGGCAACACCATGATTGACACGCTGCTTTCGAATATGGATCGGCTCCGGCCGCCCTCATTCTGGAGTGAGCGGGGGCTGAAAGAACGCAACTATCTGGTTGCAACTCTGCATCGGCCTGCAAATGTGGATCAGCCCCACACATTGGCTCGGATTCTCTCGGTTATTGCGGAAGAGGCTGCTGGTGTGCCGGTGGTGTTCCCGGTGCATCCCCGCACAGCCAAGACAATTGCCGCAATGGGTGACTCCATTAGAGACCTGGTGCTGGTTGATCCCCAGCCCTACCTTGAGTTCAACTTTCTTGTTCGACATTCCCTTGGTGTCATTACCGACTCTGGTGGCGTTACAGAAGAGACTACAGTGATGGGCGTGCCGTGCATGACAGCGCGAGACACAACAGAACGCCCTGAGACCGTGACCATTGGAACCAATGAACTCGTCGGGACAGATCCTGAAGCGCTGCGTCCTGCCTTGAAGAGGCTGCTGGCTGGGCAGTGGAAGCGGGGCGGGATTCCCGAATTGTGGGACGGGGGTGCGGGCGGGCGGATTGTCGAGCATCTGGACCGACTGCTCCTGCGATGACCTCCATAGGAACTTACTGGCGCACAGTCAGGCATCTCAAGATTCGGCAGATCGCCGGCCGGGCGTCATTCCGCCTTGGCGCGAGGAAGCCATCTGAGAGAAGGGCGCCCTTCCTGAGAGATTCCGTCGACAAATGGGTGCTGCCCGCAAGACGCCGTCAGATCCTCATCGCGCCGGAGAGATTCAGGCTGTTGAATCGGGAGCGTGCTCTGGATGAGGGCGGGTGGGATCCTCCCGATGAGGAAAAGCTCTGGCGCTACAATTTGCATTATTTTGATGATTTGAACGCGTTCAATGCTGAAGAGCGGCGCGGGTGGCATGTTGCCCTGATCGAGCGCTGGATTATTGAAAATCCACCCGTTGAAGGGGTTGGTTGGGAGCCCTACCCAACCTCACTTCGAATCGTGAACTGGGTCAAGTGGGCGCTTGGCGGTGGGCCTCTCCAGCCGGCCGCGATCGAGAGCCTGGCAGTACAAGCCAGGTGGTTGATGCGTCGCGTCGAGTGGCATTTGCTTGGAAACCATCTATTCGCGAATGCCAAAGCGTTGTTCTTTGCCGGCCTGTTCTTTCGCGGACCGGAAGCTGATCGATGGCGGAATAGAGCCATTTCAATTTTTCGCCGGCAATTGGACGAGCAGATTCTGGGCGACGGTGGCCAGTTCGAACTGACGCCGATGTACCATCTTCTTGCTTTCGAGGATGTTCTTGATCTGCTGGCATGTATCCGGTGCTTCGGGGCTCAGGACAGAAATGTCGCTTGGCTTGATGACCAGCTGCGCAGCAAAGGCACACGCATGTGGGCATGGGCTCAGACGATGCGTTATCGCGATGGTAGCCTGCCCCGATTCAATGACTGCTCAGAGGGTGTTTCTCCTGCTCTTCATGAATTGGCACGTGTCGCAAATGCACTGGCTCTGGTATCGCCTGCGGAGCCCGGTGTTCCCGTCCTGCATCTGGCAGAAAGCGGATACGTTCGTCTGGACTGGAGCGGCGCGATGGCCTTCCTCGATGTGGCGCGCATTGGTCCAGACTATCTTCCTGGACACGCCCATGCTGATTCCTTGTCCTTCGAATTGGCAATCGGCGACGATCAGATAGTCGTAAATCGGGGAACGTCGTGTTACGGACTGTCAGTGCGGCGCCACTACGAACGCAGCACAGCTGCCCACAGCACAGTTGAAGTTTTCAACCAAAGCTCCTCCGAGATGTGGAGCGGCTTCCGAGTGGGTCGCCGAGCGCAGCCGTCTGGTCTGCGGGTTACGCAGTCGAGTGTGACCTGCTCTCACGATGGGTACCGGTTCCTGCCGGGAAGCCCGAGGCACGAGAGGTGCTGGACGATGCTCGATCACGGCCTTCGAATCGATGACTCTGTCAGCGGTGGCCTCGATGCAATTGCCCGGTACCACCTGAACCTCGACGTCCACGCGAGTGAGATATCCCCTGGTACCTGGTCAATACGGCGTGCAGATAGAGAAGTTGCACGGGTAGCCTTCCGTGCCGCCTGGGTGCGAAAGGTGACTGGAGAGCAGGCGGTCGAGTTCGGGAGCCTGGTGCCAGCACAGACGCTTGAGATAGGGTTGAAAGGCGGGCAGGCATCGGCGTGCTGGAGTTGGTAGGGACATGCGGATCCTGTTTCTGACGGACAATTTCCCACCGGAGGTCAATGCACCCGCGAGTCGAACTCACGAACACTGTCGCAATTGGGTGAAGGCTGGACATCAGGTTACCGTGGTGACCTGTGCTCCAAATTTCCCGGGGGGTAAAGTCTTCCCTGGCTATCGCAATGCGCTCTTGTCGAGAGAGAATATTGATGGAATCCACGTTGTTCGCGTGTGGAGCTACATCACGGCGAATCAGGGATTCATGCGGCGGGTGCTGGACTATGCGAGTTACATGGCGAGTGCAGTCATTGTGGCTCCGTTTCTGGGGCGTGGAGATGTGGTCGTGGCGACCTCTCCCCAGTTCTTCACGGCATGTGCGGGCTGGGTAGTCAGCACGATTACCCGCCGACCTTTCGTTTTCGAACTGCGAGATATCTGGCCAGAGTCGATCAAGGCGGTTGGAGCGATGCAGGATTCATTTGCGATCCGGTTCCTTGAGCGGATTGAGTTGTTCTTGTATCGAAGGGCGGACCGGATCGTCTCAGTCACCCATTCTTTCCGGCGTGCGCTGGCTTCGCGAGGCGTAGATGAGGGAAAGATCGATGTCGTCACGAACGGTGTTGACCTTTCGCGTTTTTCTCCGCGCTCCAGGGACTCGGAGCTTGAGCGCCAATTCAACCTCTCTGGTTGCTTCGTCGCGGGATACATTGGAACTCACGGAATGGCGCATGGTCTGGATACGCTCCTGGAGGCGGCGGAGCTACTGCGAGACCAAAGCATGGGTGCGCTGATCCGCATCCTTTTTCTCGGAGACGGGGCTGAAAAGTCAGCGTTGAGGGCACGCGCGTCGGAAAGAAATCTCCGGAATGTCCTGTTCATCGATTCAGTGCCTAAGGGGGAAGTGGTCCGCTGGTGGTCACTACTCGATATTTCAATTATCCATCTGAAGAAGACTGAATTGTTCAGCACGGTGATTCCATCAAAGCTGTTCGAATGCATGGGAATGGGAATTCCCGTGTTGCATGGGGTAGAGGGCGAATCGGCAGAAATTGTCCGGCGGGAAAACATTGGCCGAACGTTCGAACCAGAGAATGCTCGTGAACTGGCCGACCTGCTGATGGAGTCAGCGGGGAATGCCGCAATGCGCGCCGAATGGCGTTCGAACTGTATCGCCGCCGCGCGCAAATACGATCGAACTGCACTCGCTTCGCTGATGCTGGAGACCCTTGGTAGGGTTGCCGTCCGTCCGTCCAGGTGAGTCAGCTTTGTCCGAGGTACCGACAGCAGGTTGATGCGGCGCAGTTCGGCAGGCTGGTGGACATCAACCAGTACACTTCGTAGACTGGTTAGCTAATAGGTGGGGGCTCGGCAGTCGCGGGCCATTCTCGCAGAGAGGCGTTCGCAATGTACCTCGATCCCGGTTCAGCCGGTCTATTCATCCAGGCAATTTTTGCAGTACTGGCAGCTGTGTTGGGATTCTTTTCGAGGTCGCGAGCTTGGCTCGCGGTGCTGTGGTCGCGCGCCATTGGCGGCATCACACGAGTCCTTGGTCGCCGGAATTCCTGACATTGAACTCTGGTGGGGTGGCTCCCGGCCCTGCGGCGGGCTCGTTCAGAGATCCCCAAGGCCGGGTGGTGGAATACGGGCAGAACGTGTATCGCACGTTGATTCGGCCATTGGCCTCCTTTCCTGCAACATGGGCAGAGGATGGTCCTCTTGCGCCGTTGGTTGCAGCCGGAAAGCTGTGGCCTGCGGTTCCATTGAGTAGGGAAGTGGTCCCTGCTCCGGTTCGCGATCTCTTTCCTCAAGCCGTGGGATTTCTCCAGCATCCCAGGCTGACTCCCATAACCTATCCGTTCGAGTGGCCGTTCGAGTTGCTGAAGCGGGCGGCGCTGCTGCATATCGAGGTGCATCGCCACGCATTGAGGCGCGGACTTAGCTTGACTGACGGGTCGGCCTACAACGTTCAGTTTCTGGGTGCCCGTCCAGTTTTTATTGATGCGTTGGCATTTGTGCCGCAGGAAGACGGGAAGCCGTGGGCGGGATACTCGCAGTTCTGCGAATCCTTCCTGAATCCACTGCTCCTGTCCTCGGGCGGGTGCACATCTGTCAACGACATCTACCGGGGCCGAATGTCAGGTATTAGCACACGAGAGACTTCCCGGCAGCTTGGGTGGTGGGGCGCTCTGAGGGCCCGCGCGCTGGTTCACGTCACGATTGGTTCGATGGCGGAGGCGGCATCCACTCGAGACCATGTTGACGGACGGACAGGCTTCACGCGTGCGGGCCTTGAGTTGCTCCTCAGGAGTCTCCAAAGGACCATAGAGAGACTTGAGTATCCTCGGGATGCCAGAGACTGGTCGGGCTACGAAACCAACAACACCTACTCTGAGGCGGAGAGGCACGCGAAGATCATGGCGGTGCAGGAATTCGTCGCGCGTGTCCGCCCCGCGCTGCTCCTGGACGCTGGCTGCAACGCCGGTGAGTATTCTGAGCTAGCACTAAGGTCCGGCGCAGGATATGTGATCGGATTGGAGAGGGATGGTGGCGCGGCAAACCAGGCGGTGCATCGCGCGGTGCGGCTTGAGAAGCCATTTCTTCCATTGCAGGTGGATTTGAAAAACCCGACTCCGTCACAAGGCTGGAATCTCTCCGAACGTGTTTCATTCCAGGAACGAGTGAAGCCGGATGCGGTTCTCTGTCTGGCGCTTGTTCATCACCTCGTTCTGGGTGAAGGTGTTCCCCTCGATGTCGTATTGCCTTCCATTCTGGGTCTCGCACCACGCGGCCTGATTGAATTTGTGCCGTTGGAAGACCCAATGGCCCGCCGGATTGCAGGACCGGCCGATCGAATGAGGCATCCATACTGCCATTCGTCTTTTATTGCCGAGCTTGAAAAGCATGCGGAAGTGCTGAAGCAGACTCCGCTCACGGCGAGCGGGCGCGTTCTTGTTGAATATGCGAGATCGAGATGACCGACCGGCGAATCAGGATTGCAGCGATCTGGACGATTTCCTGCTGGCCTGCGTTGAATTTCATTACTGCCAACTGGCCGGAAGTGCTGAGGGGCGGATTTTCGAGCATTGCGGGCGTGCTCTTTATCGCGCTGATGCTGGGTGCAGTTGGACATCTGTTGTTTGTGGTGGCATGGCGTTTCTGGCGGCAAGACATCACCCTTCCATGGGTCGTCCTGATCAGTCTGGAGTTGACCCGGTTTCGTGGACACCTCACCGTTGGAGCAGGAGGAGTTCACGATGGCAGACAAGTCGATCCGGTACACGCCGGAGTTCAAGCGACAGATGGTGGAGTTGGCCCGTTCAGGG
>Ga0182747_1000151_pt1 | contig 73416 bp, 70 predicted proteins | sample eDN3rd30CBELigBY_FD_128526 | JGI IMG/M metagenome (GOLD analysis project Ga0182747, IMG submission 128526) | Enriched backyard soil microbial communities from Emeryville, California, USA - eDNA 3rd pass 30_C BE-Lig BY (version 2) (version 2) | ecosystem: Environmental > Terrestrial > Soil >... | reverse complement strand
TTTCCAGCACGCCAGCCGCGTGCCGGGGCCCTGATGGCCGGTAGGCCCATCCGCCCATGTCAGATGGGCGCGGCCGAGTGCCTGGCCTCTACGGTGGAGAGTTGTCGGACTGGTGAACGGTGCGATGACGAACGGCGACCACCGGGAAACGGCGCGGAACAGACCCAAAAACATCGCGCGCGGAACGCCAAAGGCTCGGCAATTCCGTGGTGACTATGTCTGTGCACTTTCTACAAACACCGTGCACAGAGCTGCGGGGCTGTTCGGGCCCCGGCGTTCCGCGCGCCCTCGTTTTGAGGCGCTGGCTGGAAATGCAAACTGGGAATGCGGCCTGCCCGGGGCCGGTAAAGAATACGGGCGATGACGCATGTCTGGACCTCAACCCGTCATCCTGAGGTGCGAGCGCGGAACGCGCGAGCCTCGAAGGACGACGGGCAATGAATCACCGGCAGGGTTTCCGGGCCGTCGCCCTTCGAGGGCCGGCTGCGCCGGCCACCTCAGGGTGACGGATCATCCCCGATTGACAATGATCAAAACACGCCGATGGTCTAGCGCCATGCTGCCGAACGTCCGGGAAACGCCGTGCTGATCGCCCTGTTCGCCGATATCCATGCCAACCGGCAGGCTTTCGAAGCCTGCCTCGCCGACGCGCGCGACTGCGGCGCGCGGCGCCATGTGCTGCTCGGCGATTTCGTCGGCTATGGCGGCGATCCCGACTGGGTTGTCGATCGCGTCACGGGGCTGGCCGAGGACGGCGCCACTTTGGTGCTCGGCAATCACGATGCCGCGATTGGCGGTTCGGCGGACGGCATGAACCTCGAAGCCCGCGTCGCCATCGAATGGACCCGCACCGAGCTCGGCAAACCGGCCCGCGACTTCCTCGCCGCCCTGCCCCTGACGCAATCCGATGATGATCGGCTCTACGTCCATGCCGAGGCCAGCCATCCCGAACGCTGGACCTATGTCGTCGGCACACTGGAAGCCGCCGACAGCCTCAGCGCCACGCGGGCCCATGTCACTTTCTGCGGCCATGTGCACAAACCGGCGCTCTACAGCCTGTCCTCGACCGCCAAGATGACCTCGTTCACGCCGACCACCGACGCGCCGGTGCCGCTGCTGCCGGGCCGTCGCTGGCTCGCCGTGCTGGGGGCCGTCGGCCAGCCGCGCGATGGCAATCCCGCCGCCGCCTATGGCCTGTTCGACACCGACAGCGGCGAACTCACGTTTCGCCGGGTGCCCTACGACATCGAGGCCGCGGCCAAACGCATTCTTGAGCAGGGTCTGCCGCCGCTGCTGGCCGAACGACTCTTCGTGGGGAAATAGGCGATGGCGCGGCCGCTGCACGATCCCGGCTTTGTCATCGACGGCTTCCGCCTCGACGAACGCGTGCACAAAGGCGGCATGGCCATGCTGTGGCGCGTCAGCAAGGACGGCCTCGACGCGCCGATGCTGATGAAGGTGCCGCGCATCGGCGAAGGCACCGATCCCGCCGCCATTGTCAGCTTCGAGATGGAGCAGATGATCCTGCCGAAGCTGAACGGCACCCATGTGCCGAAGTTCTTCGCCGCCGGCGACTTCGCGCACCAGCCTTATCTGGTGATGGAAGCCATCGCCGGCACCAGCCTGCTCAAGCGCCTGCCCGAGTTGCCGCTGCCCTATGACGAGGTCGCCCGCCTCGGCGTAAAGATCGCCGACGCGCTCGACGATCTGCACCGCCAGCACGTCGTGCATCTCGACATCAAGCCGAGCAACATCATGTTCCGGCCCGAAGGCGCCGCGGTGCTGATCGACTTCGGCTTGTCGCACCACGACCAGTTACCGGATCTGATGCAGGAGGAATTCCGCCTGCCCTTCGGCACCGCGCCCTATATGTCGCCGGAGCAATTGCGCGGCATCCGCAACGATCCACGCAGCGATCTGTTCGCCCTCGGCGTGCTCTTGTATTTCTTCTCGACCGGTGAACGCCCGTTCGGCGAAAGTGAAACCTTGCGCGGCATGCGCCGCCGGCTGTGGCGCGATCCCAAGCCGCCGCGTGAACTGCGGCCCGATTATCCGCCGTGGCTGCAGGAAATCGTGCTGCGCTGTCTCGAGGTCGAGCCCGCCCGGCGCCATCCGACCGCGGCGCAACTCGCCTTCGATCTCAGCCATCCCGATGAGGTGAAGCTCACGGCGCGGTCGGAAAAGCTGAAGCGCGATCCCTGGACCACGGCGATGCGCCGCCGTTTCAACACGGATCTGACCGCGCCGCGCAAGGCGCCGGTGGCGACGCAGATCGCGTCGGCGCCGATTATTGCCGTCGCTGTCGATTTCGGCGAACAGGGCACGCCGATCAATGCTGCCTTGTTCGAGGTGACGGCGCGCATTCTGGCGACCTTGCCGCAGGCGCGCCTCGCCTGTCTTAACGTGCTGAGATCCAGCGCCATCGCACTCGACTCGACGCTCGACGAACAGGGCCACAACAAGAAGATCGACCGCCTGGTGCGACTCAAGGCCTGGGCCGCGCCGCTCAATCTCGACGAGCGCCGCCTCACCGCGCACGTGCTGGAAGGCACCGATCCGGCCGCGGCGATTCTTGAATTCGCCGCCGTCAACCGCGTCGATCACATCCTCATCGGCGCCCGGCAGGAATCCTTCCGCCGCCGCATGCTCGGCAGCGTCTCATCCAAGGTCGCGACCGAAGCGCCTTGCAGCGTGACCGTGGTGCGCGCGCCGCGCGAGGCGTGAGCGAGAGTTCCAGCGGGAACGCAAGCGCATGACCCGGCGTTATAAACACTCCTTCAACCCATCGGAGTGTGACCATGCAGCGTAAAACCGCGACCCTTTTGGCCGCCGTCACGGCGCTGGCGGCTGTTTCGCTGCCCGCTTCGGCCGCGACGTTGGCGACGGCTACCACATCGCTCAATATCCGCACCGGCCCCGGCCCGGAATATCCGGTGATCGGCGCTATTCCCGACAAGGGCCAGGCCACCGTCACCGGCTGCATTCAGGGCAGCCTGTGGTGTCAGGTCTCGTATAACGGCCGTCAGGGCTGGGCCTATTCGCAATACATGATCGGCAACGCCGGCGGCCAGGCCGTGGTGGTGAGCCAGACCGTGCCGGCTTTGTCCTTCGATCCGCCGGTGGCCACGGTTGGCGCAACGACGACTGTCGTCACCGCGCCGAGCATTCACGGCGAATTCGTCGCGCCCGTCGCCGGCGCGCCGCTGGCGATCGCGCCGCCGCCGCCGACCGTGCAGACCTATGTCACGCAGAACCCGGTGACGCCGGTCTATCTCAATGGCGAAGTGGTCGAAGGCGTCGGCTTGCCCGAAGATGTCGTGCTCGCGCCGGTGCCGGACTATCAGTATAGCTACGCCTATGTGAACGGCGTGCCGGTGCTCGTCGAACCGGGCACCCGCCGCGTGACGTATATTTATCGGTAGAGAAATGACATCGAGACGGCGGATATCAGAACTTCGCCGTCTCGATGAACTTGATGAGCGCGGCGGCGGCGAGTCCCATGTCGGCTGGGCTCGCATACTCCGCCGGATTGTGGCTGATGCCGCCGCGGCAACGCACGAACATCATCGCGATCGGACACAGCTTCGCCATCGCCATGCCGTCATGACCGGCGCCGGACACCAGCGATATTGGCTCGCCGCCGACGGACTTGATCGCCTTGGCAAGGCCGTCCTGCAGCGCCGGATCGCACGGCGTCGTCGGCACGTTGCGCGTATCGGTCATGGTGACGCCGAGGTGCCGTCGCTCCGCCAGTGCCCTCACTTCGTTTTTGAACAGCTCGACGAATTTGTGCCGCGCCGCGTCCGAGCCGGAACGGATATCGACGATCAACGCGACATTGCCGGGAATGACATTGCCCGCCGCATTGGGGATGCGCAGCACGCCGACGGTGGCGACGACTTCGCCTTTCGTCTCGCGCGCCAGGCGTTCGGCCAGCGAGACGGTCTCCGCCGCGCCGGCGAGCGCATCGCGCCGCAGCAGCATCGGCACCGTGCCGGCATGACCGGCCTCGCCGAGGAATTCGACATTCACATAAGTCTGGCCGGCGATCGCCGTGACAACGCCGAGCGGCTGACCGCGATATTCCAGCACCGGGCCCTGCTCGATATGGACCTCGACATAGGCGGCGGCTTCGTCGCGCGCATAAGCGGCGGCGGGAATGTCGGCTGCCGACTTGCCGTATTGGGCAACGGCGTCGCGGAAGGTCGTGCCGCCCGCGTCTGTCGCGTCCAGCCGCGCAGTATCGAAGTGTCCCGCGACGGCCAGCGACGACGACAAGGTCACCGGAAAGCGCGAGCCCTCCTCATCGCCGAAAGCCAACACGTCCAGCCCGAAGGGCAGCTTGCGTCCGGCGCGGGCAAAATGCCCGGCGGCGAGGATGCCGACAATAACGCCGAGCGGGCCGTCGAACATGCCGGCCTCGATCACCGTGTCGATATGCGAGCCGATCAGCAGCCGCTTTTTGCCTTCGCCGGCCCAGTGCCCGCGCACGGTGCCGAGCGCGTCTTCCGACACATCGAGCCCGGCCTCGCGCATCCACTTGCAGACGAGGTCGGCGGCGGCACGGTGCTCCGGCGTCAGGAAGCCGCGCACCAGCCGGTTCGGCTCGGCCGAGATCGAGGCAAGCGTGCGGATCATCAGGTCGGCGCGTTCGCCGAGGAATGCAGGATCAAGGGCAGCGGGATCGGGGGCGGTCATGGAGGCCGAAGGTTGAGTGCGGAATGCGGGCGCTATCGTACCCATCTGCCGAACCGCCGCCAAATCGGCAAGCTACTCCTCTCAGAAAGCCACTCCTCTCAGAAAGCCGCCAGCAACTGCCCGCCAATGGCGCTGAGCAGCACCACCAGCCAGGGCGGCGTCTTCCACATCACCAGCAGCAGGAAGGCCGCGGCGGCGAGGACGAAATCGCCTGCCCCCAGTATGCCTGCGGTCCAGACCGGATGATAAAGCGCGGCCAGCAAGAGCCCCACCACGGCGGCATTAACTCCGCGCAGCGCCGCCTGCGCGGCGGGGGTCCGGCGCAGGTCCTCCCAGAACGGCAGCGCCCCGGCGACCAGCAGGAAGGACGGCACGAAGATCGCGAGGAGACACAGCCCGGCCCCGAGCCAGCCGTTCGGCGGTGCGCTCATTGCGGCGCCGAGATAGGCGGCGAAGGTGAACAGCGGTCCCGGCACAGCCTGCGCCGCGCCGTAACCCGCAAGGAAAACATCGTTGCTGACCCAGCCCGGCGGCACGACGGAAGCCTGCAACAGCGGCAGCACGACATGGCCGCCGCCGAACACCAGCGAGCCGGCGCGGTAGAAGGCGTTGAACACATCGAGCGCATGCGACGGCATGGCCGCCGCCAGTAGCGGCAGCCCGATCAGCAGCACGAAGAACAGCAACAGGAAAACCGCACCCGCGACGCGCCCGACCTTCAGCGGCAGCGAGACGTGATCGACCGGCGCGGCGCTACGCAACATCGACAGCCCAGCGATCGCGCCGACCGCAATGGCGCCGATCTGGCCCCAGGCCGAGGGCACCGCGACGACGATGGCGGCAGCGACGACAGCGAGCGTCGCCCGCTCCTTGTCCGGCGCCAGCGTGCGCATCATGCCGAGCACCGCCTGCGCCACGACCGCGACGGCGGCTACTTTCAATCCGTGAATCCAGCCGACGCCGGACACATCGCCCAGCGTCGCGACGCCGTAGGCGAACAGCACCATGGCGACAGCGGACGGCAGGGTGAAACCGATCCAGGCCGCGAGCGCGCCCGGATATCCGGCCCGTGACAGGCCAATCGCCATGCCGACCTGGCTGGACGCTGGACCCGGCAGGAACTGGCACAAGGCGACGAGATCGGCATAGGTGCGGTCGTCGAACCAGCGCCGCCGCGCGACGAACTCCTCGCGGAAATAGCCGAGGTGTGCGACCGGCCCGCCGAAGGACGTGAGGCCGAGGCGCGTGAACGCGCCCAGCACTTCCAGCCAGTGGCCGGATGCGGCCATCGCCGGCGTTGCTTCTGGCGGATTGTGCGTTGTCATCGCCGTCCGTCGATCACGGGTTCAAAACGACGCCTCATAGTCCGCCACTGTGACAGTTCGGCGAAACCCGCGACCGCCTGCCGGCAGCCGCGGCATCGGCGACAGTTACGGCGTCAGAACGATCGAGCCGGTGGTCTTGCGGCCCTCGAGATCGATATGCGCCTGCTTGGCGTCCTTGAGCGCGTATTTGTGGCTCGCCGGAATCTTCACCGCGCCGGAGCCCACCACCTTGAACAGGTTGTCGGCGATCGACACGAGATCCTCGCGCTTGGCGGCGTAAGTGTTGAGCGTCGGCCGGGTGGCGAACAGCGACCCCTTCGCCTGCAGCAGATTGATATCGAACGCCTTCACCGGACCCGAGGCCGAACCGAACGACACGAACATGCCGAGCGGCCGGATGCAGTCCAGCGACTTCGGGAAGGTGTCGTTGCCGATGCCGTCATAGACGACATCGCACAGCTTGCCGCCGGTGATCTCCTTGACCTTCTCGGCGAAGTCCTCCTCGCGATAGAGGATCGTGTGATGCGCGCCGTGGCCCTTGGCGAGCGCGGCTTTCTCCTTGGAGCCCGCGGTGCCGATCACAGTGGCGCCGATGTGATTGGCCCACTGACACAGGATCGCACCCATGCCGCCCGCGGCGGCATGCACCAGAATGGTCGAACCCTTCTGGACCTTGAACGTCCGGTGCAGCAGATATTCGGCGGTCATGCCCTTGAGCATCATCGCCGCCGCCTGCTCGTAGCTGATGTTGCCGGGCACCTTCACGACGCGCGCCGCCGGCAGGAGACGCTCCTGCGCATAGCCGCCGAGCGCAACGACGTAAGCGACGCGATCGCCAACCTTGATGTCCGAAACGCCGGGGCCGACTTCGGTCACCTCGCCGGCGCCTTCATTGCCGGCGACAAATGGCAGGCCCGTCGGCGGCGGATAGAGGCCGCTGCGGAAATAGGTGTCGATGAAGTTCACGCCGCAGGCGTGCTGCTTGATCTTGATCTGTCCCTCGCCCGGCGCCGGGACCTGGATGTCCTCGAATGTCAGGACTTCCGGACCGCCGACCTTATGGACACGTACTGCTGCAACCATGTTTCACCCCTTGAATTTCTGTTTGGGAACTGTTCGGGCGGGGATCATAGGCACCACGGGCGCGGGCGCAAGTTCTCCTCGGCAGATGGGCAGCCATGCTCGCGAAGTTGTGCGTCAGCGCGCCCCGGCGACGTTGAGGACGCTGCCGGTCACGTAGGACGCGCCGTCCGAGAGCAGATACAGAACCGCGTCGGCGATCTCCTCCGGTTGAGCCGGTCGGCCGAGCGGCAGCCCCGGGGTGACGCGCGCGAGACGGCCGGGTTCATGAATCTCGGTGGCCGTGGTGCCCGGCCGGACGCAATTGACGCGGATGCCTTCGCGGGCCACCTCACGCGCCAAACCGACGGTGAGCGAATCGACGCCGCCTTTCGCCGCGGCATAGAACACGTACTCATTCGTGCCCCCGACAACAGCCGCGATCGACGACAGCAGCACGATGGCGCCGCCCTGACCGCCGTGCCGCGTCGACATGCGCCGCACGGCGGCGCGGGAGCACAGAATCGCGCCCAGCAGATTGACGTCGAGCACTTCGCGGATCGTCGCCGCGCTCGCGTCGTCGAGACGGGAGTTGCGGCCGGTGACGCCGGCGCTGTGCACGAAATGCGTCACCGGACCAAGCGCGCGCGCGGTCTCGTCGAACATGCGCTCGATCTCGGCTTCATCGGCGGCATTGGCGCCGATGGCGATAGCCCGCCCGCCGGATGCTTTGAGTTCGCTCACCAGCGCCTGCGCGGCGTCGGCATTGCTTCGATAATTGACGGCGACCGCATAGCCTTGTGCTGCGGCCAGCCGCGCCGTCGCGGCGCCAATGCCGCGGCCGCCGCCGGCGATGAGCAGAACGCGCGAGGAGAAAGAAGTTGTGATATCCGACATGAACGCCCCAATTCCTGAAGGCGTCAGTCAGCACAATTCGTCACGAGAAATCTATGCGCGCCGCATCATGAGCGGCGACGCACGAACTATTCGTCTCAACAGATCATCAGCGGCCGCCGGAAATGCGCAGGTTCGCACCGGTGACGTAGGACGCCTTGTCCGACAGCAGATAAAGCACGCCATCGGCGACCTCATCGGGCGAACCGACGCGGCCGTTCGGGATCGACGGTGTGATGCGATCGACGCGGCCCGGCGGCTGGATGTCGGTATCGATCATGCCGGGGCTGACGCCGTTGACGCGAATGCCCTCGCGCGCCACTTCGCGCGCGATGCCAATCACCGCAGAGTCGATCGCGCCCTTGGCGGCGGCGTACCAGACGCATTCATTGGCGCCGCCGATGATCGCCGCCATCGACGAGATCATCACGATCGCGCCGCCCTGCCCGCCATGCTTCGTCGACATGCGGCGGATCGCGGCGCGCAAACACAGCAGCGCACCGAAGGTGTCGACGTCGAGAGCGGCGCGAATGGTTTCTGTCGAGGCTTCATCGAGCCGCGACATCGGGCCGATGATGCCGGACGAATGCACGAAGTGCGTCAGCGTACCGAACTTGTCGGTCTCGGCAAAGACGCGCTCGATATCGGCTTCGCGGCCCATGTCGCCCTTGAGCGCAACGGCGCGGCCACCGAAGGCTTCGATGTCCTTGACCACCTCAGCGGCCGCGGCGGCGTTGCTGTTGTAATTCACCGCCACGTCGTAACCCGACTTGCCGGCGAGTTTCGCAATCGCGGCGCCGATGCCACGGCTGCCGCCGGCAACGAGCAGGACGGGTTTCGACATGAACGTTCTCCCAGATTTCTTATCGTTTAGCCGGTCCGGCGTAACAAACCGGCGCCCAGAAAGTAAAGCGCGATCGCCGAAAGGCCATAAACGACATAGGGCCCCGGCGACAGATTGGCGAGCACGGTGATGAGCGCCAGCGCCGCCCAGACCGCCATCAGCGCAATATTGAGCCAGCGCAGATGACGCACGCGCAGCGGATGGACGAAGCGGATCGGCACGAAGGTCAGCGCCGCCAGCGCCGCGATGGCGGCCGCCGCGATCCAGGGCGGCGGCATCAGCACATAGAGATAAAAGGCGATGACGTTCCACACCGCGGGGAAGCCGCGAAAATAATTGTCGTCCGTCTTCATGCTCCGGTCGGCGAAATAGAGCGCGCCGGTGATGACGATCAGAACAGCAGCCGGCACGCCGAAGCCGTCCGGCAAAAGGCCGCTGGCCGCGATCGCATAAGCCGGCACGAAGACGTAGGTCGTGAAATCGACGACGAAATCGAGCCCGGCGCCGTCCCAGCGCGGCAGCACGTCCTTGACGCGCAGCGCACGCGCCAGCGGGCCGTCGACGCCATCGACGATCAGCGCCAGCCCGAGGCAGGCGAACATCATGGTCCAATGCCCGCCGGTCGCCAGGATCAGCGCGATGAGCGCCAGCGCCGCGCCGCTTGCCGTCAGCACATGGATCGCGAAGGCGCCGACCTTCCGTGGGTCCATGAAGCTACTGGTTACCCCAGTCGAGCTTGACGATCTCGGCCGAGCGGCCGCCGAGGTTCCAGTTGCGCCCGAAGCCGCGGAAGCGCGACTTGTCGGACTTGGCAACGATGACTTCCGGTCCGATCCAGTATTCGCTGTTCTGGATCGAGACGAGGCCGTCTTTGTCCTTGCCGCGAACCGGCGTCACCGCGCCGCCGCCGTATTTGTCGAGGCTGACGATGCGGGTGTTGCCTTCGGTCCGGTAGCTGATCGGCACCTGATGCACGCCGAGGAACTGGCCGACCAGGATCGACAGCAGATGCGTCGTGCCGCCGACACGGCCGGTGAAGATGCGAGTGAGGCCCTTGACCGCCTGAATGGGTGCCTTGTCGTCAATGAACAGAGCCGCGGTCCAGTTGCCGCGCGCCATGATGCCCGGGAGATCCATCATCAGGCCGAGATTGATGCCTGACAGATCGACATTCTCGAACTGGCCCTCGTCGATGCGCACGCCGGCCCAGGTCTGGCAGCGGCCTTCGGTCGGCGGATGTTCGCCGAGCGACAGCACGCAAGGGCAAAACACCGTGCAATTGCACGATAAGGTCATCTCGCCTTTTAGGGTCCAGGCTTCGGTCAAGGTTTCGCTCCCAGCATTTCATCAAGTGTTAGCTCAATTCGCGGCCGCGGGCCAATGCGCGACGAATGCGGTCGCGATGAAGGCCAGCCCGGCGGCGATGGCGAAAACGCCGATGGCATGCGTGAGCCGGTTCGTCACCGTCATCTTCTCGACCGTCATCAAGACGCCGAGCGCCGCCATCCACACCACGTTCATAATGCCGACGGCGAACATCACCAGCATCATGGCCCAGCAGCAGCCGAAGCAGAACAAGCCCTGCTTGACGCCGAGGCGGAACACGCCGCGCGGCGTCGTCTGCCAGTTGGTGAAGAAGAACGGAAACGGCGAACGGCACTGAATAAGACAGGCGTTTTTCAGCGACGAGAATTGATAGACGCCGGCGACGATGAACACCGCGCCGGAGAACAGACCGCTGGCCGACGCCATGCTCGGATTGAGCAGCGCCGCCTTGGTCAGCGCAAACTGCGCGATCGTCGCGGTGCCGGCAAAGCCGAACCACACGGCGGCATAACCGGCGGTCAGCACGAAAGGCGATACCACCTTCTCGTGCTTGCGGGCGGCGGTGTCGGCGATTTCGGCATAGGTGTAGATCATCGGCGCCGCGCTTGGCAGCATCATGGCGAGCGTCATCGCCATCCACATCAGGCCGACCAAGAGGAAGCCGCTCACGCCCCATTCGCCTTCCGGCATCAGCGCCATGCCGAAAGTCGGGCTGCACAGCACGTTCCAGGCGCGCGGCAACAGGTCGAGCGCCGCCATGCCCGGGCCGAGCGCCGCGCCGGAGCCGCCCATCTCGCCGATCAGCAGCCCGAGATAGAGCCAGCCGAGCCCCGTCAGCGCGACAATGCACAGCACCGCCAGCACCTTCGGCCGCGCGAACACGGCCGCCAGCCGGGCGGCGGCCGGGGAAAGATGGTCGAGCGGGTGGCGAGACAATTCGGTCATGGACGACTCTCAATAGCGCATTGGCGGGTCACGCGAAATCCGGGGCATACCGAATGGTTTCCGAACCCGCGCCGTGCTAGTTCGATCCCATTCCGAAGGATTGCATTGATGCCGGACAAAATCGGGACCGAAAAAGCCGTGTCGCGGAACCCGGAGGCCATCGTGGTCGGCCGCGGCCCGGCGGCGTTGACCGCCGCCATCGCTTTAGCCGTAGCCGGCGTTGAAACCGTTCTGGCCGGCAAGCGCCCGCCCCGCACCGACAACCGCACCACCGCCCTGCTCGCCAGTTCCATTACCGCGCTGGAGAACTTGGGCGTCTGGGAACTATGCGCCGACAAGGCCGCCCCGCTCATCACCATGCGCCTCGTGGACGCCACCGGCCGGCTGTGGCGCGCGCCGGAAGTGAAGTTCGAGGCCCACGAAATCGACCTCATCGCCTTCGGCTACAACATCGAGAACCCGGTGCTGATCGACGCGCTGGAACAGCGCGCCGGCACGCTCGCCAATCTGACGTTGATCGATGACGAAGTTATCGCCGTCGAGCCAGGCGAGGACGAAACGGCCATTGAGCTCAGGAGCGGCCAGCGTCTTGCCGCGCCGCTCGTCGTCGGCGCCGACGGCCGCAACTCGATGTGCCGCGAAGCCGCCCGCATCGAGCTGAGCAATCGCCCCTACAAGCAAGTCGCGCTCACCGTGTGCCTCTCGCACACCCGGCCTCACCACGACACCTCGACCGAATTCCACACCGCGAGCGGCCCGTTCACTCTGGTGCCGCTGCCGGGCAATCGCTCGAGCCTCGTCTGGGTGCTGCGTCCCGCCGACGCCGACGCCATCGCAGAACTGAGCGACGAAGATCTGGCTTTGGAGATCGAAGCCATGGCGCATTCGATCCTCGGCAAGATGACGGTCGAGCCCGGCCGCGCGCTGTTTCCGCTGAGCGCGCAGACGGCGCGGCGCTTTGGCGCGCGCCGCATCGCGCTGGTTGGCGAAGCCGCGCATGTCGTGCCGCCGATCGGCGCGCAGGGCCTTAACCTCGGCCTGCGCGATGCCGTCACCATCGCGGAGCTCACCGCCGACGCCAGGGACGACGGCCGCGATATCGGCGGCGCCGATGTGCTCAACGCTTATGAGAAGGCGCGGCGCGGCGACGTCATGAGCCGCGGCATGGTCATCGACATGGCCAACCGCACGCTGCTCAGCGATTTCCTGCCGCTGCAGGGCCTGCGCGGCATTGGCCTGTTCGCCCTCGACAAGATCGGCACCTTGCGCCGCGCCGTGATGCGCGAAGGCATTGCACCGCGTTTCGGAAGGCCGCGGCTGATGCGGGATGAGGCGGTTTAGAGCTTGTCCCGAAACTGCGCATCGACCGGCACCGGCAGCGCCGTCATTTCCTTGCCGCCCTTGAGCGTCAGGCGATGCGCGAACAGTCCGCGCTCGACGAAATGCGGATCGCGCAAGGCTTCCTCGAGCGTCGCCACAATAGTGGTGCAGCAGTCGATCCCGGCGAAAGCCGATGCCCAGTCTTCGCTCGGGCGCTGTGCGATGATCCGGGCCACCGCCTCGCCGGTTGCTTGCGGATCGCGCTTGTCGTCGATCAGTTCCGCCGCGAGGCCGATCGCCGCGCAGAACGCCTCCCAAAATTTCTGCTCCAGCGCGCCGCAGGCGACGAGCTTGCCGTCCCGCGCCGGATAAAGACGGTAGCGCGGCGAGGCGCCGACCACAGGAATTTCGCCGGGCTTTGGGAAACGTCCCCCGCCAACGCCCAGCGCGAGCGCGTACCAGCCGAAGGTGAACATCGCATCGGTCATGGCGATGTCGATATAGGCGCCTTCGCCGCTTTGATCGCGCGCGCGCAGCGCCAGCAGGATGTTGATGACCGCCGGAAAGCTGCCGCCGGCAATATCCGCGACCTGTGCCGGCGGTACGACCGGCGCGTCGGGCGGGCCCGGCTGCAGATCGAGCAGACCGGTGGCGCCGATGTAATTGATGTCGTGGCCCGCTTCCTGCGCGCGCGGCCCGCTCTGGCCGTAACCCGAGATCGAGCAATAGATGATCTTGGGATTGATGGCGCGCATATCGTCATAGCCGAGGCCGAGCCGCGCCATCACGCCGGGGCGGAATTGCTCGATGACGATGTCGGCGCGCGCGATCAGCGGCTTGAGCTTGTCGCGATCGGCGGCGCTCTTGAGGTCGAGCATCATGCCCTCCTTGCCGCGATTGAGAATGGCGTAAACCGCGCTCTCGCCGTTCACCAGCGGCGGGAAGCGCCGCATGTCCTCGCCGCCGGGGCGCTCGATCTTGATCACCTCGGCGCCGGCTTCGGCCAGCATCAGGGCCGCCAGCGGCCCCGGCAGCAGCGTGGTGAAATCGAGAACGAGGAGCCCCTTTAGGGGTTGGGTCATACGCGCCTACCTGAATAGCAACGGCGGCAGCGTGCCGCTCTTCACCATCCACATCACGGTCGTCAGCGTCAGCACCGAGACCACCGTCCCGACCAGCACCGCAGTCGAAGCCTGCTCGACCCAGGTGTCGTACTGCCGCGCGAATACGAACACATTGAGTGCCGGCGGCAGCGCCGCCATCAGCACCGCGGTATCGACCCACATCTGATCGAACGGCCCGAACGCCGACAGCAACAGGAAGACGACAATGGGATGGATCACCAGCTTCACCGTGGTGAGCATCGGCATCTCCCACGGCACCTTCTTGAGCGGCCGCAGCGCCACCGTGACGCCCAATGTAAACAGCGCGCACGGCGCCGAGGCGTTCGACAGGAACAGCATCAGCTTCTCCGCGGCGGCCGGCGGCTGAAAATGGACGGCGGCCGACAGGATGCCGAGCACGCTGGCGATCACCAGCGGATTGGTGCCGATGCGCTTGGCAACCTCGAACGCGACGGATGCCACACTCTTCTTTTGCGGGCTGGCGAGCGCCATCATGAAGGGCACCAGCGAAAACAAGAGCAGCGTGTCGAAACAGAAGATCAGCGCCACCGGGACGGCTGCGGTCGGGCCGAGCGTCGACAGCGCCAGGCCCGGACCCATATAGCCGATATTGCCATAGCCGCCCGCGAGCCCCGCGATGGTCGACTGATCGATGCGGCCCTTGGTGACGGCGATACCGATGGCGAAGGCGACTGCGAAAACCCAGAAGGTCGACAGGGTCGTCGCGACGATGAAATCGACCTGCGCCAGTTGCTCGAGCGGGGTCTGCGACAGGATGCGATAAAACAGCGCCGGCAACGAGACGTAGACGATAAAGAAGTTCATCCAGCCGAGCGCAGTGTCGGGGATCTGCTTGATCTTGCCGCAGGCAAAACCGATGATGATCAGGCCGAAGAATGGCAGCGCGAGGTTGAGGACTTCGATCATGGGCTCCGGCGGCGCCCGGCTCTCGGTCCGGACATCCTCCCTGGATTCCCGACTTGGCGCGGCCTTTGCAATGCTCTAAACGCCGAACGCCCGTTTTGGAAGGACTTGCTTCAAAAGGATTTGGCCCGTGAAACTGCCCCGTCAGTTCTTTCAGCCCCTGGCCATTGGCGCCCCCAATCCGCTGCGCGAGCTGCCGGTGCGGCTGGAGCGCATGATCCATTTCGTGCCGCCGCACATGGAGAAAATGCGCGCCAAGGTCCCGGACCTGGCGCGCCAGGTCGACGTGGTGCTCGGCAATCTCGAGGACGCCATTCCCGTCGAGGCCAAGGAGGCCGCGCGCAAGGGCTTCATCGAAATGGGCAAGTCGGTCGACTTCGGCCCCACCGGGCTGTGGACCCGCATCAATGCGCTGAACTCGCCCTGGGCGCTCGATGATGTCATCGAAATCGTCGGCGCGATCGGCGACAAGCTCGATGTCATCATGCTGCCGAAGGTCGATGGTCCCTGGGACATCCACTACCTCGACCAATTGCTCGCGCAGCTCGAGGCGCGGCACAAGATCAGCAAACCGATCCTGATCCACGCCATTCTTGAAACCGCGCAGGGCGTCAACAATGTCGAGGCCATCGCCTCGGCTTCGCCGCGCATGCACGGCATGAGCCTTGGGCCCGCCGATCTCGCGGCCTCGCGCGCAATGAAGACCACCCGCGTCGGCGGCGGCCATCCCGAGTACAAGGTGCTCGCCGACGCTGTTGGAGATGCCCCGCGCGCTGCTTACCAGCAGGACCTGTGGCACTATACGGTCGGCCGCATGGTCGATGCCTGCGCTGCCGCGGGTATCAAGCCGTTCTACGGCCCGTTCGGCGATTTCTCCGACCTGGCAGCCTGCGAGAGCCAGTTCCGCAACGCATTTCTGATGGGCTGCCTGGGCTCCTGGTCGCTGCACCCGACCCAGATTGCCATCGCCAAGACTGTATTTTCCCCCGATCCGGCCGAAGTCGCTTTCGCCCGCAAGATCGTCGAGACCATGCCGGACGGTGCCGGCGCCGTCATGATCGACGGCAAGATGCAGGACGACGCCACCTGGAAGCAGGCCAAGGTGTTGATCGATCTGGCGAAATTGGTTGCGGCCAAGGACCCGGCGATGGCCGCGAAATACGGGTTTTAACAAACCCGGCGTGCCGATTTGGGGGCTAGCCAAGCCTGCCGCAAAGCACTAACTCGTCGCTTATGGGCAAGACCGCTACCGCCAAATTCAAGATCGGACAGGTGGTCAAACACCGCGTGTTTCCATTCCGCGGCGTGATCTTCGATATCGATCCGGAGTTCTCCAACACCGAGGAATGGTGGGAGGCGATCCCGACCGACGTTCGGCCGCGTAAGGATCAGCCGTTCTATCATCTGTTCGCCGAAAACGCCGAGACCGAGTACATCGCCTATGTCTCGGAACAGAACCTGCTGCCTGACACCTCCGGCACCCCGATCCGCCATCCGCAGGTCGAGGAAGTGTTCGAGTTCGACGAGAACGGCGACTACCGGCCGCTCGACAATTTGCTGAACTGATTGCTCGTAGCCCGGGCGAAGTGAAACGCAACCGGGACCCCGGATTTCGCTGCGCTCCATCCGGGCTACACGTCCTACCTAAACAAAAAAGGCGCGGCCGAAGCCGCGCCTTTTGCATGTCGTTGAGAGCGCGAAGCCTTACGGCTTCTTGGCCGGAGCGGGAGCCGCCGGTGCGGCAGCGGCGGGCTGCTGCGCCTCGAGCTTCTTGCGCGCCTCTTCGGCCTTCTTCTGCATCTCTTCCTGCAGCTTGCGCTGCTGCTCTTCGACCACCTTCGGGTCGGTCGCCGGGCCGTCATAGGCCTTGGCGAAATCGGTGAGCGACACCGGGATGCTCAGCACCTGGCCATTCATCAGGTAGGTCTGGACGACGAGCTGCTTGCCGGCCTTGAGCTTCTTGATGAGGTCGGGGCTGGCGGCGTAATCGGACAGACAGCCGACCTGGGTACAGACCATGTAAGGCGCGGTGCCCATGTCCTGGTTGTCCAGCACCAGATGGGTACCTTCGGCCAGGCGCACGATGATGGTCATCGGGATGGTGACGCGCAGACGCTCCTGCGCACCCTCGACCTGGAGCAGCTCGGTCATCACGACCGGCATACCGTTTTCCATGCGGCCGTCGCGGTGGACGACGCACACCTTCTTGTTCTCGGTCTCGGCGCCCTGCTGGCACAGCTTGACCCACGAGGAATACATCAGCGGGGGCAACTGCGGCGCTGCGGCCTGCGGCGCGGCACCCTGGGCTGGAGCCGCGGGAGCGGCCGGAGCCGGTGCCGCCGGGGTTGCCGGCTTCGACGTCTGCGCGAAGACCGGCTGCGCCAGAAGGGTCGCGCCGATAAGGCCAGCGCCCACGACAGCCGCCGTGAAGCGGGTGCGGCGCGTGGCAGAAGCGATCCGATGATCCATTGAAAAATCCGTCCTATGTTTCCGACCGGCTACGAGTGCGACCGGGGCGTCCCGAATTGAACCGCGCGTCCTGTGTGCGGCTCTGTCGTTTCGAAATGCGGCGGGAGCGTGACCCTCGACCGCTGCCTGATAGCCCAATTCACCGCGGCAATAAAGGCGTTGGCGCGGCGAAAATAGCCCGCCGAGCCCGGCCTCGCCCTATGGTAAAAGGCCGTCCGAAACAGGAGTCGCAAGACAATTAAACCCGGTCCCGACAACCGCACGCTCGGTCCCGCGAGCAGTCAGCGCCTCTCACGCCGGACCGTCGTGGTCGGCGGACTGACCCTGGCAGCCGCCCTGCCGCTCCGGCCGAGCTTTGCCGCCGCCGCGACCCACGCCCTCGCCATGCACGGCGAGCCGGCGTTGCCGGCCGGTTTCAAGGCGCCGACCTACGCCAATCCGGACGCGCCCAAAGGCGGCCAATTGACGCAAGGCGTGCTCGGCACATTCGACAGTCTCAACCCCTTTATCGTCAAAGGGCTGCCAGCGGCCAACATTCGCGGCTACGTCGTCGAGAGCCTGCTGGCGCGCGGGTACGACGAGCCCTTCACGCTTTATGGCCTCTTGGCCGACAGCGTCGTCACCGACGCGAGCCGCAGCTTCGTGACGTTCACGATCAACGAGAAGGCGCGCTTCGCCGACGGCCGCAAGGTCACGGCCGATGACGTGGTTTTCTCGTTCAATCTGTTACGCGATCATGGCCGGCCGCTGTTCGGCATCTATTACGGCAAGGTTGCGAAGGTCGAAGCCCGCGACGAGCGAACCGTGCATTTCGATTTGACCGGCGCGGGCGACCGCGAGTTGCCGCTGATCCTCGGCCTGATGCCGGTGCTGGCCAAACATGCCATCGACCCTGCCAAGTTCGAGGACACCACGTTCGAGCCCCTGCTCGGCAGCGGCCCTTATCGCGTGACTGCGGTGCGTCCCGGCGACAGCGTCACCTTCACCCGCAACAAGGACTACTGGGGCCGCGATCTCGGCATCAACCGTGGCCTGTGGAATTTCGATACCATCCGGTTCGACTACTACCGCGACGGCAACACGCATTTCGAAGCCTTCAAGCGCGGCGACTGCGACCTGCGACTCGAGACCGACCCGGGACGCTGGCAGACGGCCTACGATTTTCCGGCCACGCGCAACGGCAACGCCGTGCAGGAAGGCCTGCCCTATGGCCTGCCGAAAGGCATGGACGGGCTGGTGTTCAATACGCGCCGTCCGATGTTCGCGGACATCCGCGTACGCGAGGCGCTGTTGCAGCTGTTCGACTTCGAATGGATCAATCACACCTACTTCTTCGATCTCTACAAGCGCACGGCTTCTTATTACGACGGCAGCGACCTGTCTGCGCATGGCGTGCCGGCCAACGCGCGCGAGAAGGAGTTGCTGGCGCCGTTCCCCGACGCCGTGCGCGCCGACATCATGGCCGGACAATGGGCGCCGCCGGTGACCGACGGCTCGGGCCGCGACCGCCGTGCGCTGCGCCGCGCGCTCGATCTGTTCGCCGAGGCGGGTTACAGGCTCAAGGGTCAGAAACTCGTCAACACCGCGACCGGCACAGCCTTCGCATTCGAGATCATGTGTACGACGCGCGATCAGGAGCGACTGGGGCTCGCCTATAGCGCCAGCCTCAAGCGCGCCGGCATCGAGGCGCTGGTACGCACCATCGACGCCACGCAGTTCGAGCGCCGCCGCATCGCCTTCGATTTCGACATGATGCAGTACCGCTGGGACCAGTCGCTATCGCCCGGCAACGAGCAATTGTTCTACTGGGGCTCGGACGCGGCCGACCAGAACGGCAGCCGCAACTATATGGGCGTTAAGTCGAAGGCGGTCGATGCCATGATCGCCGCCATGCTGGTGGCAACCGAACGCGACGACTTCGTCGCCGCCACCCGCGCACTCGACCGCGTGCTGCTATCGGGCTTCTACGTGGTGCCGCTGTATTTTCCCCCGGTTCAATGGGTGGCGCGCTGGACCCGAATCGCCCATCCATCGCAGACTTCATTATTCGGCTATCTGCCGGAGACGTGGTGGCGAACGGGCGCCTGAGACGACGATCCCGACACGTTGTGCCTTCAGTCTTGCTGCTGCGTCAGTATTGGTGCTGCGTATGTGTGGCGCCTGCGGTTCCTGGCGCCTGACCGTCTGGAATTCCGATGATCTTGCGCGGCGACACAAGCGCAACCGACAGCGATACGGGCACCGCGGCCGCGGGACGCCCTACCCTCGACGACCTGTTCAGGCGCGCCGCCGTCCACGATCCGGATGCGCTGGCGCTCGCAGACCCGCCGAACCGCTCGTCGTTTACAGATGGTGCGCCGCGCCGGCTGACCTATGCGCAGGCCGACCGCGCTATATCCGCGCTCGCCGCCAAGTTCTGCCGCGCCGGTCTGCAGGCCGATACCCTGGTCGCCATCCAGCTGCCCAATACAGTCGAAGCGGTCATCACGCTGCTGGCGGTGCTGCGCGCCGGCATGATCGCCGTTCCGCTGCCGGTGCTGTGGCGGCAAAAGGAAATCCTCGCGGCGCTGCGCCCGCTCGGCGCCAAGGCCATCGTCACCACCTCGCGCATCGGCGCGGTGCGGCACGCCGATATTGCCGGTGAAGTCGGCGCCGAGCTGTTTCCGATCCGGTTTATCTGCAGCTTTGGCGACGAACTGCCGGACGGCGTCCTGACACTCGATGACGTCTTCGATACACAGACTGCCTCGACCGTGCCGCGCACCTTGCGCGGCGGACAGGCTGCCGAGCACATCGCCGTCGTTACGCTCGATGTGACGCCGTCCGGTCTGGTGCCGGTCGCGCGAAGCCACAGCGAACTGATCGCCGGCGGTCTGTCGCTGGCGATGGAGATTGGCGTCGGCCCGCATATGTCGTTGCTGGCGGCGATCCCGTCGTCGTCTTTCGCCGGGCTCGCGGTCTCGGTCGTGCCGTGGCTGTTCGGCGGCGGCTGCCTGTCGCTGCATCACGGCTTCGACGCCAAGGCCTTCGCCGAACAGATCGGCGCTGGCATCAATACGGCCATCGTGCCCGGACCCGCGTTGGCTCCGCTCTCCAAATCGGGACGCCTGCAATCGCTCAAAGGGCTGGTCGCGCTGTGGCGTTCGCCCGAGCAGCTCAACATCTCGGCGGCATGGTCCTGCGCGGCGCGGCTCATCGACGTATCCTGCTTCGGCGAGCTCGGCGTCGTAGCCATGCCGCGCGACGCCGATGGACTGCCGGCGGCGATGCCGCTCGGCCCGGTCGGTACGCCGCACGACATTGAAACCGCGCGCAGCAAGGCGGGCACGCTCCTGCTGTGCGGCGCCATGGTGCCGAGGGCTGCGTTCCCGCCCGGCGTCGAGCACGGTCCCGAGCCTTACCTCGCGGCTGACAAGGACGGCTTCGTCGAGACCGGCTTTACCTGCCGGGCCGACGACGAAGCAAAAACGCTGACCGTGAGCGGACCGCCGGGCGGCATTGCAGCGATTGGCGGCTACCGCTTCACCACCCGCGACCTCGAAGCCCAGGTGTCCATGGCCGACCCGGCGGCGACCATTGTCGCCCTGCCCGGCGGCCTGATGGCGCAGAAACTCGCCGGCAGCGCCCTCGATAACGCCGACGTGGCGGCCGCTATCCTTGCCCAGGGCGGCAATCCGCTGATCGCCGGGGCCTTCCGGCCGCGGGGCCTCGCCGCCTGAGTTATTTGTTTCTCAGTGTTTGATTGTCGTTGACGCGGCGTTAAGGGCCGCATGTCTATGGTTTGTAATCAGTTAGGCACGGTCCGATGTCCGAGCCGTGTTTGTTGCGTAACATTTGTACGGCGTAGCGTATCATGTCGCTGCAAGGTCCTGTGCTGGTGGTCTCGGATAATCCGGCCGCCGCTGTCGTCGAGGCGCTGGGCGCCGCCGGCGCTTTCCCTGTCATTGAAACCAAATGGGCCGACGCCCCGACCGCCTTCGTCTCGGTCAAGCCGTCCGCCATTGTCATTGCCGAACCAGGGGCACCGGCGAGCGAAGCCTCCGGCCGCATGCTGGCGCTCCAGGTCGCGACATCCCAGGGCGCCATCGTCCCGATCGTCGCCATGGCCGACGCCGAGCGCGATGCCGCCGTCCCCACCGCGCTGACCGCCGATCTGGACGTGCCGCTCGAGATGATGATCGGCCGCCTGCAATCGGCCCTGCGCGTGCGCGCCGTGCATTCGACGGTGCTGCGCCGCATCGAGACCTTCGCCGCGCAAGGCGGCACCATGCCGGCACTGCCCATCGGCGATCCGCTTGACGATGCCACCGTGCTGATCGCCGGCCGCGGCCCGCTTTATCCAGCGCTAGGCGTCGCCATGGGCGAACAGGCCAAGATGGTCGGCGCCCTCAGCGTCGAGGCCGCCGCGCGCCATCTAGAAGAGCGTGACATCGACGGCATCATCATCGGCGACGGATTCTCGCCGCGGATGATCGAAGCTTTCCTGGCGCTGCTCGCGCAGGAAGCCCGCTTCCATGAGATCCCGGTCGCCGTGATGGGCGACATTCCGCCCGGCTACGAAGGCGGCCTGCCCAACCTCGACAGCATCAAGCAGGCGCCGGACCGCTTGGTGTCGCGCATGGTGCCGCTGGTGCGGCTCCACGCGTTGCAGTCCCGGCTCAAGCGCATGCTGCATTCGCTCGACACCGAGGGCATGTTCGATCCGCGCACCGGCCTCCTGACGCCGGAAGCCTTCTGGCGCGAACTCAACAAGGCGGTCGCCGAAGCCGCCGACCGCAGTCATGCGCTGACGCTCGCCCGCTTCGCCTTCGACGGCATCCACGATACGCGCACGCTGCTGGACGGCGCCCGTCTCGCCAGCAAGCTGATGCGCAATATCGACTTCGCCTGCAGCGATGACGATGGCGCGCTGCTCGCCGCCTTCACGCAGACGGATCTGCGCAGCGGTCATGTTGTTGCCCGCCGTGTTGCCGCCGCCGTCAAGCATGTGATGCGCGCGCCGACCAATCCCAACGGCCGCATCACCGCCAATGTCACGCTCGCCTCGTTCAAGAACGGCGATACGCTGCAGACCCTGATGCAGCGCGTCATGGACAGCCCGATGGTTGCGGCCGAGTAGCGGACTAACTAGGTTACTCAGGAACAAGGAGTAACCTCATGACCCAGCCCGTCCGCATCGACGTCGTCTCCGACGTGGTCTGCCCGTGGTGCTTCATCGGCAAGAAGCGGCTGGAACAGGCGATCGCGCTGCAACCGGACATCCCGGTCGAGGTCCATTACCGGCCTTATTTCCTCAACGACTGGATCCCGCGCGAAGGCATTTCGCGCCTCGATTATCTGACGGCCAAGTTCGGCGGCCCGGACCGCTACAAGGAAATCGCCGGCCGGGTACAGGCCGCCGCCGCGGCCGAAGGCCTGGTCTATGACGCCGACAACATCAAGAGTCAGCCCAATACCACCGATGCCCATCGCCTGATCCGCTGGGCCGGCGGAATCGGCAAGGCGGCCGCGATGAAGCAGCGGCTGATGGATCTCTATTTCACCGAAGGCGCCGATCTCACCAACAAGGCGGTGCTGGTCCAGGCCGCGGCCGATGTCGGCCTCGATCCGGAGGATATCCGCGCTGCGCTCGACAGCGACCAGGACGTCGAGGCCGTTACGCAGGAAGCCGAAGAGGCCAAACAGGCCGGCATCCAGGGCGTGCCGATGTTCATCTTCGGCGGCAAATTTGCGGTGTCGGGCGCGCAGGCGCCGGAATATCTCGCCGAAGCTATTGCCCGCACGGCGCAAGCCGGCAACGCCGCCGAATAGCCGCCACCGGTCGTAGTTTCATACCGTGCGGTAGATCAACGGTCCGAGCGCCGATTGCGGGCTCAATGAGCCTGTATCTGGCGACCTTCAGACGGCGCGGGCAACCGCGCCGCATCGGACACATCATGCCCAAATCGGCGATTTCCATCGCGGATATCGATCGCGTCCTCGCCGGCGGCTTTCGTCTGTTACGTTTTCCGCCGCTGCTCGAAGCACGGTTCGAGGCGGATACCGGCGCGGCGCGGTCGCGGTTCCTGCTGTTTTCCGGCATCATCACCTTCGTCATCTTCGACCTGTTTCTGATTCGCGATCGCCTGCTTCTGGGCGACATCTTCATGACGTCGGTGATCTATCGCCTTGTCATCATCACGCCGCTGGCGATCGCGTCCTTCGTCGTCCTCTGGCACAACCCGCGGCCGTGGATCCGCGAGTCGATGGAAGCGGTGCTGACGGTGCTCATTGCCGCCGGCCTGCTCTACCTCGTCACGGCAAGCAACAGCCCGATGGCTGTGCACGCCCACTACTCGATGCTGCTCGTCCTCGTGTTCCCCGCCATCATCCAGCGCGTGCGCTTCTGGTACGCCCTCACGACTTCCGTCGTCGTGATAACGATGTACGCGGTCACGATCCCGCACATCTACATGATGCAGGCATCCATCGTCTTCGGCGCCACGCTCACGCTCACCACCACGACCATGCTCAGCCTGATCGCGAACTGGAAGCTGGAGCGCGACGAGCGCCGCGATTACCTGACGAGCCTGCGCGAGAAACTACGCGCGCAGACCCTGCTGGTCGCCAATGAAGAACTCAGCGCCATTTCGATGCGCGACCCGTTGACGGGTTTGGCCAACAGGCGGCGGCTGGAAGAATTCGTCAGCGCCCTCGCCGGTCCGCCACACGAGAGTCACAAGCCGGTCGTGTTCATGATGCTGGATATCGATCATTTCAAACGCTTCAACGATCATTACGGCCACCAGGCCGGCGACGCCTGTCTGAAAATGGTGGCCGAGACCATCGGCGACAATCTGCGCGCCGGTTCCGATCTGGCGGTACGACTCGGCGGCGAGGAGTTTCTGGCCGTGCTGCCGGAGAGCACCTTGTTCGACGGCGTGCAGATCGCCGAGCGCATTCGCGCCGATGTGGAACACCACGCCGTCGAACACGCCAACTCGCCGACGGCGCCTGTCGTGACTGTCAGCATCGGCGTCGCCGTGGTGCGGCCCAATGCCCATCTGGATTTCGACGAGGCAATCATGGCCGCCGACGAGGCGCTCTACATAGCCAAACAACAAGGCCGAAACCGCGTCTGGCCGCCGCTGGCGGGCTCGGAGTCCGACGGCACGCATCCGAAGAAGCCGGCAGGCTAAGGCGGTCGCCTTTCCCTTTTTTGGCCTACGCCGCTTTGGCCTTGACCGCGATCGACGACAGCCGCCGCACGATGGCCATCGCGCCCTTGAGGCGTTCTTCGGGTTTGTCCCAGTCATCGAGGAAGACCAGCCGCTGGCCGTTCTTGTCGTTGCGCACCTTCACGCTCGACGCGTGATCGCGGATGAACAGCATCAGGCCTTCGGGATTGGCGAACGCGTTGTCGCGGAACGACAGCACCGCGCCCTTCGGTCCGGCATCGAGCTTGTCGACGTTGGCTTTGCGGCACAACGCCTTGATCTGCACGATCTGCAAGAGATGCTCGACATCCTTCGGCAGCGGCCCAAAGCGGTCGACCATCTCGGCGGCGAAGGAGTCGATATCGCGCTCCTCTTCCATGTCGGCGAGCCGGCGATAGAGCGCGAGGCGCACCGACAGATCGGCGACGTAATCCTCCGGAATGAGGATCGGCATGCCGATGGTGATCTGCGGCGACCAGCGGTCCTCGACCACGTCGGTGATACCGGCCTTGGCGCTGGTGACGGCCTCTTCCAGCATCTGCTGATAGAGCTCGAAACCGACTTCCTTGATGTGACCGGATTGCTCCTCGCCGAGCAGATTGCCGGCGCCGCGAATGTCGAGATCGTGCGAGGCAAGCTGGAAGCCGGCGCCGAGCGTATCGAGCGACTGCAGCACTTTCAGGCGGCGCTCGGCCTGCGGCGTAATGGTGCGGTTCACCGGCAGCGTGAGGAGCGCATAGGCGCGCAGCTTGGAGCGGCCGACGCGGCCGCGCAGCTGATAGAGCTGCGCCAGGCCGAACATGTCGGCGCGGTGCACGACCAGCGTATTGGCGGTCGGAATATCGAGGCCGGATTCCACGATGGTGGTGGAAAGCAGCACGTCGTATTTGCCGTCGTAGAAGGCCGACATGATGTCTTCCAGCACGGTCGGCGCCATCTGGCCGTGCGCAACGACGACGCGCACTTCCGGCACATGCTTGTCGAGGAAGTCCTTCGCCTCGGCCAGATCGTCGATGCGCGGACAGACATAGAATGCCTGGCCGCCGCGATACTTCTCGCGCAGCAGCGCCTCGCGCACCACCAGCGGATCGAACGGCGTGACGAAGGTGCGCACCGCCAGACGATCGACCGGCGGCGAAGCAATGATCGACAGATCGCGCACGCCGGTCAGCGCCAGTTGCAAGGTGCGCGGGATCGGCGTCGCTGTGAGCGTCAGCACATGGACCTCGGCGCGCAGCGATTTCAGCCGCTCCTTGTGCGACACGCCGAAATGCTGTTCCTCGTCCACGACGACGAGGCCGAGATCCTTGAATTTGACGGCCTTGCCGAGCACGGCATGGGTGCCGACCACGATATCGACCGAGCCGTCGGCCAGCCCCTTCTTGTTGGCGGTGAGCTGGGCCGCCGGCACCAGCCGCGACAACTGCGCGACGTTCACCGGGAAGCCGCGGAAGCGTTCGGAGAAATTCTTGAAATGCTGGCGGGCCAGCAAAGTCGTCGGCACCACGACAGCGACCTGCTTGCCGTTCATGACCGCATCGAAAGTGGCGCGCAGCGCGATCTCGGTCTTGCCGAAGCCGACGTCGCCGCAAACAAGGCGATCCATCGGCCGGCCCGAGGCGAGGTCGTTGAGCGTGGCGTCGATGGCGGTGAGCTGGTCGTCGGTCTCTTCATAAGGGAAGCCGGCGGCGAATTCGTCATAGGCGCCCGGTGTGACCGTGAGCTTCGGCGCTTCGCGCAACTGCCGCGCCGCCGCGATCTTGATGAGTTCGCCGGCCATCTCGAGGATGCGCTTCTTCATCCTGGCCTTGCGGGCCTGCCAGTTGCCGCTGCCGAGCCGATCGAGCTCGACATTCGACTGCTCCGAGCCGTAGCGCGACAGAAGCTCGACGTTTACCACCGGTAGGTACAGCTTGGCGCCTTCGGCGTAGTGGATTTCCAGGCAGTCCTGCGTCGCGCCGTTCACCGTGATCGGCTGCAGGCCGATGAAGCGGCCGATGCCGTGATCGACATGGACGACGAGATCGCCGGTCGACAGCGACGTCGCTTCCTGGATGAAATTGTCGGCGCGGCGCGGCGCCTTGCGCGTGCGCACCAGGCGATCGCCGAGAATATCCTGCTCGCTGATGACGGCCGAATCGTCAGTGACGAAACCGGCGTCGATGCCGAGCACCGCGAGCGAAATCTGATGCTTCGGCGCCGTGGCCATCTGCTGCCACGAACCGACGCTCTTGAGATTGACCAGTTTGTGGTCGGCGAGCACATGGGCCATGCGCTCACGCGCGCCCTCGCTCCACAGCGCAATGGCGACGCGCTTGCCATCGCCTTGCAGCTTGCCGACATGCTTGGCGACCGCCTCGAACACATTGGCGCCGGGCTCATTGCGGTCGGTGACGAAGTTGTGGCCGGGCGTCGCGCCGATATCGATCACATCGGCGGCGGGCGGCACATCGAAGGAATTGAGCTTGGCGACGGCGAGTTCACCCAGCCGCTCCTTCCACTCCGCGTCGCCAAGGTACAACTTGTCCGGCGGCATCGGCTTGTAGGCTGGCGTCACGCCCTCTTTCAGCGCCTCGGCACGCGCCTCGTAGTAATCCTTGATCTGGGCGAAGCGCTGGTCGATGGCGTCGTCGGCCAGCGCCTCGAGCGCCACCGGCGTTTCGGGCAGATAATCGAACAAGGTGTCCATGCCGTCGTGGAACAGCGGCAGCCAGTGCTCCATGCCGGGATAGCGGCGGCCTTCGCTCACCGCCTCGTACAGCAGGTCGTCCGGGCCGGCGGCGCCGAACTGCGACACATAGCCGGTGCGGAAGCGGCGGATGGTTTCGGTGATGAGCTGGAATTCGGCCACCGGCACCAGATCGAGCTTGCTCATCGGCAGTTCGCTGCGCTGGGTCTGCGGATCGAAGGTCTTGATGCTCTCGACGGAGTCGCCGAAGTAATCGAAGCGCACCGGCAGATCGAGGCCCGGCGGGAAGAGATCGAGAATGCCGCCGCGCACGGCGTATTCGCCCGGCTCACGCACGGTCGAGGCGCGCTGGTAGCCGTTGAGCTCCAGCCACTCGACCACGCTCGCCATGCCGAGCACATTGCCCGGCGCGACCGACAGGGCATGCGTCGCGGTGAACGTGCGCGCCGGCACGCGCTGGGTGATGGCGTTCGCGGTGGTGACCAGGATCGACGGCTTGTCGCGGCCCTTGACGCGCGACAGCCGCGACAAGGTGGTCATGCGCTGGGCGACGATGGCCGCATTCGGCGACACGCGGTCATAGGGCAGCACGTCCCAGGCCGGGAATTCCATGACCTCGATCTCGGGCCCGAAGAACGACAAGGCGCGGGAAAGCTGCGCCAAGCGCTGGCCGTCGCGGCACACGACCGCGAGCGAGATGGCCGGTGCATGGGACCGCGCCGCGATGGCGCGGGCGAGATCGGCGAGCACCAGGCCTTCGGCGCCGTCGGCGACCTGCGCCAGGGTCAGCACGCGGCCGGGTTTCAGGGCTTGAGCGGGAGATTGGGCCATCGAATTCCAGTCTTCGTCGTCTGAACGGCGGCCTTAGGGCCGCGTGCCGTGGAAAGTGCGCAGCTTGCGGAACAGCGGCGTGTCGAGCTCGGGCGACGGGGTCTCAGAGCCGTTCACCCAGGCGAACATCTGCTGGTCCGGGACGTCGAGCCAGCTTTCGACCTCGGCGAGTTCTGCGTCGCTGAGATTCATCAGCTCCGCATCGGCAAAGCCCCCCATGACGAGGTCCATCTCCCGGATGCCGCGGTGCCAGAGCCGGAACTTCAGCTTGCGCAGCCGCAGGTCCAGCCCTTCGCTCGAGATTTCGGTGCCGCTCAACGGAATTCTCCAACGCCAAAAACCCGGACGGTGCCGGGCGCGGCGTATATAGGCATAACTCTTGGGCTTGTCATGAGCCGGCATTTGTCAGGCGAGGAAATCCACTAAAGTCGGTTCATGCGCCCGCAGGTCCTCAATCCCCTGTTCGCCGCGATCACCAGCCTGCCCGGCGTCGGGCCGAAGCTGGCGGTGCTCTATGGGCGGCTGCTCGGCCGCGAGGAACCGCGCGTCATCGACCTGCTGCTGCACATGCCGTCCGGCACCATCGACCGGCGCGCCCGGCCCAAGCTCAACGAGGTGCAGCCCGGCCAGATCGTCACCGTCTCGGTCACCGTCGAGGAACACCGGCCGGCGCCGCCGAACCGGCCGCGCGCGCCTTATCGCGTCGTCACCTCGGACGACACCGGTTTGACGCTCACGCTCACCTTCTTCCACGCCCGGGCCGACTATCTGGAAAAGCTGCTGCCGGTCGGCGAGAAGCGCTACGTGTCCGGCACCGCCGAATTCTATGACGGCATGTTGCAGATGGTACATCCCGACCGCGTCGTTGATGAAAAGGGCTTCGCCGCCCTGCCTTTGGTCGAGCCGGTCTATCCGCTGACCGAAAACCTGAACCTCGGTCATGTCCGCAAGGCGATGGACGGCGCGCTCGCCCGAATTCCGGACCTGCCGGAATGGCAGGATGAGGCCTGGGTGTCGCGCGAGCGCCTGCCGCCCTTCGCCGACGCCCTGCGCAGCCTGCACAAGCCGCAGGACCCGCGCGACATCGTCCCGGAAAGCCCCGCCTGGACCCGGCTTGCTTTCGACGAACTGCTCGCCGGCCAGCTCGCGCTCGCTCTGATGCGTGCGCATATGCGCCGACAGGCCGGGCGTGGCACGTCGAGCGAGGGCCTCTTGCGCGCCAAGGTCATGAAGGCGCTGCCCTACACGCTGACGCATTCGCAGCAACAGGCGGTCAACGACATCGTCAACGATCTGGCTTTGCCGCAGCGCATGTTGCGCCTCGTCCAGGGCGACGTCGGCTCCGGCAAAACCGTGGTGGCGCTGATCGCCGCGGCAACCGTCATCGAGGCCGGCCGGCAGGCGGCGCTGATGGCGCCGACGGAAATTCTGGCGCGGCAGCACTATGCGACCATCAAGCCATTGGCCGAGGCCGCCGGCATTCATGTCGCCATCCTCACCGGCCGCGAGCGCGGCGGCGAACGCAAGGCCATTCTCGACCGCCTCGCGCTCGGCGAGATCGATATCGTCGTCGGCACGCACGCGCTGTTCCAGGACGAAGTGCTGTTCCACGATCTCGCGCTCGCCATCGTCGACGAGCAGCATCGCTTCGGCGTGCATCAGCGCCTCGCGCTGACGCAGAAGGGCGAGTCCGTCGACGTGCTGGTGCTGACGGCGACGCCGATCCCGCGCACTTTAGTGCTGACGTTCTTCGGCGACATGGACATCTCGGAACTGCGCGAGAAGCCGCCCGGCCGCCAGCCGATCGACACCCGCACCATCGCGCTCGACCGCGTCGGCGACGTCGAGGACGCCATCGGCCGCGCTATCTCGGAGGGCAAGCGCGCCTACTGGGTCTGCCCGCTGGTCGAGGAATCCGAGAAGATCGATCTGGCCGCCGCCGAAGCCCGTTATGAGGATCTGCGCCAACGCTTCGGATCGAAGGTCGATCTCGTTCACGGCAAGATGAAGGCCGCCGAGAAGGATGCCGCCATGGCCCGCTTCGCCTCGGGGCAAAGCCAGTTGCTGATCGCCACCACCGTCATCGAAGTCGGCGTCGACGTGCCGGAAGCGACTATCATGGTCATCGAGCACGCCGAACGCTTCGGTTTGGCCCAGCTTCACCAGTTGCGCGGCCGCGTCGGCCGCGGCTCGGGCAAATCGACATGCCTATTGCTCTACAAGGGCCCGCTCGGCGAAACCGCCAAGGCACGCCTCGCCATTTTGCGCGAGAGCGAGGACGGCTTCCGCATCGCCGAGGAGGACTTGCGCCTGCGCGGCGAAGGCGACCTGCTCGGCACGCGCCAAAGCGGCCTGCCCGGCTTCTCGGTCGCCCGGCTTGAGGTGCACGGCAAATATCTCGGCGCCGCGCGCGACGACGCCAAGCTGGTCCTCGAGCGCGATCCGCAATTGCAGAGCGAACGCGGTCAGGCGCTGCGCCACCTGCTCTATCTGTTCGGCAAGGACGAGGCGATCAAGCTGGTCCGGGCGGGGTGAGCCACCTTTGTAGGGCGGGCAAAGCGAAGCGTGCCCACCAGCCAGCTTCGTTTGAAGCGGTGGGCTCGGCGCGCAATGGCGCGCCTTAGCCCACCCTACGGCCCCTGCGCTTTACGCGAGCGGGTCCGGGCCGAAGCGGTTCGCGCCATCCGTGCCCTTGATGCAGGCCCAGACGATCAAGAGGATTATGCCGATCCCGGTGAAAGCGATCAGCAGCCACCAGCCGGTCCGGTCGATATCGTGCAAACGGCGCGCGCCGACGGCAATCGACGGCAGCAGCAGCGCCAGCGACAGCAGTCCACCGATAACGCCCCCGGTCGCCGCGACGTCGATGATGTTGGCGGCGATCTGAAGCAGGAACGAGAAAAGCGCCCAGTACCAATATTCCGAGCGCGGCGCGCGGCCCGAAAAGGTCGCGTAGTTGCTGAATCCGGATTGAATAGCTTGCACAAAATTCATGGTTGCCCCCTTGGCGGACGTCGTCCGTTCGCGGAGGATCATACGGCGCGCCCGCCGCATGGATATAAATTCGGCGCTAAATGAAACAGCGATCCGCTGTTTTTATGCGCCCGCCGGCTCAGCCGCCAGCGGGTCCGGACCGAAGCGGTTCGGGCCCTGCGTGCCGCGCAGGCAGAACCACACAAGCAGCAGCACCAGGCCGATGATGGTGAAGGCGATGAGCACCCACCAGCCGGTGCGGTCGAGATCGTGCAGGCGGCGGATCGCCACCGCCCAGCTCGGTAGCAACAGGCCGAGGCTGACGATCAGGCTAAACGGCCCGCCGTTTTCCATCAGCGGAAACATCGCAGCGTCCAGGATCGCGGCCATGATGGTCATCAGCGCGACGAACAGCGCGAAGTACCAATACTCGGAACGCGCCGCGCGGCCATGGCCGGAGACGTAATAGTGAAAACAATGGCCGATCGCCTGAACGAAATCCATGGCCCCCCTCGCCGCCCGGCCGCCGCCGCCGCTATTCGACAGTTTCTCTCGCCTTCGCCAATTGCGCCATGCGCGCGGTGGCGGCCATATCGGCGAGTTTCTTCTGCGCGTCCTTGTCGGCGCCGGGCTGCACCATGCCCGCCGACATGATCAGCGTCATCGCGCTTTCGACACCGACGTCGAGTTCGATGAGCTTGTGGCGCGGCACGAAGAAGAAAAAGCCGGTGGTCGGGTTCGGCGTACACGGCAGGAACACCGAGACGTTGTCGCTCTCGGGCAGACGCTGCGCAATCTGTTCGGCCGGCGGCTGGGAGATAAACACCAGCGACCACATGCCCGGCGCCGGAAACTCCACCAGCGCCACCTTGCGGAAGCTAGAGCCCGACTTCGAGAACAGGGTCTCGAAGATCTGCTTCATGGTCTTGTAGACCGGCCGCACCACCGGCATGCGGTTGAGGATGCCCTCGCCGAGTTCGACCAGCGTCCGGCCGACGAGATTGGCGGCGAGGAAGCCGAGCAGCGTCAGCGCCACGATGGCGATGACCAGACCGGTGCCGGGGATCGGCCACGGCAAATAAGTCTCGGGGCGGTACGTCGGCGGAATGAAGGGACGCACCCAGTCATCCACCCAGGTGATGAACGACCAGGTGAGATAAATCGTGATGAATAACGGGCCAGCGACGACGAGACCCGTGAGGAAATAGTTGCGCAGCCGTCCGGCCAGACTGGTGTGGGACGCTGCCACGCGCGCGACGTCTTCCGACATCTCCTCGCCCGGCTTCTTTTCCGTCTCGCTCATGCGCAACCCGCCTACGACCGTCAAAAACGACCGGAAACGGCACATCGCCGCCGGCCAGGCCGCAGTCTACTCCACCGTAACGGATTTCGCGAGGTTGCGCGGCTGGTCAACGTCGGTGCCGATAGCCGCAGCCGTGTGATAGGCCATGAGCTGCACCGGGATCGAATAGACCAGCGGCGTCACCGTCGAGGCCATCTCCGGCAGGATCAGGGTCTCGAGGGACTCCACGGTCGCCTCGGCAGCGCCCTTCGGATCGGTCACCAGGATGATCTTGCCGCCGCGCGCAGCCACTTCCTGCATGTTCGACACCGTCTTCTCGAACACGCGGTCATGCGGGGCGATCACGATCACTGGCATCGTCTCGTCGATCAGAGCGATCGGCCCGTGCTTGAGTTCGCCCGCGGCATAACCTTCGGCGTGGATGTAGGAGATTTCCTTGAGCTTGAGCGCACCCTCGAGCGCGATCGGGAACGAGGTGCCGCGGCCGAGATAAAGCACGTCCTTCACCTTGGCGAGGTCGTGCGACAGCTTCTCGATCTGCGGCTCCAGCGTCAGCGCCTGCGCCATCAGGCGCGGCACGGCGATCAGCGCCTGCACCAGCTTCTTCTCGTCGGCCTCGGACAGGTGGCCACGGGCGCGTCCTGCGGCGAGCGCCAGACAGGCCAGCACGCTGAGCTGGCAGGTGAAGGCCTTGGTCGAGGCGACGCCGATTTCCGGTCCGGCAAGCGTCGGCATGACCACGTCGCTTTCGCGGGCGATGGTCGATGACGTGACGTTCACCACCGACAGAACGTGCTGCTTCATCTCCTTGGCGTAACGAAGCGTTGCCAGCGTATCGGCGGTCTCGCCCGACTGCGAGATGAACAGCGCCAGATCGCCCTCTTCCAGCGGCGCGCCGCGATAGCGGAATTCGGAGGCGATATCGATCTCGACAGGCAGCTTGGCGAAACGTTCGAACCAGTATTTGGCGACGAGGCCGGCATAAAAAGCCGTGCCGCAGGCCGAGATCGACAGCCGCTTCAGATTCTTCCAGTCGAACGGCAGCTTCCCTGGCAACGCAACGCGCTCGCCGACCATGTCGATGTAATGCGCAAGCGTGTGGCCGACCACTTCCGGCTGCTCATGGATTTCCTTGGCCATGAAGTGCTTGTGGTTGCCCTTGTCGACAAGCTGCGTCGTGACCGACGACTTGACGATGGGCCGTTTGACCTCGTTGTCCTGCGCATCGCGCACCACGGCACTGGTGTGGGTGAGCACGACCCAGTCGCCGTCGTCGAGATACGTGATGGTGTCGGTGAAGGGCGACAGCGCGATGGCGTCGGAGCCGAGATACATCTCGCCTTTATTGTCCCCTTGGCCGTAGCCTACCGCGAGCGGCGAGCCCTTGCGCGCGCCGATCAGGAGATCGTCCTCGCCGGTGAACAGGAAAGCGAGCGCGAAGGCGCCGCGCAGTTGCTTGAGCGTTGCGCCGACCGCATCGACGGGCGACTTGCCCTTCTGCATGTAGTCGGTGACCAGATGCGCAACGACCTCGGTATCGGTTTCGCTGGCGAATTTATGTCCGCCGGCAATGAGCTTCTCGCGCAGTTCGCGGAAGTTCTCGATGATGCCGTTGTGCACGACCGCGACCTTATCGGTAGCGTGCGGATGCGCGTTGCCTTCGGTCGGTTTGCCGTGCGTCGCCCAGCGCGTATGGCCGATGCCGGCGTTGCCCGGCAGCGGATCGGCTTTGAGCCTGTCGCTCAGCGCCTGCAATTTGCCTTCGGCGCGGCGGCGCCCCATGACGCCGTGATCGAGCGTGGCAACGCCCGCCGAGTCATAACCGCGATACTCGAGGCGCTTGAGCGCATCGACCAGCTGTCCGGCGACCGGTTTGGTCCCGAGAATTCCGACAATCCCGCACATGCGCCAGGGCCCGCCCCGTTTGAAAATTTGAATAATGCTGTAGCGGCCGCGGCAACGGCGCTGAAATCAAAACCTGTTTCGCCGTATGTCAGCGCACGTTAACCGCGAAGAGCCTCAGAAACCTTAACGGCCGCGTCACGTCAGCTCCCGGCCGTCAGATCTTGGCTTTCTTCATCTTGTTGTAGAGCTCGCGCAGGCGCGCCGCGCCGCCTTCCTTGTTGACCTGCTGGCTGCGCGCGATCGCCAGCGCGTCCGCCGGCACGTCCTTGGTCACGACCGAGCCGGAGCCGACATAAGCGCCGTCGCCGATCCTGACCGGCGCCACCAGCGACGAATTCGTTCCGATGAAAGCGCCGGCGCCGATGTCGGTGAGATGCTTGTTCACGCCGTCATAATTGCAGGTGATGGTGCCTGCGCCGATATTGGCTTTGGCGCCGACGCGCGCGTCGCCGATATAAGCGAGGTGATTGGCCTTGGCGCCGTCCTCGATGGTCGCAGCCTTCACCTCGACGAAGTTGCCGATATGCACGTCCTGCCCGAGCTTCGCGCCCGGCCGCAGGCGCGCATAGGGCCCGACGCGCGCGCCCTTGCCGACCACCGCGCCTTCCAGATGCGAGAACGAGCGGATCGTCGCGCCGTCTTCGACCGTGACGCCGGGGCCGAACACAACATTCGGCTCGACGGTGACGTCCTTGCCGAAGGTGGTGTCGGATGAAAGAAACACCGTCTCCGGCGCGATCAGCGTGACGCCCGCGTCCATCGCCGCCGCGCGCAGGCGCTGCTGCAGCACCGCTTCGGCCTGCGCCAATTGCGCCTTGGTGTTGATGCCGCGCACGTCGTCCTCGTCGGTTTCGATCACGGTGGCCTTCAAGCCCAGTTCGCGGGCAATCGCCACCGCATCGGTGAGATAGTATTCGCCCTTGGCGTTGTCATTGCCGATGCGGTCGAGAATTTGCAAAGCCGTGCTGCCGGCCAGCGCCATCAGGCCGCCGTTGCAGAGCGTGATCTTGCGCTCCTGCGGCGTCGCATCCTTGTCCTCGACGATGGCGGCGAGTTCATCGCCCTTCATGACGAGCCGGCCGTAGCCGGCCGGATCCTGCGGCCGGAATCCCAAGGCCGTGACCGCCGCGCCTTGCGCGATCGCGGCGCGCAGACGCGTCAGCGTTTCTGGCCGCACCAGCGGCGTGTCGGCGAACATGACGAGGATGTCGTCGGCGCCTTTCGCGATGGCGTCACGCGCGGCCAGAACGGCATGCGCCGTGCCAAGCCGGTCGCGTTGTTCGAAAACGCTCGCATTCGGCGCGACGGTTTTGGCTTCCTTCGCCACATCGTCGCGGCCGGGGCCAACCACCACGGCGATGGCGGCGCCGCCTGCCTTGGCGGCGGCGGCGAGCACATGCGCCACCAATGTCCTGTGCCCGACCTGATGCAGAACTTTCGGCAGGCTCGAGCGCATGCGCGTGCCCTCACCGGCGGCGAGGACGATGGCGAGGCAGGAGCGGTCGTGGCCTGTCGGCTTCGTCATGCGTTTGAACTCAAGGTGTTAGCGGGGCCGGCGACGGCCACGGCCCAGTTTCATGGCCCAAGTTTCATTCCCAAGTTTCAAAGGCCAGCAATGCCGGATTCTGCTAATGTTTTCAATGACCTGATTCGCCGCTTTCGAGGACCCTCATGGCCGACCCGTTTGACCCGCCGGAACACGGTCCGTTGCGCGATACGAGTTTGGTGTGGCGCCTGAGCCTGTGGGGCGGCGCCGCGACCGTGGCCGTCGCCGCGGCACTGCTGGTTTTGAACGCCGACCTGGGTCTTGATCGCATCGTTCAGGCCCTTTCCCAACCGGCGCCCGGGCAGCAGGTCGCGCTCGAAGACACCCTGCTCAAGCGCGTCGAGGCACAGCGCGTCGAAGAAAACCGCCGGCTCGAGACCCGCCTTCGCGAACTCGCCGCCGACCGCGACAAGCTCAACGCCCGGCTTGCCACGCTGGAGCAGAATTTCAGCGACCTGACCGGTTCGATCAAACGCGACATGGCCGCCCTTGCGGTGACAAAACCTGCAGCCCCCGCGCCTGCCTTGGCGCCGCCGCCAGCGGTCACGCATGTGGCGCCGAAGCCGGAAGCCAGGCTGGAGCCAAGGGCCGAAGCCAAACCGCAGGACAAACAGGAAGTCGCCTTGCCGGCCGAAGGCCCGGTGCCTGCAGCAGAAGGACCGACGGCCGCCGCCACTCAGCCGCCGCAGACTGCGAACGTACCTATGCCGCCGACGCGCATGGCGGCTGCGCCGACAGCCACGCCGGACGAGCCGCGCAAAGCCGAACTCGGCGTCGATCTTGGCGGCGCGCGGTCGATGGAAATCCTGCAGGCACGCTGGGTAGCCGTGAAGGCCAATTTCGGTCCGGTGATCGAGGGCTTGCGCCCGCTCGCCGGCTACGACGACCGCCCGGGCATCATTCCCTACCGTCTCATCGTCGGCCCGCTACCGAATGCGGCGGCGGCGGCGCAAATCTGTACGCGCATGCACGCCTCCAAGGTGCCGTGCCGCACTGTCGACTACGTCGGCGAGAAGCTCGCGCCGTAAGCGCGCCGGTTTGCCCCCGACCTCGCGCGGCGGCATACTCCGCCGCGTTTGAGGAACGAGAGCCATGGAACCGCACAAATTGTTTCTGCCCAGCGCCCGCGCCGCCAACGTGCTGCTGATCATCGGCTTTTCCGCGCTCGGCTATGCGCTTTATGTGCGTTACATGGGCATCGAGCAGTCCGGCGTTGGGCTCGCCTGCAATGCCGGCCTCGACACCTGGATGTGTACCCAGCGCCGCGTTTTCGCCGCGTTGTTCGACCGCTCGCTGATCGGCGGCGCCGCCGTGGTGCTGGCGGCGATCCACCTGCTGCGGCCGACTCTGGTCATCTTCGCGCTGGCGCTCGCCACCGCGCTGATGGGCGTGGTGCTCTACAACGTCGTGCTGTCGGCGCTGGCGATCGGGCTGCTGGTGCTCAGCTTTGCGCGTCGCGTACCCGAGCCAGACTGATCGCGAACAGCGCCAGCGCTGCGCACAGCCACAGCGATTGCCAGTTGAGCAGGCTTTCGTTCGGCACGATGTAGATCGCCGACGCCAGCAGCATCAGCGCGCCGCCGGTTTCGGCCACCTGCCGCGCGCCAGCCGGCCGCAGGGTTACGAAACTGGCCAGGAAGAACGGCACCGCGGCCGCGGTCAGCGGGGCGAACGGGAAATCCCGGTAGCGCGGATCGAACACCAGCCCCAGCGCGGTGATGATCGCAACCAGCAACGTCAGCATCGCCACGACGCCGAGCGCAATGGCGATCTTGTCGCCGGTCCGGCCGACTTCTGGACCGATGATGCGGGCGATGGCCGGCTGCGGCACGCCGCGCATGATCGCCGCGCTCACGACGAGCGGAGACGCAATAGCCGCCGCGGCGAGCGCGATACAGCGCAGCCAGCCACCCATGCCGATGCTCTCGATGGGAACGTTGTGCAGCGTCCAGCCGATGGTCAGGCCGCCGGCCAGCGCGTTGACGGCGACAGCAAGCCAGAGGCGCGCGGGCGCCGGCTCCCGCCGCATCCAGACCGCAACGCCGAACACCGCCAGGGCGTAAAGGATGCCGGCCGTGGCCTGCGCCTTCCAGTACGGATGGTTCGAGACGGCCTCGCCCCATCCGAACTTCATGGTCCGGTCGGCATCGCCGAACAGGCCCCAGTGACCGCCGACCACGCCTTCCTGCGTCCGTTTCCACGGCGCGTCATAGGCTTCGATGACGTTGACCCGGTAATTCTCCCGCGCAGCGTAGGCCAGCACTTCCTGGATCACGCGGGCCTGATTGGCCGGAGACGGCAGCGCGCCCTCGCGCATGCGGCCCTGACTCGGCCAGCCCATCTCGCCGATGTAGACATTCTTTGGCGCGTAAAGGTCGGCCATCTTCTTGTGAATGTCGTTGACATGCGCGGCCGCCTTGTCCGCCGCGATCGGGAAGTCCTCCCAATACGGGAGGATATGAATCAGGACGAAATCGACCGCCGCGGCGACGTCTGGCGCGCGCAGCCAGAATTCCCAGACATCGGCATAGGTCACCGGCACCTTGGCGCGTGCCTTGACGTTACGGATCAGTGCCGCGAGGTCGCCCGCCGCGATATCGCCGCGCAGCAGCGCCTCGTTGCCGACGACCAGCGCCATAATCGTGTCGGGATAGCGCTCGGCCAGGTCCAGCGCTGCCTCGACCTGGAGCTGCGTCTTGACCGGATTATTGGAGACCCAGATGCCCTGCAGCACCTTCATGCCGTAACGGGCGGCGATCGGCACCACGTTTTCGATGCCCTGGTCGGTGGCATAGACCCGGACGCAGTTCGAAATCTTTGAAAGCTGGGCGATATCCTGTTCGATCTGCCCCGCTCCGATCTGGATGCCTTCCTGATGCGGCGACTGGCTGCCGCGGAACGGCGCATAGGACAGGCACCAAAGCTTGTCGCCGACCTTGAGCGGCGCGCTGGGCATGGGGACGGGCTGCCCGAGCCAGCTCCACGTGGCGGCAATCACCGCCACGACGGCGACGAGGCAGGCAAAGGCAAGGCGCATGGTTGACCTTAAGGCGGGCGGCAGCCGGCCCATTGCGCCGGCCCGACCGGCTTATCGCCTCGCCCCGGCTCTGCCAAGATAGCGCCGGGACACGCGGCAATTGAGCACGTGCCAGCCTGCAGGCAACCGCGTGAACGTTATGTCGTCGTGCCTCTGGACAAAGACCGGGGACTGGGGCCAAGTTTCGCGCACACAAGGCGGGCGGCAACCGGACGGTTTCCGGACTGAGCCAGGCCTTTGGGGGTGAGGGACTTTGGGCCGGGGGGCCCTGGGCTTTCAGCTATTCAGCGCCGGTTCAGCCAGGACGCCGCATAAGCGTCTCAATCCGCCTGCAGTAAGGGCCAAGGCTGAGCCACGTCAGTGGCTTTAACAGTTTCGTCGGGAATTTTTCGTCCATGACTTCGCTGCGTATGTTGATTGCCGCCCTTTGCGCGGTCTCGTTTGCTCTGTCCGCGCCGGGCGCCCTGGCGCAGTCGGGCGGCGCCCAGCCGCAGGAGCAGAAGCCGGCGACCCCGGACGCCGCCGCCAAGGACGCCGCCGCCAAGGAAGGCCAGAAGAAGATCGACGAAATCGCCGAGGCGACCAAGACCCTGGTCGGCCCGGCCGGCAATCCCGAATGCGTCTGGCTCGGCCGCCGGGTCGTCAGCCTGCTCTGGCGCGACGATCTCGACACCGCCTTCCGCCACCTCGACCTCTACGACCGTTTCGGCTGCCCGAGCGCCCATATCCAGGCGACGTTCCGCTGCATCGTCCGACAGGGAAATATCGATCCAAAGGCGCCGGAAACCCTCAACGGCCGGGTCCACGCCTGTTGGCTCAATCCGGGCCTGTCGCCCGCGCCTGCCGCCGCCGCCAATACCCAACAACCGGCTGCTCCGGAGGGAACGACAACGAAGCAGTAGCGTTGGGGGGTGGCGTTAAAAAAATTTACACCTCACCCCCTCTTTCTGTCTTGGTTTTGCCATGTCCGGTATCTACTTGAAAAAACGGCCTAACCTGAGCTATGTTGCACTACAGCATATAACGCTCGGGCCGAACCCAGGGGACGGGTTCGGGGGTCTGCCACCCAGCCCCATTTGGTATTGAAGTCTATGCGCACCGTCGCTGCTGTCGTCGCCCTCGTGGCGTGCGTGCATGCCGGCTTGTGGCTGCTTGGCCGGGAGAAAGTCGACGCTCCCAATTTCACGGGCCAGCTCTCCAGCATTTCCTATGCGCCGTTCCAGGGCAATGTGAACCCGGAAGACGGCGGTAAGGCCGAAGCCCAGAAAATCCGCGACGATCTCAAGATCCTCGCGCCGATGACCAAGGCGATTCGTACGTACTCATCGACCGCGGGCGTCGAACTCGTGCCGGGCATCGCCTCCGAATTCGGTCTGCGCACCACGATCGGCGCCTGGATCGACCATAACCCGGACCGCAATGAGCGCGAGATGCGCGCGGTTGTCGATCTGTCGAAGCGTCACAGCAACGTCAACGGCATCTTCGTCGGCAACGAAACGATCTATCGCGGCGAACTGGCGCCTAAGCAGGGCGAAAAGCTGTCGGCCGAAGAAGCTGCCAAACTGCAGGGCGCAAAGAGCACCGCCGAAGACAAGAAGCTGCGCGAAGACATCGGCGTCGCCCGCCTCATCAAGATGATCCAGAAGGTCAAGCGGCAGGTGAACGTGCCGGTGACCACCGGCGAGATCTACAGCGTCTGGCTCGACCACCCGGAGCTCGTCGCTTCGGTCGATTACATCGCCGCGCACATCCTGCCCTACTGGGAAGGCTTCTCCGAGAAGCAGACCGTCGATCAGGCGATCATCATCTACGACAAGCTGCGCCGCGCCTATCCGGGCAAGCGCGTTGTCGTCGCCGAGTTCGGCTGGCCGAGCGCCGGCTATAACTTCCACAACGCCAATCCGGGCCGCATCGAACAGGCCGTGATCCTGCGCGACTTCGTTACGCGCGCCGAGGCCTATGGCATCGACTACAACATCGTCGAAGCCATCGATCAGCCCTGGAAGATCTTCGAAGGCGGCGTCGGTCCGTACTGGGGCATGTTCAATGCCTCGCGCGAAGCCAAGTTCTCCTGGGTCGGCCCGATCACCGATCCCGACCACTGGAAACTGGCCGCCATCGCGTTGCTCGTCAGCGTGCTGCTGTCGCTGCCGATCCTGACCCTCGCCGGCGCGTCATTTTGGCAGGCGACCACATTGGCTGCCGCCGCCAACATGGTCGGTGCCTGGTCGGCCGCGTTGTTCGGCTACTGGTACGGCCACTACTTCGTGCCCGGCGCCGCTTTCGCGCTCGGCCTCGGCACCCTGCTGCTGATCCCGCTGATCCTGATCGCGCTGGCCCGCATCGAGGAAATCGCCGCGGTCGCCTTCGGCCGCAAGCCGGCGCGTCTTGTCCCGGTGGCGCCGCCGCTGGCGCCGGATATGCCGACGCCGAAAGTGTCGATCCACATTCCGGCCTATCGCGAGCCGCCGGAGATGCTCAAGCAGACGCTCGATGCGGTGGCCGCGCTCGACTATCCGAACTTCGAATGCGTCGTCGTCGTCAACAACACGCCCGACCCGGCGATGTGGATGCCGATCGAGGAGCACTGCAAGGTGCTTGGCGAGCGCTTCAAGTTCGTGCTGGCCAACAACCTGCAGGGCTTCAAGGCCGGCGCGCTGCGCCTCGCCACCATCCACACCGCCGAGGACGCCGAGATCATCGGCATCATCGACGCCGACTATGTCGTGACGCCGGACTGGCTGCGTGACCTCACGCCCCTGTTCAACGACCCGACGGTCGGCATGGTGCAGGCGCCGCAGGATCACCGCGACGGCGCGCGCAGCCCGCTACACACCGCGATGAACGCCGAATATGCCGGCTTCTTCGACATCGGCATGGTGCAACGGAACGAGCACAACGCCGTCGTCACCCACGGCACCATGGTGCTGATGCGCCGCAAGGCCATCGAAGCCTCGGGCGGCTGGTCGAGCGACACGATCTGCGAGGACACCGACCTTGGCCTGTGCATGCTCGAGCACGGCTGGCAGGCGCATTACACCAACAAGCGCTATGGCTACGGCCTCTTGCCGGACACCTATGACGCCTTCAGGAAGCAGCGTGACCGCTGGGCCTATGGCGGCTTCCAAATCGTCAAAAAGCACTGGCGCAACATGCTGTCGCGCAACACGCGGCTAACCGGCGACCAGAAGCGCGAATTCGCCCTCGGCTGGCTCAACTGGCTGGGAGCCGAAAGCGTCGGCGTCGTGGTCGCGATCCTCAACATCCTCTGGGTGCCGGTGATCGCCATCCTCGACATCGCCGTGCCGGATCGCATCCTCACCATCCCGATCGTGGCGAGCTTCGCCGTGACGCTGCTGCATTTCGCGGCGCTGTATCGGCTGCGCGTGCGCATCACCAAGACCGAGATGGCGGCGGCCGCCATCGCCGCGATGTCGGTGCAGTGGACCGTGGCGCGCGCCGTGGCGATGGGCCTGATCAAGGACCACCTGCCCTTCGTGCGCACCGACAAGGGCGGCGCCAAGCGCAAGACCGACTTCCACGCGTTCTGGGAATCGATCATCGCGGCGTTGCTGATCGCCGGTGCCGTGTTGCTGGTGCAAACCAACAACAAGGAAGTGCGCGAGATCTACATCTTCGCCGGCGTGCTGGTCATCCAGTCGCTGCCCTTCGTGGCGGCCGTGCTGATCGCGCTGTGGGAGCGCTCGCGCTTCAACGACTACACCGTGCTCGAAGGCTACCGCGCCGGCATCACGGCGCTCGCGCGCCGCGCTCGCCTGGTCAAGGCCAAGGCTCAGGCGGTGGCGCCGCCGCAGGTGGTGGCGCAGGAGTCGAGAGAGCTGGTGCAGTAAAGTCCGCACCCGACACGCAATAAAAAAGGGCGCCCTCGGGCGCCCTTTTTCTTTGGCCAAGCCGCGCGATCAGACGACCGACAGCTTGACGTCGATGTTGTTGCGCGTGGCGTTGGAATACGGGCAGACCTGATGCGCGTTGGCGACCAGGGCCTCGGCCTCGCTTTTCGGCAGACCGGGCAGCGACACCTCGAGCGAGACTTCCAGACCGAAGCCGCCTTCCGAACGCGGCCCGATGCCGACAGTCGCGGTGACTGTGGCGTCCGCCGGCACCTTGTGGCCACCCTTGGCCGCGACCGCCTTCATGGCGCCGAGGAAGCAGGCCGAATAGCCGGCGGCGAACAACTGCTCCGGATTGGCGCCCGGCCCGCCGGGGCCGCCCAGCTCCTTCGGTACGGTCAGCTTGACGCTGAATGCCCCATCGGTGGTGGCGGCCTGACCGTCACGGCCGCCGGTGGCCTTCGCGGAGGTGCGGTATTTGACGTCGACTGACATGGTTTTCTGCTCCTGTCCTGAGGCGCCGGCCCGATCCGGGCCGCGCCGATATTGATCGCTTCCGTTTATATCGTGCACGATACTTTTAGGTCCCCGTCGCCGGCCGGTCAATAGCTTGCGATTAGATCGCGCACGATCTATATTCACGACGTCGTGAGCGTTCGCCGCGGCCGACCGTCCCGAGACCCCGCCATGCCCTCTGCCAGATCGCCCGCCGCCAAAGCTGCCGCCGACAAACCCGCGCCGCGCGATGTCGCCGACCTGTTGTGCTTCGCCGTCTATTCGGCCGGCCACGCCTTCAACCGCGTCTACAAACCGCTGCTCGACGAGCTCAAGCTCACCTACCCGCAATATCTGGTGATGATCGCGCTGTGGGCGCAGGACGGCCAGACCGTCGGCGAGATCGGCGGCAAGCTGTTCCTGGAATCGAGCACGCTGACGCCGCTGCTCAAGCGTCTCGAGGCGCTGGGTTACCTGACGCGCAAACGCGACCCGGAGGACGAGCGCCAGGTCCGCCTCACACTCACCGACAAGGGAGCGGCACTGCGCAAGAAGGCCCGCGACGTCGGCGCCTGCGTCGGCGCCGCCACGGGGCTAACCATGGAGGACGCCGTCAGGCTGCGCGGCGAGATCGCCGCCTTGCGTGAGCGGCTGCTGAAGGCGGCAGGGTAGCGGCCGCCTCACGCCGGCAGCGCGGTCTCCACCAGCCGCACCCAGTACGAGGTGCCGACCGGGATGGCGTCGTCGTTGAAGTTGTAGCGCGGGTGATGCAGGCCCGCGGTGTCGCCATTGCCGACCCAGATGAAGGCGCCCGGGCGCTTGCGCAGCATGAAGGAGAAATCCTCCGCGCCCATCATCGGCGGCAGCCTGGTGTTGACCCGCTCCTTGCCGGCGATCTCCTGAGCCACCGAGGCGGCAAAGCCGGTTTCGGCCTCGTGATTGACCAGAACCGGGTAGTTGCGGCGGTATGTCAGCTTGGCCTTGGCGCCGAAGGCCGCGCCGGTGTTCTCGACGAGGCGGGCGAGGTTCGCCTCCACCATGTCCTGCACCTTGTCATCGAGCGTGCGCGCGGTGCCGCGCAGGCGCACCGTTTGCGGGATAATGTTGTCGGCCGAGCCCGCCTCGACGATGCAGATCGACACCACGGCAGACTTCAGGGGATCGGTATTGCGCGACACCACCGACTGGATGCCGGTGATGATATGCGCGCCGACCAGCACGGGATCGATGGTCAGATGCGGCCGCGCCGCGTGGCCGCCGACGCCCTCGATGTCGATGGTGACGTAGTCCGCCGCCGCCATGATCGGTCCGGAATTGATGCCGAACTCGCCGACCGGCATGCCGGGAGCATTGTGCATGCCGTAGAACTCGTCGATGCCGAAGCGTTCGGCCATGCCGTCTTCGAGCATGGCCAGCGCGCCCGCGCCGCCCTCCTCCGCCGGCTGGAACACGACCACCACGGTGCCGTCGAAATTGCGGGTCTCGGCGAGATAGCGCGCCGCGCCGAGCAGCATGGCGGTGTGGCCGTCATGGCCGCAGGCATGCATGGCGCCCGGCGTGGTCGACTTGTACGGCAGATCGTTGAGCTCGGTGATCGGCAGCGCGTCCATGTCGGCGCGCAGCGCCACGGTCTTGCCGGAGCCCTGCTTGCGGCCGCGAATGACGCCGACCACGCCGGTCTTGCCGATGCCCGGCACCACCTCGTCGCAGCCGAAGGCCTTCAGCTTCTCGGCTACCGTCGCCGCGGTGCGGTGCACCTCGTAGAGAATCTCCGGATGGGCATGGAGGTCGCGCCGCCAGGCGGTGATATCGGAATGCAGGTCGGCGACGCGGTTGACGATCGGCATGGCTGGTCCTTCGAGGGCATCGGGTGCCGGCACTTTGCCGGCGCGCACTTCGACAGCAAGTGTAGCAAAGCCGCAGGGCCCGGGGCGAGTTCAAGATGTGGGCATAAATCGCGGCAATTTCACCGGAATCCGCCGTCAACAGGGGCCGAGACGAGGCTGCCCGGGCTATTGACCCACGGCCCCCGCCCCCCTAAACAGCCGGTCGCGCATGATCCGACTGGCTTGGCTCCCTCGGGGCCGACCCGCTTTCGTGACCCCCGCTTCCGGCGGGCCAATCGGATGAGATCATCGCGTTTGGTGACGGGCGCGTAGCTCAGCTGGTAGAGCACACGACTTTTAATCGCGAGGTCCTGGGTTCGAGTCCCAGCGCGCTCACCACACCTTTCAGTAGCAGAAATCCACGGAAATTATTCTTATACTACACCGGCTCACGCAATATCTGCAATTCACTATACTTACACGCGCACCGATTCATTCCCTCGTTCTACTTGTTTACGGGCAACCTAATGACCGCCGAAGTGATAGTCATGAACAAGTCGGCAATAGCCGTGGCCGCGGATAGCGCGGTCACTCGCGGCCGAACAAAAGTGCATCTGACAGCGAACAAGATATTTCAACTGAGCAAATTCAACCCTGTCGGAATAGTCATTTTTGGAAACGCGTATCTACTAAATCTTCCTTGGGAGCTTATAATCAAAACTTATCGGGGCCAGATTCACGATCAATCCTTCGACACGGTCGATGGTTACGCTGATGATTTTTGCAATTTCTTAAAAAGCCCCAAACTTGTAACAGAAGCCGCGTCTGATCTCGACCGTGCCGGAATTTTTATAGGCTTAGCACAGCGCATTGAAAAACGACTAAGGCGGCAGAATGGAAAGAACTTCAAATCCGAATTTTCCAAGCATCTAACGCAATTCATTAGCCAAATTAGAAAAGCCCCTAAACTAGATCTAGAAAAGCCACTCACTCTCCGACAGTTTCGCAAGCAATTTCGAGACGACTGCGCAGTCGTTTTAGAAACTGTCTTTAAGGGAAAGAAGTTTGGCGCTCGATCAAAATTGAAATTTGAAGAACTCTGCTTTTTATTCTGCGAATCAGACTGGACGTCTGACACGAGCACCGGCTTCGCCATCTTTGGCTTTGGCACCAAGCAGATACTTCCAGCCATCACAACCGTCGGAATAGACGGCGCGCCACTTAACGAGATTCGCTTCACTTCAAAACACACAAGCAATTTGGATCGCGCAGACAACAAGGCCGCCCTTTACGCGCTAGCGCAAGCAGATGCCACAAGTCTTTTTATGGAGGGCGTCGACGCCAATTTGAAGACGTTCTCTACAAGAGCCTTTGAACTGGCCCTAAAGAAATTTTTGGACGAAGTCGTTAAAAAAGAACTCTCTAATTACACGGCACCACCTGGCCAAACCGACGTCACTCTCGCACTCCTTCGCAATAGCATTGATACAATTGCAAAAGGCATGAAACGGGAGATTGACAAGTATATCCGCACGAAATCTATCAATAGAGTTCTTGACGCGCTCGACGGACTTGCCAAGGAGGACTTGGCAAATCTTGTAGAATCACTCGTAGAATTGACCGCGATCAAAAGGCGCATCTCAAATGAGATGGAGACAGTTGCCGGCCCAGTTGACGTTGCGGTAGTATCAAAAAATGATGGCTTCATATGGATCAAAAGAAAGCACTATTTTGATCCTGCCTATAACGGACACTTTCGCCAGAATTATCTGCGAAAGCCACTCAACCCCCTGGAGTGAGCCATGGAGAGAGTCCAAGCAGAAGCAGACCGTGCAACTCGGTTTCGCAGGATAGTGTCCGTTGCGAGCGGAAATTGGAGCAACTCCCGCCAGCCTGATGGCAACAGCGCCGAGGCCGACGCCAAACAGGCCGTGGATCGGATATTTTCAGAGTTGGCAAAAGCCGACAAAGACAGGGCGGGCGCATAACGCGTCTCAAGTGCAATTCTATTCGCCGCACGGTTGATATCCCCCTACCTCACCTGTATCCCCTTCAAATACTCCACGATCGCGTTGATTGTCTGCGCGGTGGCCGCGTCGCCGCCGATGGCGGAAAGGTCGCGGCCCCACACCGGCATCGTGTAGGTGCCGTGCGCGCGCAAGGTCCTGCGGCCATCGATCACCGTGCGCAGCACGGCTTCGGGAAAAACGCCGCCGTTGTTTCTTTCGAGCACGCGCAAGTCAGGCGCACCATTGACGAGCGCCGCAGCCACCGGCCCGTCGCCGGCGCCGCTTTCGCCATGACAGCTCGCGCAATAGAGCCGGTACATGTTGCCCCCGGTCTCGGCGTCGTCGGCGAATGCCGGGGTGACCGCCAGCGCCGCGGCAACCGCGCAGCCCATCATTGAAGCCTTGAACCCCATGGCGTCCTCGTTCCTTCATTACTGACGGTGAAGATTAGGGCGCGGCAATGATCGCTGTTTGAGGTGCATCAAACTGTCGGCGCCTGGACGACACGCATGCGAAAGCCGCGACCGCCGGCCGTGCCGTCTCCGGCACTTGGGCAATCGCGGCTTTCAGGAAATCGCGGCTGAAGCCGTCGAGACTCGCAGACTCAACGATGGATTAGAAACATCTCAGGCGTTGGCGACTCGTTTCGCCTTCGCCGGTTTGGCCACCTTGGTGGCTTTCTCCAGTGCCGCTTGCTGCTTTTCCTGCGCCTCGCGCTCGAGGCGCAGCGCGCGCAACTTGGGAATGCGGTCGATCGCCTCCTGCTGCGCCGTCCAGTATTCCTTGGACGCCTTCTGGCCTTCTATTTCGCGCACACGCGCCCGGAAATTGGTTTCCGCGCGCTTTTTGGCGCGGTCGGCTTCGGACAATGTTTGGGTCATGTTCAGATAACGGCCCAGCAGCCGAATGGTTCCCATGGGCACCCTTGCTTTTTGCGCCCGAGATGCCCGTTTCTGTCAGACAATCCCGGAATTGCGGGATTTCTTGACTTAGCGGGACAAACAGCGTACGAATAACGCGTTGAAACAAGAACTTTTTAGTTGTGCTTTCGCCTCCGCACTTCGGAGCGGACCATCCCTGAAAATCAACCCTGTTTCGATCGCCCGGGCATCGGATGCCCAGGGCGCACAATGACGTCTATCATCATCTGAAGGAATTTGCCTGATGGCAACCGGAACCGTGAAATTCTTCAATACCCAAAAGGGCTTTGGCTTCATCACCCCGAACGACGGCTCGAAGGATGTGTTCGTGCACATCTCCGCCGTCGAGCGCGCTGGCATGAGCAGCCTGATGGAAGGCCAGAAGGTGTCGTACGAAATCGTCACCGAGCGTGGCAAGCAGGCTGCGGGCAATCTGCAGAACGCCTAAGGCGATCGCAGGAACGTCCGGCCCTTAAAGGCCGGACGTTCTTTCTTTTCTGAACTTTCCGACGCCGACCTGAGGGACGCCATGCCGCACAAATATCCCGTCGGGACGTCAGTCTATTTTGAAGCCGGCATTCACGCCGGCGGGGCGCGCGGCCTGTGCAAGGTCGTCCGCCACATGCCGGTCGAGCGCGACAATCGCGTCCTCTATCGCATCAAGAGCGCGGCCGAGAATTTCGAGCGCACGGTCGAAGAAGACAATCTGCAGAAGGATTGAGCCGCCGGCTCTCCTGACGTTGTGCGATGCGCTCGCCATCGTCCTGCCTCATCCCCCGCTTTACACTTCCCCTCGCCGGGAGTGACACACATGAATACCAATCTTTCGTCCGCGGAGCTGCGGCAATGGGCGGCGCGATGCGATGTCCGTCGCAAGGATCCGATGATCAGCGGCGAGGAGCACGAGCGTCTGACCAAAATGCGCGACGGTTTACTGGCCGTCGCCGAAGCCCAGGACTGGCTCGATGGCATCGCCATGAAGAAAACCGGCTAGCGCCACACCTGGCCAGCGGCGCGCGCGGCATTTGCGTACAAACAACTCGGCGCCGATTCCGGCATTATCTTTCGCGACCAGGCATCGACCGGCGCATCGAAGACGCTTGCGATGGAACCCGAATCGCCCGCAAGGTTCCATCGCCTCCTCAAGTCTGTTTTGCTTGCGCCAAGCATCCAGGCCGGGCCCCTTGCAAACCGGCGCTTCCTTAAAACCATCACCGCGTCCCGCGCGCCACGCGCCGGTCCGCGGAGCCAAGGGGGCCGCCATGCAAATGCTGATGCGTGCGCTAGCGCAGATGATCGATCAATCCCTGTATACGGCGCGCGAACTCAAGCTCGACACGGTCGAGCAACTGCTGTCGATGGCGAGCCTCGAGATGTCGATGCGGCAGAAAATCATCGACGGCGAAGCCGCGGCGCGGCCGCAGCGCACCACGTGAATGTTGCGCGCCTTTCCTTCTTGTTAACCAAATCAAGGCACATCGGAATCTCCGGGTTGGAGGATCCTGTAATGCTTCTGAACGAAGAGACGTGTCCCGTTCCTGAGTCGCTGCTGGGTCAGCTCTATCGCGTGACGCCGCAGGGGTTGCCGGCATTGATCGACGCGGTGCCTGCCAACACGCGCGCCATGCTCGCGGTGTATTGCTATCGCCGCTCGCACCTGGCGTCGCTCGGTGTCGCCATCGCCGCCTCCTGCGACGAAGACGATCTCGCCGAGCATGGCGGCAATCTCGGCTCCGATCTGTTCGCCAAATCGCGCAAGGGTCCGAGGATCGCCGAAGCCTTGCCCTCGCAGCGCAAGAAAATCACGCTCTCGACCGGGCCGATCCGGCAATTGCCGCCGCTCGTCGATATAGACGACTGAATTCATCGCTGGCGCGCTGCGACAGTGCGATGACAGGCCGGCGCGGCGCGCCGGCCTTTTCGTTGGCCGCTTAAATGCTGATGCCACGTGCACTTGCCGCGATGCGATACGATCTGGAGCCATTCCAAGCGTCACAAAACTTTGCCTGAACGGACACGGCAGTTCCATCGCTCCGCCTTTCGGCCGCCATGGTTGATCGACATCCTCGCGTTCAACGATGGATGAACGACCAGGAGGCTCACATGCAGCTCCACTGCTATCCGGCCACGCTCTCCTCCATTCGTGTTTTCGGTGCACCCGTCACCTGCGCCGCTTGCGGCGAGCAGTTGATCGCACCCATGGCTTCCGCCTTCGTCGCAGGCGGCGAAATCCGCCACACTTGGGAATGCGACTCCTGTGGCGCCACCACGCGCTCGTCGATCGCGCTCGATCAGCATGAACTCGGCGCCGCCGCGCAGGACTAGCCTCCGCGAAGCCCCTTCTCCGCCCGGAGTTCCGAGTTAACGGCTCGTTAACCGTCGCCAGTCCACGGTTAACCCGTCGTTAAACGACGAGTCGGGATCGCGTCCACATTTGCGCTCGGGGGGCGCATGCGCACGGCACAGCATCAGGACAAAGGCGCGGACAATCCGCCCGACATAGACGAATTGTCAGCGCGGCTCTCCGCGCTGGCGAACCGAATCGATACGCTCAATGGCGGCCGCAGGCCGCAGCGCCTGGGTGGCGCGCGATCCGGACCGCGAGCCCCCTCCTTGATCGACCGGGTGCTCGCGCCCGAGCCCGACGCTATCCGGCCGGCCGGAACCCCACCCCACGCGCCAGCGCCGAACGCTCATCGCGACATTCCGACGATCGTCCGGCACGAGGCCGAGGAGCGGCCCTGGCCGCGCCTGCCGGTGCCGGGCGAAGACGCCGACACGCCGCGCGGGCCCAGCCTTACGGAAACGGTCACGGCGCAGGCCGTGACCTTGCGCGAGCACGAGCATCGCATCGGCGAACTCACCGCGATCCGCGACCGCCAGGCAACAGAACTGCGCGAGACCCGCGAACACCTCGAGCGGCAGGCCCTGACCATCAAAAGCCTCCGCGAGCTCACCGGCGAGCGCGACAGCGAAATCGCTGAACTCACCCGCCAGCTGATCGAGGCCGAAGCCGACAAGGTGGCTCTGGAATCCCAGCTCGCTTCGGCCCTGCGCGACGCCGACCATGCCTCGGTGCGGCTCGCCGCCCGGGAGGGTGCCCTTACCAATCGCGCCGCCGATCTGGCCGACGCCGAGCAGCTCATCGAACACCTGCGGGCCGAACTCGCCGCCGCGCAGGTCGCGATCGCCACCCAGGTTGTCGCCGCCGAAGAACGCATCGAGCGCCGCTACGAGAATGAGCGCGGTTCGCTGATCGCCAACAGCGAGCGCCGCCTCGCCGACCTGCAGGGCGTTATCGCCGAGCGCGATGCCCGTATCGACACGCTCGAGCAGGACAAGGTGTCGTTGGCCGAAGAAATCGCCGCGCTGCGCGCCTTGCTCGACGACAGCCACGCCGAAATCAATGCGGCCATCGAGACCGCGGCCGGCAAGGACAGCCATATCGCCTTCCTCGACACCGTCATCACCGTCACCCGCGACAACGCCGAGGCGACGGTCAAGGAATTGGTCGCCGAGTTCGACCGCGAACGCGCCGCCTTCAAGCGGGAGCGCGAAGAGCTGATCGCCAAGGCCCAGACGGCGAGTGCATTCCAGCAGGACATTGCCAAGCTGCTGCCGCGGCTGCTCGAACGTCGCGCCACCGCCCAGTTCGCCGCCTAGTCCGCTTCTTGGCGCGGCGCCACCAGCGCCGCCCGCAGCAGCAGGTACAGCACCAGACCGTTCAGGCTGTGCCAGAGGAAATGCGTGCCGAGCGGGAGCGCCGCGCACACCGCCTGATCGATGCTGCGGAGGGCGATCGAGACCGCGAACACCGCCGCCGCCGCGAACAGCAGCCGGCGCGGTCTTCCCTCCCGCGTCAGCCAGCCGACCACGACCAAAGCGGCCAGCGCCGGCAAATAGCCATGCGAGCCGTTGAGCGCGCCGCGGGGAATGACCGCACCCAGGGCGAAGCTCAGCAAGCCGAACGCGATCACCAGCGCCGGCGCCATCCATGCCGACAGGCCGAGAAAGCGCCGCAGCGCCAGCCATAAATAGCCATAGATGAAGATTGCGATCGGCACGGTGTCGAACAGCGCCGCGCCGCGGGTGGCGACGGTATGGAAAATGAAAGAGCCGATGCCGATCGCGAAGGTGACGGCGATCAGCGCCAGCGCGGGCCAGTTGTCAGCGCGCCGTCGCCATAACAGAAAAGCGGCGACGGCGGCGATCAGAAACGACGCATTCGTGACGGCATTGACCGGCTCGGCCCAGAACGAAGGGCCGAGCCGCTCGCAGTACAGATCGACGGGTGTTGACCAGTCCACCGGCCTCTCCCGCGCCGACGTCCTACTTGCGGACGATGCCGGCCTTGTCGACCACCATGTTGAGGTTGGCGATGTCGTCCTTGAGGCGCTGCATCAGCTCTTCCGGCGTCGACGGCACGCCTTCGATGGAAAGCTTGGCGAGTTGCTCCTGCACGTCCTTCATGGCGAGCACTTCGCGGATCGCCGCATTGAGCTTGTCGACGATCTCCTTCGGCGTACCCTTCGGCGCGAAGATGCCGTTCCAGGAATAGACGCGGAAGCCCGGCATGCCCTGCTCCGCCGCCGTCGGCACATCCGGGAACATCTTCGAACGCTTCAGCGCGGCCGTGGCGAGCAGGCGAATATCGCCCGACTCGACCTGGCCTTTCACCGCCGGCGGAAAGTCGAGCATCATCTGCACGTCGTTGCGCAGCAGGCCAACCACGATGTCCGGCGAGCTCTTGTAGGGCACGATCACGACGTCGATATCGGCCGCCGACTTGAAATACTCGCCACCGAGGTTCTGCGTCGAACCAGGGGTGATGGTGCCGACATTGATCTTGCCCGGGTTGGCCTTGGCCGCCTTGAGCAGATCGCCGAGCGTCTTGAACTCGGATTTCGCCGACACCGCGAGCACGGCATCGAACTGACCCATGGTCGAGACCATTTCAAATTCGGTCAGCGGATCGAAAGGCAGCTTCTTGAAGGTCGCCACCGCCGCCGCGGTGCCGTTGCTCAGGAGGCCGAGCGTGTAGCCATCCGGCTGCGCCGTCGTCACCGCGCGCGCCGCGCTGATGCCGCCGGGGCCTGGCGTGTTCTCGATGGCGAAACGCTGGCCAAGCTTGTCACCCAATTTTTCAGCGACGATGCGGGCCGTCACGTCACCGACACCGCCCGCGCCAAACGGCAGCACGAGACGGATCGGCTTCTCCGGCCAGGCGGCCTGCGCCTGCGGTACGGCCGCCAGCACGACGGCTGCCGCGCCGGCCAGAATGAGGCCGCGCCGCGCACCGTCAAATAAACGCTTCGCCATTGGGTATTTCCTCCACTTCGCTTGTTAATTATTGGACTTCTCAGAAACCATATAGCCGTGCCGGATTGTCGACCAGCAAGCGTTGCTGCGCCTTCTCATTGACCGCGTAATGCGGAATGAGGTCGACAAGATCGGCCTCGTCGCATTCGTGGGTCGCGTTGGGATGCGGGAAATCGGTGCCCCACAGAACGCGCTCCGGATTGACCTCGACCAGGATGCGGGCGATGGGCGCCGCGCGGTTGTAGGGCGGCATGTCGATACGCTCGGCGCCGCACACCTTGATCCAGCAATTATCGAGACGCGCGAGCTTGACCAGGGCCCGCAACGGTTCCTGATCGACGCCGGCCACCGCCGGAACACGGCCCATATGGTCGATGATGAACGGCAGCGGCAGGCGCGCGATCATGGGCGACAACGGCACGATGTCGGGCGCGTCGAGATGCAGCACGACGTGCCAGCCGAGCCCCTTCACCCGGTCGATGACGCGCGTGAACACGCCCATGTCCGGTGCGCCGCCGAGATGCTTGACGAAGTTGAAGCGCACGCCGCGAACGCCGCCTTTGTGCAGCTTCTCGAAATCGGCGTCGGTGAAGCTGTCATCGGCAATGCAGACGCCGCGGTAACGCTTGGGGTCGGACGCGATGCAGTCGAGCATGGCGGCATTGTCGGTGCCATGGCAACTCGCCTGCACGATCACCGCGCGCGAGACGCCGAGATGGTCGTGCAGCGCGCGCAGCGCCTCCTTCGGCGCGTCCTTGGGCGTATAGCGCCGGTTCGGCGCGTAAGGGAACTTGTCGCCGGGTCCGAACACATGACAATGCGCGTCGGTCGCTCCGGCCGGCAGCTTCAGCCGCGGCGCGCGCTTGCGTTCGATAAAGGTCAGATCGACGGACATGGGGACGCAGCTCCGGAAATGGTCGTAAGCGACGGGATAGCGAAGGCCAGCCGGTTACTCAACCTGCCGCGGCGGCAGATCGCCCTTTTGCCAGCCTTCCAGCACCGCAGCGCGGTAGTCGGCAAAACGCCCGTCCGCGATGGCGGAACGCATGCCGGCGGTGAGCGCCTGGTAATAGGCGATATTGATGGTCGACAGCATGACCTGGCCGAGAATCTCGTTGGCCTTGGTGAGGTGGTGCAGATAGGCGCGTGAATAGGTCCGCGCCAGCGGATGCGGGCTTTCCGCATCCAGCGGCCGTGGATCATCGGCGTGCCGCGCGTTGGACAGATTGATCTGGCCGAACCGGGTGAAGGCCATGCCGTGGCGGCCGTTTCGGGTCGGCATGACGCAGTCGAACATGTCGACGCCGCGGGCCACCGCCTCGAGGATGTCGTGCGGCGTGCCGACACCCATCAAATAGCGCGGCGCCTCCGCCGGCAGCGCGGGTGTCGTCTCCTCGACCACCTTGAGCATGACATCCTGCGGCTCGCCCACCGCCAGCCCGCCGATGGCGTAGCCGTGGAAGCCGATATCGGTCAGCGCCCGGGCGCTCTGCTGACGCAATGGAATGTCGTCGCCGCCCTGCACGATGCCGAACAAGCCGTAGCCGTCGCGGGCGTGGCCCTCGAAGGCGCGCTTGCTGCGCTCGGCCCAGCGCACCGAGAGCTGCATGGCGCGCTCGATCTCCTCGCGCGAGGCCGGCAGCTTGAGGCACTCGTCGAGCTGCATGGTGATATCGGTGCCGAGGAGCGCCTGGATCTCGATCGAGCGCTCCGGCGTCAACTCGTACTTGGTACCGTCGATATGCGAGCGGAAAGTGACGCCCTGCTCGGTCAGCTTGCGCAAGGTCGCGAGCGACATGACCTGAAAGCCGCCGGAGTCCGTGAGAATGGCGTGCGGCCAGTTCATGAATTTGTGCAGGCCGCCCAGCGCGGCGACGCGCTCGGCGCCGGGGCGCAGCATCAGATGGTAGGTGTTGCCGAGCAGAATTTGCGCGCCGGTCGCTTCGACCGCTTCCGGATAGAGGCCCTTCACGGTGGCCTGGGTGCCGACCGGCATAAAGGCCGGCGTCTCCACCGGGCCATGCGGCGTCATCACGGTGCCGCGCCGCGCCATGCCGTCGGTCTTGTGGAGGGTGAAGGAGAAGCGTTGGGACATGCGCGTCGTTTACACCCCGCGCTGCGGATACAGCAAACAAGCATCGCCGTAGGAGTAGAACCGGTAGCCGGTCTCGATGGCGTGCCAGTAGGCCCGCTGCATGGTGTCGAGGCCCGAGAACGCCGACACCAGCATGAACAGGGTCGAGCGCGGCAGGTGGAAGTTCGTCATCATCAGGTCCACCGCCCTGAAGCGATAGCCCGGCGTGATGAAGATCGCGGTGTCGCCGGCGAATTCGCTGATCTGGTCGTCCTCGCCGGCCGCGCTTTCCAGAAGCCGCATCGCCGTCGAGCCGACCGCCACGATGCGCCCGCCTTTGGCGCGGGCCGCATTCAGGGCCGCCGCCGTGGCCGCGCTGACCACACCAAACTCGGCGTGCATCTTGTGCGAAGCCGTGTCGTCCGCCTTGACCGGCAGGAACGTCCCGGCTCCGACGTGCAGGGTGACCTTGTGCAGGGCGACGCCGCGCTGTTGCAGCCGCGTTAAGAGATCGGCGGTAAAATGTAACCCGGCCGTCGGCGCCGCCACCGAGCCGTCCTCATGGGCAAAAACGGTCTGGTAGTCGGTTTTGTCCTGGACGTCGGTCGGCCGCTTCGAGGCGATATAGGGCGGCAGGGGCATGTCGCCGCGCTCCTCGATAGCTTGGTCGAGATGCGGGCCATGCAAGGAAAATGAAAGGGTTACGTCGCCACCCTCATCTTTATGCAGAACTTTAGCATCGAGCTGATCCAGGAAGCAGACCCGCCCCTCGGAGCCGAACCGCAACACATCGCCGACCTGCACCTTCTTGGCGCCGAGGATGAAAGCCCGCCAGGTCGAGCCGTCGATGCGCTTGTGCAGGGTCGCCTCGATCGAAGGTTCCACCTCGCCCCGGCCAATCCGCCGGCCCTTGAGCCGCGCGGCGATCACCTTGCTGTCGTTGACCACCAGGCAGTCGCCCGGCTGCAGCAGGTCCGGGAGATCGGCGATGACACGATCCTCCCATTCCCCGCTCACCCCCGCCCCGACCGGCCGCACCACCAAAAGCCGCGCGCTCTCGCGGGGGCTGGCGGGCCGCAGCGCAATGCGTTCGGGCGGCAGGTTGAAGTCGAAAAGATCGGTGCGCATGACTATCCGCCGTCATGCCCGGCCTTGTGCCGGGCATCCACGTCTTCCTGACTGTCCAGCTTTAAGGACGTGGATGGCCGGGACAAGCCCGGCCATGACGCAGAAACTGACGTTTCGCCGGAGGCCTACGCCCCCATCGTCGCCTTGACGATCTTGTCGGGATCCTTGACCGGCTCGCCGCGCTTGATCTTGTCGACGTTGTCCATCCCCTCGATTACCTTGCCCCAGACGGTGTACTGGTTATCGAGGAAGGTGGCATCGTCGAACACGATGAAGAACTGGCTGTCGCCCGAATCCGGGTTCGAGGCGCGGGCCATCGACACCGTGCCGCGCACATGCGGCTCCTTGTTAAACTCGGCCTTCAGCTTCTGCCCGGAGCCGCCCATGCCGGTGCCCTGCGGGCAGCCGGTCTGCGCCATGAAGCCGTCGATGACGCGGTGAAAGACGATGCCGTCATAGAAGCCCTGTTTCACCAGTTCCTTGATGCGCGCGACGTGGCCGGGCGCGAGGTCCGGGCGCATCTCGATGACAACATTGCCCTTGGTGGTTTCGAGCGTCAGCGTGTCTTCCGGCTTGGCCATAATCAAAACTCCTTGTCGTTGAAATCGAAGGCGCACCGTTACGGAACGATGCTCGCCTTGGTGACGTGATCGAGCCGCGGAAAGCTCTGCGTCAGATACGCATTGCCCTCGGTCTGGATGCGGTTCTGGTTGGGGCCCTGGCCGTTCGGCGCGCCCTCGCCATAACCCGAATACAGTTTGTCGACGACATCCATGCCCGAGACGACCTTGCCGAACGGCGCAAAGCCCATGCCATCGAGCCGGTTGTTGTCGTCGAAATTGATGAACACCTGCGTGGTGCGCGCGTTCGGGCCCGAGGTCGCGAAGGTGACCATGCCGCGGGTGTTGCTTTGGGTGACGCGGTCGTCCTGGATGCGCGCGACGCGCCATTTGGCGTTCAGCGCCGGATCGGCGTTGAGGCCGAACTGCACCATGAAGCCCGGGATGACGCGGAAGAAGCGGCCTTCGTCAAAGAAGCCATTCTTGACCAGATTGTAGAAACGGTCGGCGCCGATCGGCGCCCAGGCGCGCGTTACCTGGATGACGAAGGAGCCTTTGGGCGTGTCGAACTTGGCCTTGTAGGTGGCCGGCGCCTGCTCGGTCAGCGCGGCGGGATCGGCGAGCTTGGCCTTTTGCGCCAGCGCCGGAGCGACACCGGCCGCGAGCAAAGCCAGCGACAAAACCAGTCGTCGAGAGATCATGGTCAGTCTCCGGAAAAGATCAGGATTTGGCGAAGCGCTTCTTCAGCCGTTCAGCGACGCTCGGCGGCACGAAAGACGACACGTCGCCGCCCATGGCGGCGATCTGGCGCACCAATGTGGCGGTGATCGGGCGCACCATCGGCGAGGCCGGCAGGAACACGGTCTGCACCTGCGGCGCCATGGCTTCGTTCATGCCGGCCATCTGCATTTCGTAATCAAAATCGGTGCCATCGCGCAGGCCGCGGATCAGCAGCGTCGCGCCTTCCCGTTGCGCGGTATCCACCACAAGTCCGGCAAAGGTAATGAAGCCGAGCTCGCATTTGGCATCAGCGGCCAGTGGCGCACAGGTCTGGCGCAGCATCTCCAGCCGGTCCTCGACCGCGAACAATGGCGTCTTGCCGGGATGCACGCCGATGGCCAGAACGAGCTTGTCGGCCAGCCGCACGGCATGGCGCACGACGTCGATATGACCGTTGGTGACCGGGTCGAACGAGCCGGCGTAAAGGGCGATGCGCGACATGGGGTTCGTCTACCCCGGCCCCGGCCTTGCGGCAAGGGTACGCCCCGGCGGCCCACCGTATGAACCGCCCCCGCCCGGGGTTAGTCTGGGCAGCCAATCAGTCCGGGAAACGCCAGATGCTCGTCCGCTTCGTCGTCGCCGCGCTCGTTCTCGCGGCCGCGCCCGCCGCCGCGCAGGTGCCGCCCAATGCCACCGACATCGCGGCCTATCGGGGCCTGCATGCCGCCGCCGCCAAGGGCGATGCCGCCGCGATCGAAAAGCTGGTCAAGGACGGTGCCGCGCTCGAAGCCCGGGACGGCGGCGGCCGCACACCGCTCCATGTCGCCGTGCATCTGAAGAAGGCCGACGCCGCCCGCGCCCTGCTCCGTTTCGGTGCCGACGCCAACGCGCTCGATGCTCAGGCCTATGACATCGTCACCATCGCCTCGGTCGCCGACGACGTCGCCATGCTGAAGCTGTCGCTCGATGGCGGCTGCCGGGCGACCAACATCACCAGCCCCTATCACGGCACGGCGCTGATCGCCGCCGCGCATCTCGGCCACGACGAGGTGGTGCGCATGCTGATCGCGGCGAAAGCGCCGCTCGATCACATCAACAATCTGCACTGGACCGCGCTGATCGAGTCCATCGTGCTCGGCAATGGCGGCGAACGCCACACCGCGACGCTCAAGGCGCTGGTCGAGGCCGGCGCTGACGTCACCATCGCCGACCGCAGCGGCGCAACGCCGCTGACGCTCGCGAAAGGACGCGGCTATGCCGCGATGGTCGCAATCCTGGAAAAGGCCGGCGCGCGCTAGGCTACTGCCGCAGACGCTCTGCTTCTTCTTGCGAACGCTCGGCAACAAACCCGTTGCCTTCAGCCACAAACGCCGCAAACCCGAGTGTCGATAGGACAGCGCGGATTTCAGGCGTCAGAACAGCACCTATAACCTTTAGTTTTGTATAGGGCTTGTCCGTCGAGTAAGGGCCGTGATGGAGATCAATCGCCTCCAATTCATCAAGTAGGTGGACCTCCGGAGACAGGTGAGCTTTGAACGCAAGGCCGGTGATCCCCGTCAAATGGGTCGCGGCGGATGTTTGCCAGAGCGCGCGGACAACCGGCTCATTGACCGAGCTCATTGTGATCCACACCGGGGTGCCAGCAGGCACACCGGGCAGTCGGTCGCCGAAATCCGGATCGAGAACAACGAAAACGGTGCGGCTGGCCTCCGTCGGCATTAGCTACCCCGGCCTGCGTGTCAGGCTCAGCCAGATGCCGCCGCCCATCAACGCGAGGCCCGAGATGCGGCCGAGCAGCTTGTTATGGTGCGGTTTAAGAAACCAGGCACGGCCGAGACCGGCAGCGACCGCCCAGCACGAATCCAGCACCGCCGCGATCAGCAACGACACCAACGAGTAGACCATGATCTGGAAGCCGACCGGCAGCGTCGGGTCGATGAATTGCGGCAGGAACGCCGTGAAGAAGGCGATGGTTTTCGGGTTGGTGACCGCGACCAGGAAACCGCGGGTCGCGAACACATGGCCGCGCGGCTCCAGCTTGGGCACCGGATCGCCCGCGTGCCGCCAGGCCTGAATGCCGAGATAGAAGAGATAGGCGGCGCCGGCCCAGCGCATGATCTCGAACAAGGTCGAGGACATGCGCAGCAGCCACTCGAGGCCGAAGCCGATGGCCGCCAGCAGCACCGCGGTGCCAGCCATGGTGCCGGCGACGGTGGCGAGCGCCGGGCGAATGCCGCGCTGCGCGCCGGTCGCGATCACCAAAGTCACGACCGGACCCGGAACCGCAATCAGAACGGTGGTGATAACGAGGAACGCCGAGAACAGCTGCCAGTTCATGGGAAACACCATCTGTCATCGTCCGCAAAAGCGGACGATCCAGTAATCCCTGCTTCGATCAGGATGTCCAGACCTGGGATACTGGATGCCCCGCTTTCGCGGGGCATGACCCGAGCGTTACTCTCCGCCCTCGTCCTCGCTGAGGCGCTCGACCGACACGACGCGCTCGTCCTCGGCCGTATCCAGCACGATGACGCCCTGCGTCGAGCGGCCGGCGAGGCGGATGCCGGTGACCGGCGTGCGGATCAGCTTGCCGGCATTGGTCACAAGCATCACCTGGTCGTCTTCCTCGATCGGGAACGACGCCGTCAGACGGCCGATCTTCGGCTTGAGCTCGAAGCCGCCGCCCTTGGCCTTCTGCCAGATATCCATGGCGACGATGCCTTTGCCGCCGCGGCCGGTGATGCGGTACTCGTAGGACGAGGTCCGCTTGCCGTACCCGCGCTCCGACAGAGTGAGCACGAACTGCTCGGCCGCCGACATCTCGACATAGCGCTCTTCGCTGATCTCGATCGAGGCGACATTCTCCTCGGCTTCGACCTGCATGGCCGCCACCGCCTCGTCGTCGCCGCCCGAACTGCGGCGCACCGCGCTCGCCTTCTTGAGATACGCCGCGCGCTCTTCCGAGGTCGCTTCGCTGTGGCGCAGGATCGACATCGAGATCAGGCGATCATCATCCTCGAGCGCGATGCCGCGCACGCCCATCGAGGTACGGCCGGTGAACACGCGCACTTCCGGCACCGCGAAGCGGATGCACTGGCCGCCCGACGACGTCAGCAGCACGTCGTCCTTCTCGGTGCAGATCTGCACGCCGACAATGCCCTCGCCGTCGGCGAGCTTCATGGCGATGATGCCGGAGCGGCGCACCTCGACGAAATCGGACAGCTTGTTGCGGCGGACCGTGCCCTTGGTGGTGGCGAACATGACATCGAGATCGCCCCAGGTCTTTTCGTCCTCGGGCAGCGGCATGATCGAGGTGATGGTCTCGCCATTGTCGAGCGGCAGGATGTTGATGAACGCCTTGCCGCGCGCCTGCGGCGCCGCCAGCGGCAGCCGCCACACCTTCTCCTTGTAGACCTTGCCGGCCGACGAGAAGAACAGCACCGGCGTATGCGTCGAGGCGACGAACAGCCGGGCGACGAAATCCTCGTCGCGCACCTGCATGCCGCCGCGGCCCTTGCCGCCGCGCCGCTGCGCCCGGTAGGTCGAGAGCGGCACGCGCTTGACGTAGCCCAGATGCGACACGGTCACGACCATGTCCTCGCGCTGGATCAGGTCCTCGTCGTCCATATCTCCGGCCGCTTCCGAAATCTCGGTGCGGCGGGGCGTCGCGAACTGCGCCTTCAGCGCGGCGAGGTCGTCCTTGATGATGGTCTGGATGCGCGCGCGCGAGCGCAGGATGTCGAGATAATCGGCGATCTCGGCGGCGAGCTTGTCGAGCTCTTCCTTGATTTCGTCGCGGCCAAGTGCTGTGAGGCGCTGCAGACGCAGATCGAGGATCGCCTGCGCCTGCTCGGCCGACAGCCGGGTTTCGCCGGCGTCGGAAACGCGGTGCCGCGGATCGTCGATCAGCAGCACCATGTTGATCATGTCCTTGGCCGGCCAGTCGCGCGCCATCAAGGCTTCGCGCGCCTCCCTGGCGTCCTTGGAGCCGCGGATCAGCTTGATGACCTCGTCGATATTGGCCACCGCGATGGCGAGGCCGACGAGGATATGGGCGCGGTCGCGCGCCTTGCCGAGCAGGAACTTGGTGCGCCGCGACACGACCTCTTCGCGGAAGGCGACGAAGGCGGTCAGCATGTCCTTGAGCGTCATCAGCAGCGGGCGGCCGCCGTCGAGCGCCACCATGTTGACGCCGAACGAGGTCTGCAGCGGCGTAAAGCGATAAAGCTGGTTGAGCACGACTTCGCGCTCGGCATCGCGCTTGAGTTCGATCACGACGCGATAGCCGTCGCGGTCGGACTCGTCGCGCAGGTCGGAAATGCCCTCGATCTTCTTGTCGCGCACCAGTTCGGCGATGCGCTCGACCATGGTGGCCTTGTTCACCTGGTACGGAATTTCCGAGATGATGATGGACTCGCGGTCCTTGCCGAAGGTCTCGAAGGCGACCTTGCCGCGCATCACCACCGAGCCGCGGCCCGTGGTGAAGGCCGAATAGATACCGGAGCGGCCGAGAATGATGCCGCCGGTCGGGAAATCCGGTCCGTGGACGATGTTGATGAGATCGTCGATACCGAGCGCCGGGTTGTCGATGATCGCCACGCAGGCGTCGATGACCTCGCCGAGATTGTGCGGCGGGATGTTGGTCGCCATACCGACGGCGATGCCGCCGGCGCCGTTCACCAGCAGGTTCGGATAGCGCGCCGGCAGAACCGCCGGCTCCTTCTCGTTGCCGTCGTAATTGTCCTGGAAGTCGACGGTGTTCTTGTCGATGTCGTCGAGCAGCGCCATCGCCGGCTTGGCGAGGCGGCACTCGGTGTAACGCATCGCCGCCGCCGGATCGCCGTCGACCGAGCCGAAATTGCCCTGCCCGTCGATCAGCTCGAGGCGCATGGAGAAGTCCTGCGCCATGCGCACCAGCGCGTCATAGATCGCGCTGTCGCCATGCGGGTGATACTTACCCATCACGTCGCCGACCACGCGCGCCGACTTCACGTATTTCTTGTCGGGCGTATGGCCCTGCTCATGCATCGAATAGAGGATGCGCCGGTGCACGGGCTTGAGGCCGTCGCGCACATCGGGCAGCGCGCGCGACACGATCACGCTCATGGCGTAATCGAGATAGCTGCGCTTCATCTCTTCGGTGATGGAAATCGGGCGCACGTCGGAGGGGTTATCGCCCCCCGATTTCGGGGTCTCGGTGTCAGACAAGGAAGCGTTCCTGGAGGCAGAGAATCTGCCGGAGATTTGTAGCTGATTTGGCCTTTGGACGCCAATTTTAAAGCCCCGGCAAGACCGTCTTTTTCTGTCGTTTTTTCAGATACTTATCGACTATTTTTCTGGCCGCCGGACGGCCCGCTCGCGTGCCGTGAATAAAGCCGTGCCAAAGCGGTTTTAAGCCGGGTCTTTGGACCGCCAACCGGCTACCATTGGAACCATGATGTTCGGCGCCATCCCCTTCGATTTCCTCGTATCGGCACTGGTCACGCTGCTGGTCGTGGTCGATCCGATCGGCCTAGTGCCGGCCTTTCTCGCCGTCACCCACGGCCTGCCGGAGAAGAGCCGGCCGCATGTGGCGCTGCGCGCCTGCATCATCGCCACCGTCATCCTCACGGGCAGCGCGCTGATCGGGAATTGGCTACTGCACGCGCTGTCGATCACGCTACCCGCCTTCCGCATCGCCGGCGGCCTCCTGCTGTTCTCGATCGCCTCGGAAATGGTGTTCGGCGTGCGCGTCACGCGCCAGACCGAGGCCGCCGAGCAGGCCATCGAGGAACGCGTGCGCAACATCGCCGCCTTCCCGCTCGGCATCCCGCTGATGGCCGGCCCCGGCGCCATCACCGCTTCGGTGCTGCTGTCGGGACGCGCCGGCGGCGATCCGATCAAGCTCGGCACGCTGTTTGCCGTCATCGTCGCCATCATGCTGCTGTGCCTCGCCGTGTTTCTGATGGCGTCGCGGCTGGGCAGGCTGCTCGGTTCCACGGCCAACATGGTGCTGTCGCGCCTGCTCGGCGTGCTGCTCGCGGCGCTGGCGGTGCAGTTCGTGATCGACGGCGTGCGCGCCACAATCGCCGGTTAGCAACGAAGTCGCGCGGCAAAGTGCCGCCATCGCTCCGCGTCGCACCCGCAAACCACTAGATTGCCGCCATGCTTTATCTCGAAGTCGCCATCGTCGTTGTGCTCACCATGATCAACGGCGCGCTCGCCATGTCGGAACTGGCGATCGTCTCCTCCCGCCAAAGCCGCCTCAAGGCCATGATCGCCCGCGATGTCTACGGCTCGCGCCGGGCGCTGGCGCTTGCCTCCGATCCGGGCCGCTTTCTCTCGACCGTGCAGATCGGCATTACGCTGGTCGGCATTCTCTCCGGCGCCTTCTCCGGCGCGACGCTCGGTCTGCGCCTCACCGGCACCTTGCAAAGCTTCGGCGTGCCGAACTTCATCGCCGACTCTCTCGGCGTCGGCCTCGTCGTTCTGGTCATCACTTATCTGTCGCTCATTCTCGGCGAGCTGGTGCCCAAGCAGGTGGCGCTGCGCGATCCCGAGCGCGTCGCTTGCCGCGTCGCACCGGCGATGACGGTGCTGTCGAAAATCGCCGCGCCGCTGGTGACCCTGCTCGATGTCTCCGGCCGCACCGTGCTCAAGCTGATCGGCCAGAGCGAGCGCAGCGAATCCCGCGTCAGCGACGAGGAAATTCAGAGCCTGATGGCGGAAGCGGAAACCGCCGGCGTCATCGAGGCCGGCGAGCGCAAGCTGATCTCCGGCGTCATGCGGCTCGCCGATCGGTCGGTGCGCGGCGCCATGACGCCACGTCACGAAGTTGAATGGATCGACGTCAATGCCGACGACGCCACCGTGCGCCGCGTTCTAGACGACACCCGCCACGCCATTCTCCCTGCCGGCGAGAACATCGACGACATTTCGGGCGTCGTGCGGATTCGCGACATGCTGCGCGCCGCGCTCGCAGGCGAAGACCTGTCGGTGCACCGGTTCGTCAAAGCAGCGCCGGTCATCATCGACACCATGGATTCGCTCGATGTGCTGCCGGTGCTGCGCGACGCCGCGATCCCTCTGGCGCTGGTCCATGACGAATACGGCCACTTCGAAGGCATCGTCACGCCCGCCAATCTGATGGAGGTCATCATCGGCGCCGGCGAAGCCTCGCATGAGGAGCCATCCGCCGTGCGCCTTGGCCCTGACCGCTGGTCGCTGGCCGGGTCGCTCGCCGCCGACGAGATGGCAGAACTTCTCGGCATCGCATTGCCGCGCGACCGCGGCTATCAAACCGCGGCCGGCTTTCTGCTGGCGCAGTTCCAGGCCATTCCGGAAATCGGCGACGCCACCTCGGCCCATGGCTGGCGCTTCGAGGTCGCCGACCGCGATGGCCGCCGCATCGACCGCATCGTTGCGACGCGACTGCCGTCGGCAAGGCGCCGTCAGAAGATGTGAGCGAATGCGCCATCATCGGCGCCTCGACACGCCATTGCCGCAGTTCCCCGCCAGCGTCCGCCGATGCTTGCGTTGCAATTCATTGCTCTGTTCCTCACGGCATTCGCTCTGGTGCCGGGCGGGTCGCACGCGGCGTCGCTGCTGACCAAGCTCGCCATGACGCAGGACGCCTATTTCACGGCGCAGGCGGTCTATAACGGCTGGTCGCTGTTCGGCATTGCTTCCCTGGGCGCGCTCGCCGCCAATGCCGCGCTCGCTTTTGCCGTTCGCAAGCAGATAATGCCCTTCCGCCTGATGCTGCTCGCGGTGACATGCCTTGCCGGCGGGCTGGCGATCTTCTTCGCCTTCACTTATCCGGCCAATGTCGCGACCGCGAACTGGACTGCCGTGCCCGCCGACTGGCAGGCGCTGCGCTGGCAATGGGAAATGTCGCACGTCGCCAATGCGGCGCTCACACTCGCCGCATTCTGCGCGCTGTGTCTGGCGACATTGCTGACCGAGCGCGCGTAACGCGCGCGTGAAATGGCAGCCCTAGTGAGGGCACCACATTCTGATCGGCTTCCAACTGATGACACGGAGCGACGGCGCCCCGCACAGGAAGTTGTAATCGCCCTTCTCGCCGACCACTGACACGCCGATGCCACGCGGCACCGCCCCTCCGCTCAGGGCGTAGGTCGTCCGGCCGGTTTTCAGCATCGTGCAGAACGGCACCTTGAAGCTGGTGCAGCCGGTGGCGACTACCTTGCCACCGCGGACGCGCTCCGCGGACAACGCGGCGCTCGACGCCGCAACGCACAGCGCACTCAGCGCGACCAACAGAACGCGACGCATGATTGACCTCCCCTGAGTCATTGACCCGGGACAATCTAATCACGCATCGCTTGCTTCTACAACTTATGCGATAGCGCCGGCCGAGCGCCAATACCGCCTCAGAACGGAATTTCATCGTCCATGTCGTTGCCGCGGCCGCCGCCACCGCCGGCCATGGCAGGCTGACGACGCTGACCGCCGCCGCTAAATGCGCCACTGGAGCCGCTGGAGCCGAAGTCGTCATTGCTGCCGAAGTCGCCGCCACCCGAGCTGCCGCCGCCACCGCTGCGGCCGTCGAGCATGGTCAGCACCGAATTGAAGCCCTGCAGCACGACCTCGGTCGAGTAGCGATCCTGGCCGTCCTTGTCCTGCCACTTGCGGGTCTGCAGCGCGCCTTCGAGGTAAACCTTGGCGCCCTTCTTGAGATACTGCTCGATGACCTTGCACAGGCCTTCGTTGAACACGACGACGCGATGCCACTCGGTCTTTTCCTTGCGCTCGCCGGTGTTCTTGTCGCGCCACGTTTCCGATGTCGCGATGCGCAGATTGGCCACCGGACGGCCGTCCTGCGTGCGGCGAATTTCCGGATCGGCGCCCAGATTGCCGATCAAAATCACTTTGTTGACGCTACCCGCCATGATGCTCTCCGCCTGGCTGACCGATCTGCCGACAAAAGCCGAACCGAACGTTCTTGAACTTAATCTTGCGCCATCAAGGCGCAACGCAACCGGTCGCCGCTTTCCATATAAAGGGACCGCTCGCCGCGCGGCGTCCCTGCCAACTCACACCCTACCGGCGCGGCACGGGAGGCGTCTCACCTTGCCGCCCTTAATCCACAGCGGATCGCGCCGCCCACCCGGACCGCCCCGGATCGACCACAACCGAATTCGTATAGTTCTTATTTTGTTCTAATAATCAGAAGGCGCGTTGTCAATTCCCGGTCGCCGGGAATCGGCTCCTGACGGGCCCTCCTGAACCAATGCAACTTATGGATGCGAATCATCCACAGAATTGTTATGTTGGTTTATCCCGTCTCTGTGGCGTGTTCAGTCCTCGTCTTGTGTTTTTCCCACGAAAAACAGGAGGATCGCGATGACGCGTCTCATCCGCATCGTTTCGTTTTGGTTTGTCGCGCTGGCGATGACGGCCCCGTCATTCGCGGCCGATCTGCGAAGCCCCATATACAAGGCGCCGCCCCTGCCCGCTTACGTGCCGTATAACTGGAGCGGCATCTATGTCGGGGCCAATGGCGGCTACGGCTGGGGCAAGGCGCACGTCACCAATGGACTCGCCGACTTCACCACCAATTCGCAATACGGTTGGCTCGCCGGCGTCACCGTCGGCTACAACATGCAGACCGGTGTCTGGGTCTGGGGCCTCGAAGGCGACATCGACTACGCCTTTATCAAGGGCAACGGTTCGAACGTCGCGACCTGCGGCATCAGTGACTGCGAAGTGAAGAATACCTGGGTCGCCACGGCGCGCGGCCGTGTCGGCTATGCGATGGACCGCTGGATGCCTTACGTCACCGGCGGCGCCGCTTTCGCCGGCGCCAAGATCTCCACCGGCACAGGCAGCAATACCAGGACCACGACCGGCTGGACGGTCGGCGGCGGCGTTGAATACGGCATCAGCCGCGATTGGTCGGTGAAAGCCGAATATCTCTACGCCGACCTCGGCAAGGCGACTTGCGACGCCGGTGTCTGCGGCATCGAGACAACCTTCAGGCCGAGAATCAATATGGTGCGGGCGGGCGTGAACGTTCGCTTCTGACGTCGAACCTCCGCGTATGACTGGGCCGGCCCTCGGGCCGGCCTTTTTCGTGTCGAAAATCAGGCAGGAATTTGGCCCGAAATCGACACCAGAGTGGAACCCGTATTTTCGACAACCATTTGACACAAAAAGTTCCGTAAGGTTCCATTAACCCATTGAGGTTCCACGTGATATTCACGGGGCGCGTGACCTAAATGGCACAGCATTTTCGGAGAAAAGGTGTATGAGAATGGTTATCGCAGCGGCAGCTAGGGCCGCCTGCATCGCACTACTCCGGAGGTTCTCTTAATGCGCACTCTCACCGCCATCGGCGCTGCTCTTGCCGTTCTCGGCTTCGCTACCGCCGCTTCCGCCGCCGACATGCCGGCGCGCAACTACACCAAGGCGCCCGCCTATGCGCCGGCACTTTACAACTGGACCGGCTTCTACGTCGGCGTGAATGCTGGCGGCGCCTGGTCGTCGACCAACTCGAACTTCGGCGACGCCTCGGGCTTCGTCGGTGGTGGCCAGATCGGCTACAACTGGCAGGCCGTTGGCAGCCCGCTGGTCCTCGGCCTCGAAGCCGACTTCCAGGGCACCTCGCTGAAGAACTCGGCCACCGTCACGACCATCCTTGGCCCGACCACTGGCGAATCCAAGGTCCCGGCTTTCGGCACTGTGCGCGGCCGCATCGGCTACGCCTTCGATCGCGCCCTGATCTACGCCACCGGCGGCTGGGCTTACAGCAACACCAAGGCCAGCGTCTCTGCTCCCGGCTTCTCGGCTTCCGACTCCAAGTGGGCTTCGGGCTGGACCCTCGGCGGCGGCGCGGAATGGGCTTTCGCCGGTCCGTGGAGCGTCAAGGCTGAGTACCTCTACGTCAACGCCAAGAGCGTCGACCTGAACATCGGCGGCGTTGGTGTCAGCACTGGCGATTACCACTACAACGTGGTGCGCGCTGGCCTGAACTACCGCTTCTAAGCGTAGCGACAATTCGATCTGAAAGGGCCGGCGGCAACGCCGGCCCTTTTTGATTCAAGGCGAACCGACACAATGGCCAGGCCGGCGCCGTTAATAACTCATCAACGCGACTCAACGCAGGGTCGCAGCAGAATTTCATAACTGCGCGTACTGCGTTTCCGCCCACCACAACGAACTGATGAGGATAGCGATGAAACGCTTTCATGCGTTATTGCTTGGCTGTGTCTGCTTGCCCGCCCTCGCCGTTACGGCGTCGGCGGCCGACATCCCGCTCAAGGCCCCGGCTCCGGCCTATTACGCGCCGGCATTTTCGTGGACCGGCTTCTATGCCGGCATCAACGGCGGCTACGGCTGGTCGAGCTCTTTCGCCGACAACGCCAAGGGCGCCATCTATGGCGGTCAGCTGGGTTACAACTGGCAGATCGGCAGCTTCGTGCTCGGCCTCGAAGGCGACTTCCAGGGCTCGAGCATCAAGGCTTCCCAGGATCTCGGCGGCGGCGTCACCGTCGAAGGCAAGATTCCGGCCTTCGCCACGGTGCGTGGCCGCGTCGGCTACGCCTTCAACCGCGCGCTGATCTACGGCACCGGCGGCTGGGCCTACACCGACTCCAAGCTGAAAATCTCCGGCCCGGGCGGCTCTGCCGAAGCTTCGAACTGGAGCTCGGGATGGACGCTCGGCGGCGGTCTGGAATGGGCGGTCTGGGACCGCTGGAGCGTGAAGGGCGAATATCTCTACGTCGCCTCCGGCGACACGACCGTCACCATTCTCGGCGCTACCGCCAGCGGCAGCTACAAATACAACGTCGTCCGCGCCGGTTTGAACTACCGCTTCTGAGCCCACGCGACATCGAAACGGAAAAGGCCGGCTTCACGCCGGCCTTTTTTATTGATCGTCGCTTGCGCGTGCCCTGACGTCCGAGGGCGCCATGCCGAATTGCTTGCGGAAGGCGCGGTTGAAGTACGAGACATTGTTGAACCCGGCGCTCAGGCCGATCTCGCCGATCCTGGCATGACCGGTGCCGGCATCGGTCAGCATGCGGTGCGCCGCCGCCAGACGTTGCATCAGCACGTATTCCGAAAAGCTCGTGCCTTCGCTGCCGAACAGCATCTGGATGTAGCGCGGCGAGACGCCATGCCGTTTGGCGATCCGGCCGATGTTCAAATCCAGATCGATCGCGCGCCGAGCGATATCGGCCTTGATCAAGTGCAGCCGTGCGCCCCGCACGCCGCGCCGCCCCAGCAGTTTGGCCGCGTCTCCGGTCGCGCCGAGCGCCAGCGCGATCAGGTCGCGGATATGCGCCGCGATCAGTTCCTGCGTCCGCGCGCTCGCCATCGCCTCGTCGTTCTCGATGACGCTGATGTAGTTCTTCAGGAGGTCGAGCGCCGGATTGTGCGGCGCGACCGGGCGCAGGATCGCCTCGCCCGGATCGACAAGCACGGGCGCGATGGCGTCCCTGGCGACGCGGATGGTGGTGAAACGTGATGGTCCCTTGTTGGTCGTGCCGCCGACATGGTCGGCCGCGAACATCACCGCCTGTCCCGGCGCGATGATGCTCTCCCGGTCGAGCATGCGCGCGCGATCGGTGCCGTCGTGATTGAGAACGAAAATGAGATCGTCGTTCCTGATGCGATGCTTCGGCCGCCAATAATGCGCGCCGGAACTGAAGCCGGCGGCAACGCCAAGACCCGGCAGAGCGCGCACCACGGCATGCGCCTTGAAATCGGTGTCGGGTAGCGGCTCGATATCGAGATCGCAGATGGCGTGTCCGAAGACGGCGCGCCATGCCTCGGTGCGATCCGCGGGCGCATAGCTGTCCGTCGAAAACCTGAAGGTGGCAGCCGCCGGATCGGTCATTTGCGCCCGAGACTTGGTCTTTCGGCCGGGAATATCTGTCGGGAGTTCGCTTTAGGTCAAGACGTTACCGCCGAAATACGCAACGGTCCCGCGCTATCGATCGGGGGAATTGCCTTGCGTCATTACGGGATGGGGGACGTGCTGGCCGCGGGCCGGCGCGATCAGTGCGTCGAGACGACGGAACGCGCGCGGCGCGGGCTGCTGCGTCGGCGGCTGCTGGGGACGCTGCTCGGATCGACCGCGCTGGTCACCGCTTCGCTCGCGCAGGCGGCGGACGCGACCTGGCTCGCGTCGCCGATCGACAATGTCTTTCAGAACGCGGCCAACTGGAGCACGGGCGCGGTGCCGATGGGCGGCGATACGGCGTTCTTTGGCGCGTCTAGCATCACATCATTATCGCTGAACATATCCCTCGGCTCGATCGTCCTCGGCGGCATCACGCTCAATCCGGGCGCGCCGAGCTATACGCTCAACGCGAGCGGTCGAGTTGAATTCAACGGCGCGGGCATCGTCACCAACGGCGGCAGCCTCACCATCAACGCGCCGGCCCTCACGCTGTCGGGTGCCAATACCAATTTGGGCGACGCGATCATCAACGTCACCTCAACGTATGAACCGTTCGTCGTCAGTGACGGCAGCGCCGGCAACGCCACCGTGACCATTTACGCCGGTGGGGCCAGCTTTTTTGGCGGGACAGCCGCTGACGCGACATTCATCATCAAGAGCGGCGCTGGTGTAAACTTTTACTTCGATCCCATGGTCGGCGCGAACTCGCGGCAGGTGATCGAGGCCGGCGGCGGCATCTACTATTGGACAGGCGGCCCCGGCACACTCGGCTCTATTGAGGGCGCCGGCGACATCTATGCGGACGGTGTCGCGCTCACCGTCGGCAGCAACAATCTCTCGACGACGTTCAGCGGCACCCTCAATGGCAGCGGCGCGAGCCTCACCAAAACCGGCACCGGCACGCTGACGCTGACCGGTTCGGCGTCCACTTACGACGGCGCGACGACCGTCGATGGCGGCACACTGCTGGTCAATGGCAGCCTCCTGAACAGCAGCGGCGTCACCGTGAATAATGGCGCAACGCTCGGCGGTTCCGGCACCGTGCGCTCCGTCACCGTCAATAATGGCGGCACCCTCGCGCCCGGCGATGCGGCGACGACGCTCAATGTCGCCGGCGGCGTCACGTTCAATGCCGGTTCGGCCTACGATGTTTTCGTATCGCCCTCGAGCGCCACCAAAACGGCGGCGACCGGGGCGGCCTCGCTCACCGGCGCCACCGTGACCGCGACTTTCGCCGCCGGCACCTACCTCACCAGGAGCTACTCGATCCTGACCGCCTCCGGGTTGGGCGGCACGACCTTCGCCGCTTTGAACACCGTGAACCTGCCGGCCAACGTCACCGCGGTGCTGACCTATACGGCGACCGGCGTCAGCCTCGACCTGACGGCCCTGCTCGGCGCGATCTCGGCGACCGGCATCCCGTCCAATCAGCAGAACGTCGCCACCACGCTCAATAATTACTTCAACGGCGGCGGCACGCTGCCGCCCGGCTTCGTCACTCTGTTTGGATTGACCGGCGGCGCACTGAATAGCGGTCTTGCCGGAGTCTCCGGCCAAGCCGGCACGGGCGCGACGCAGGTCTCCTTCAATGCGGCCGGCCAGTTCATCGACGCGATGATGGGGCCGCGCGGCGGCGATACCGGCAGCGCAGCGTCCGGCGTGACGGCCTATGCCGCCGAGCGCAAGATCTCGCCCACGGCAGCCGAAGCCTATGCCGCGGTGACACCGCGCGACCGCCCTGCCGACAGCGTCGCCCAACGCTGGGGCGTCTGGGCTTCGGGCTATGGCGGCTCGAGCACGGTGAGCGGCAACGCGGCCACCGGCGCCAGCGGCACCACGAGCCGCACCTATGGCACCGTCATCGGCGCGGATTACCGAGTGACGCCCGACACCTTGTTCGGCTTCGCGCTGGGCGGCGCCGGTTTTGACTTCTCGCTGTCGAACGGTCTCGGCAGCGGCCGTGCCGACCTGTTTCAGGCGGGCCTCTATGGCCGGCACACGATGGGAGCGGCGTATCTGTCCGCCTCGCTGGCCTATGGCTGGCAGGACGTCACCACCGACCGCACCGTGACGGTCTCCGGCGTCGACAAGCTCACCGCCAATTACAAAGCGAACACTCTCGCCGCCCGCGGCGAGATCGGCTGGCGCTTCGCCCCGCCGCCGATGTCCGGCATCGGCATCACGCCTTATGCGGCGCTGCAGGCCACCAGCTTCCGCCTGCCCGGCTACAGCGAAACCGCCGTCTCGGGCTCGAACCAGTTCGCGCTCGCTTATGCCGCGCAGACCACGACCAATGTCCGCAGCGAACTCGGCGCCCATCTCGACCGGCCATTCCTCACGCGCGATGGCCTGCTCACCTTGCGCGGCCGCCTCGCCTGGGCGCACGACTCGAACACCGACCGGCCGGTGACGGCCGCCTTCCAGGCCCTGCCGGGCACGGCCTTCACCGTGAACGGCGCCCGCCCGGCGACCAATGCGGCCCTCGTCAGCGCCGGCGCCAGGATGGACTGGCTGAACGGCTTCTCCCTCTCCGGCAGCTTCGAGGGCGAGTTTTCCGCCACAACCCGCAGCTACGCCGGCAAGGCAACGTTGCGTTACGCCTGGTAGGCGGCCGCCGCCGGCCGATATCCCCGCTGCGCACCGCGCCGGTTGAAAGCTGCAGGAAACCCTGCGCCCGCCCCTAGCGGACCGGCCGCGTTCTCACTACGTTCCGTCTGTCGTGCGCTCCGGGCGGCTCCTGTGGCCTGCTGGAACGTAAGCCTTTTGCCGCGCCTTTACGTCCCATCCGTGCCCCGTCCGAAGCGATGCCCAGGAAGATGTCCGACCAGACCCCCAAGCGTATTCTCGACTCCCGCCAGATCACCATCCGCGGCGCCCGCGAACACAATCTCAAGAACGTCGATGTGATCATCCCGCGCGACCAGCTCGTGGTGTTCACCGGCCTGTCGGGTTCCGGCAAATCGTCCCTCGCCTTCGACACCATCTATGCCGAGGGCCAGCGCCGCTACGTCGAGTCGCTGTCGGCTTACGCCCGCCAGTTCCTCGAGATGATGCAGAAGCCGGACGTCGACCAGATCGACGGTCTGTCGCCGGCCATCTCCATCGAGCAGAAGACGACGTCGAAGAACCCGCGCTCGACCGTCGGCACCGTCACCGAGATCTACGACTACATGCGCCTCCTGTGGGCGCGCGTCGGCAT
>Ga0182747_1000146_pt1 | contig 75180 bp, 66 predicted proteins | sample eDN3rd30CBELigBY_FD_128526 | JGI IMG/M metagenome (GOLD analysis project Ga0182747, IMG submission 128526) | Enriched backyard soil microbial communities from Emeryville, California, USA - eDNA 3rd pass 30_C BE-Lig BY (version 2) (version 2) | ecosystem: Environmental > Terrestrial > Soil >... | reverse complement strand
GCACCGCCGCGACCACCTTCCCAGCCCGGGCGTCGGGCTCGGAGGTCTATCACCTCCCGGTGGCCGGGCAGCCTTGTCTTGCCGCCTTCGCGGCAGCGGCGCTACCCCAATCTTCGCAGGCGGGGTCGCGTAAAACGCGCGTCAGTCGAGGCCGTCGTCGATGCCCGACAAGCGCCGATAAATCCGGCCGCCGAGCGTTCGCGAACGCCGGACCATATAATGACCGGGCAGGATCACGCGCGTTCGCGCGCCATGCCGGCTCAGCATGGTGCCGATGCGGGGAAACATGATGGCGCAGGGCTGCCATTCATAGGCGGTAGGGTCTCCAGAAGCTTGAATCGTCATAGGAACCTCACAGCAATTTCCAGGCAGCCCCTCTCAGATGTGAACATTTTGTTTCCGAATTCTGGCGATTCGAATTCTTTAATTCCTCCCGATATTACCATTCTGGCAGCTTTTTGCACATGATCGTATCGCAAGCCGGCCCCGCTTCGGCGTGGCCCGGCGCACAAGCGCGACGAAACGACACCCGCGAGGGGCGTCGTTTCGATGTCGGATCGAGAGAAAACGGAGCGAAATACGCCCCGCGACGGCCTCAGCGGTCGCGCTTGGCGAGCAGCTTGAGGCGCAAGGCGTTGAGCTTGATGAAGCCCGCCGCGTCCTTCTGGTCATAGGCACCGGCGTCGTCCTCGAAGGTGACGTGGCGTTCGCTGTACAGGCTGTGCGGCGACTTGCGGCCGACGACGCTGGCATTGCCCTTGTAAAGCTTCAGCCGCACCGTGCCGCTGACCTTTTCCTGGCTATGGTCGATCGCCGCCTGCAGCATCTCGCGCTCGGGCGCGAACCAGAAGCCATTGTAGATCAGCTCGGCATATTTCGGCATCAGCTCGTCCTTCAGGTGCGCTGCGCCGCGGTCGAGGGTGATGCTTTCGATGCCGCGATGCGCGCGCGCATAGATTTCGCCGCCCGGGGTCTCGTACATGCCGCGCGACTTCATGCCGACGAACCGGTTTTCGACGAGGTCGAGACGGCCGATGCCGTGCTTGCGGCCGAGGTCGTTGAGCGCCGCGAGCAAGGTCGCGGGCGACATCGCCTGGCCATTGAGCGCGACGCCGTCGCCGCGCTCGAAATCGATGGTGATATATTCGGGCGCGTCAGGCGCGTCCTCGGGGTTCACCGTGCGCGAATAGACGTAATCGGGGGTCTCTTCCCACGGATCCTCGAGCACCTTGCCCTCCGAGGAGGTGTGGAGGAGGTTGGCGTCGGTCGAGAAGGGGCTTTCGCCGCGCTTGTCCTTGGGCACCGGAATCTGGTTCTTCTCGGCGAAGTCGATCAGCGCGGTGCGGCTCGTCAGATCCCATTCGCGCCACGGTGCGATGACCTTGATGTCGGGGTTCAGCGCATAGCAGGACAGCTCGAAGCGGACCTGGTCGTTGCCCTTGCCCGTCGCGCCATGCGCGACCGCGTCGGCGCCGGTTTCCCGCGCGATGTCGACCAGCCGCTTCGAGATCAGCGGGCGGGCGATAGACGTGCCCAGCAGATAATCGCCCTCGTAACGCGCATTGGCGCGCATCATCGGGAAGACGAAATCGCGCACGAACTCCTCGCGCAGATCGTCGATATAGATGTGATTCGGTGCGATCCCCATCAGTTCGGCCTTGGCGCGCGCGGGCTCCAGTTCCTCGCCCTGCCCGAGGTCGGCGGTGAAGGTCACCACCTCGCAGCCATAGGTCACCTGCAGCCATTTCAGGATCACGCTGGTGTCGAGCCCCCCCGAATAGGCGAGGACGACGCGCTTGATGGACTCGGACATGGGGGCACCCCTGGCTGGAAACGACGCGGGCGCGCCTATCAGGCTCGCCCGCGCGGCGCAACGCAGGCTTTAGGAATCCTTCAAAACTCCATCAAGACGCGGGCGGCACTGCGATGGCAAATCCTGACCAACGACGGCATCGGGACGGGAAGGGTTTGATCATGGCATTAGGATGGACGCAGGCCGGCGCAGCTTCGCTGGCGTTGATTTTGGCCGGTTGCGGCGGCGATAACAGCCAGGCGAGCGATGGCGCCGGGGCGAGCACCGATACCGCCGCGGCGGCTTCGCGGCCCGAGACGCAGCCCGCGGCGCCGCTCGAAGACGCGCTGCTGATGCCGCCGTCGTGGATGCCATCCGACTGGGACCGCAACGTGACCTACGGCGCCGGCGAACCGGGTTCGGACGACAGCAAGAACAAACGCAGCGCGCGTCAGCGGATGCTGGCGACGGTCCCCTTCACCCTGTGGGCGGTGGCCAACGACACGCTGGTGACCGAGGCGTTTGAACCGATCTGGGTGTGGTACACCGCGATCCGGTCGTGCGATCGCGGCATCCAGATGAGCGACGATCTGGCCGGCGAGTTCGGCGACCGCGAACGCGGCAAGGCCGCGCTCACCCAGGCCCGCACCGAACTCAAGACCTGGGCCGCCAGCCAGCCGCGCGAACTGACGCTCTATTTTACCGCGCGATTGGGCCAGTGGAACGAAAGCACCGGCGCCTTTCCGTTGCAGCAGCCGGGACGAGCCACGTCTTTCAAGCCCAAGGCGATCAAGGCGATCGATGAATTTCACGATGGCGCCACGGTCCAATTGCGAACCTCGTCGACCGGAGAGAATGCGATCGCCTATTTTCAGGCGTCGCTGGTCGCTCCGCAATGTCCGAACAGGGATAAGTCGCGCATCTATAAATTCGAAAAAATGTCGCAGTGGTGGGTCTATTTCGGCGATGTCGATACCGGCGTGGCCGGACAGGTCGACTTTAAAGCACCGGCGCTGTTACCCCCCATCACCATGTCGCGCGAAGCCGCCGCCGCCTTTTCCCAGCGCAACAGCCAGCGCGAGGTCGAGGTTGCCGTCACCTTTGTCCCGGCGGGGTCGAGTTTTCTGAAACTCAGCGACCAGTCGGCGATCCGGGCCAATTACAAACGGGTGACCATCACCGACGCGCTGAACGACACGGTGCTGGCGTCGAAGGCCTACTGAAAATCGCCGAAACGGGCTATGGTGGGCGCGAGGGAGCGTTTGTGGCCAAAGCCCAGACAAGACCCGGGCGGCCGGGTCCGGTCGCCGATTTCATCGCCGGACACCATGTGCCGCGCCGGATTCTCGCCCCGCAAGGCGGACATCACACCCTGCCCGACCCCGCAAGCGAAGCGCCCGCAAACCAGGCTTCCAGCCGCGCGCAGGCCTCCTGCGCCATGTCGGTGCTCACCGCATAGCTGAAGCGGATGAAGCGCGCGCCGCGCTCGGGATCGAAATCGAGCCCCGGCGCAGTGGCGACGCCGGTGTCCTCGAGCAGCCGCTTGCACAGGGCCAGGCTGTCATCGGTCAGATGGGCGATCGACGCATAGATATAGAAAGCGCCATCCGACGGAGCGATGTCGGTGATGCCAAGCCTGCCGAGACATTCGATCAGCAGTTCGCGGTTGCGGCGATACATGGCGACACGCGCGTCGAGTTCGTCTTCGCAATCGAAGGCGGCCAGCGCCGCCTCCTGACTGAGCGCGGGCGGTGACAGGAACAGATTGCCGAGCCGCGCGCGGGCTTCGGCGACCAGATCGGGCGGACAGACAACCCAGCCCAGCCGCCAGCCCGGCATGCCGTAATATTTGGAGAAGCTGTTGATGACGAAGGCATCGGGGTCATATTGCAGCATGCTGTGGGTCTCGGCGCCATAGCTCAGCCGATGATAGATTTCGTCGGAGACGATGCGGACGCCGCGCTCGCGGCAGGCATCGGCGAGGTCCGCGAGCTCGGCGGGCGGGATGATCGTGCCGGTGGGATTGGCGGGGCTGGCGACGATCAGGCCATCGGGCGCGGGATCTGCCTCCCGGATATGGCGCGCGTGAATCTGAAAACGGTCGGCGGCGCCGCATTCGATCTCCACCGGGATCATCTGCAAGGCGCGCAGCGAATTGCGATAGGCGACATAGCCGGGCCGCGCGGTCATCACGCGGCTGCCCGCCGCGAAGCCGGTCAGCAGCGCCAGGACGAGCGCGGGCGAGGCGCCGCAGGTCAGCAAAATCCGCTGCGGATCGAGGTCGACGCCGTAATCGTCAGCATAATGGCGCGCGATGCGCTGGCGCAGCGGCACGCTTTCCCAATAGCCCATATCGGGCTCGCCCAGCGCGACCCGCGCCGCCGCGACGGCGCCGACCGGCGCCCCGTCCGATGGCTGGCCGAACTCCATATGAATCACCGACCGGCCCTCGGCGCGCAATTTGCGCGCGAGGTGGCTGATCTCGATGGCCCGGAACGGTGCGATACCCTGCGACAGGGGCGAATGACTCATGATGCAATCCCGCGATATCAACGGACAGGGACGGCACGCCCCCCCGCCGGCGCATAGCCCTTTGGCCGCGAAGATTCCAACCGCGCGTTTCGCGCCGCAATGCCGCCCTGTTTCAGACCCTCTCGCGATAGTCGCGCTCGGCCTCGCCGATATAGTCGCGCGTCAGCGGCTGCGCGTGGCGGCTGCGCGCGAACTGGATTTGGTAATTGCCCATCCCGCCGCTTTCGAACGCCGAGGTCGCCCCGGCGAGGTAGAAGGTCCACATGCGAAAGAAGCGCATCCCCATCATCTGGACGATCTCGGCCTCGTGCGCGAGAGTGCGGGCATACCATTGGCGCAGGGTCAGCGCGTAATGGAGGCGCAGCGTCTCGACATCGGTGACGATCAACCGGCTCTTCTCGCTCGCCGCCAGCGTCTCGCTGAGCGCGGGGATATAGCCGCCGGGAAAGATATATTTGCGGGTGAAGGCGTCGGTCGCCCCCGGCTTGCCGAAGCGGCCGATGGTGTGGAGCAGCATCACGCCGTCCGCGGTCATCAGATTGGCGGCGGCGCGGAAGAAGGTCTCGAAATTGCGCGCGCCGACATGTTCGAACATGCCCACCGACACGATGCGGTCGAAGCGCCCCGCATCGCGCGCCGCGAGGTCGCGATAGTCGATCAGCTCGAAGGTCACCCGATCGGCGACCCCCGCCGCGGCGGCGCGCTCCTTCGCGAGCGCGAGCTGTTCCTCCGACAGCGTGATTCCCAGCACCTCGACCTCGGCGAGCTTCGCCAGCGTGATCGCCATGCCGCCCCAGCCGCAGCCGATGTCGAGGATGCGCTGCCCCGGCGCGAGCGCGAGCTTCGCCGCGATATGCGCCTTCTTCGCCGCCTGCGCCTCCTCGAGCGTCATGTTCGCGCGCGGCCAGTATGCGCAGCTATATTGCATGTCGCTGTCGAGAAAGAGGCGGTAGAGGTCGTTACCGATATCGTAGTGATGCGCGACATTGGCGCGCGAGCGGCTGCGGCGGTTGATCGAATTGATCCGCGTCTTCAGCCAGTCGACCGCCTCGCCGGCCGCCGTCTTGTCCTTGAGCTTCGCGCCGCGGTCCCACGGCGTGTTGGCGCGGATCAGCGTGATCAGTTCCATGATGTCGCCGCGCTCGATCCGCATCTCGCCGTCCATGAAGGCTTCGGCCGCGCCGAGCCGCGGGTCGAGGATGATCCGGCGCATGCCCTTGCGGCTGGTGAAGCGGATCGTCACCTCGGGGAAAGCGGGCGTAGGGGTACCGAAATGCTCCTCGCCGCCGTCGGGATCGATGACGGTGAGCCGGCCCTGGCGAACGATGCGCGAGAGAAAGGGGCGGAGAATGGACATGGGGAGCGACCTCCTTATTCTTATTCAGATCCCCGCATACCATTCATAGTCCACGCGATCCTCCCAGTAACCCCCCTTTCCCGCGCCGATGCCGTCGAGGCTCGCGACCGCCTCGAGTCCGGTCAGATATTTGGCGTGCTTGTAGCCCAGCTGCCGCTCGATCCGCAGGCGCAGCGGCGCGCCGTTGGCGATCGGCAGCAGCTGCCGGTTGAGCGCCCAGGCGAGGATCGTCTGCGGATGCAGCGCGTCGACGAGATCGCAGCTTTCGTAATAATCGGCGTCGCCGATCCGGTCGGCGCAGCGGAAGACGATATAGCGCGCGCTGTCCTTCAGCCCCGCCGCGGCGAGCACGCGGCTCAGTTGCACCCCCGTCCATTCGCCGATCGCGCTCCACCCCTCGACGCAGTCGTGACGGGTGATCTGGCTGCGCTGCGGCATCGCGCGAATATCGGCCATCGACAGCGACAGGGGCCGCGCGAGGAGCCCCGTCACCGCGACGCGCCAGTCGGCGAAACCGCGTGCGGCATGCGTGGCATAGGCTTCGCCTTCGGGCAGCCGCGTGCCGTTGGGGCGAAAGACGGGCGACAGGTCGGCGCGGGTGAATTCGCGCGCGAGCGCGTCGCGATCGGTCAGCGCGCGCTGGCTCGCGCGGTGCATCTCCTCGCCCATCGACAGTATCTTGCGCACCGCGGGCGCTTCGTTGATCGCATCGCAGCCCGATAGGAGCGGCAGCGCGCCCGCCGCGGCGACGAGGCCGCCCGCGCGCGCGATCAGCTGCCGCCGCGGCAGGACGATCCCGCTCATGCCCGCTCTCCCTTCGCGGGCGGCAGGCGGAACCAGCCGGTGATCATCGAGCGCACTTCGTTGACCGGCCCCGCGAGCAGCACCATCGCGATATGGACGAGGAAGAAGGCGACCAGCGCCCAGGCGGCGATGAAGTGGATCGAGCGCGCCGACTGCCGCCCGCTAAACAGGTCGATCAGCCACGGCGCCGTCGCGTTGAACCCCGGCGACATGGCGAGGCCGGTGAAGATCATCAGCGGCAGAACCACGAAGATCACCCCGATATAGGAGAGCTTCTGCAGGATATTGTAGCGCGCCGCCGCTTCGCCCGTCGGGAATCGCAGCCGCGCATGGTCCTTGATGTCGCGCCAGATATGGCGCGGCGCCCATTCGCCGCGTCGGACGTGCAGATCCTTCGCCAGATGCCCACCGAACGCGGTCCACAGCATATAGAGCGTCAGCGCGATCGCGAGCAGCCAGGCGAAGCTCAGGTGCCAGCGCCGCCCGTCGGCGAGGCTGTAGCGGGTGGGGATCGTCGCCCAGCCGGGGAAGGCCCAGCGCTGCGTGGCCCCTTCGCCGTCGGTCCAGCGCCCGAGCACGCCCGTCGTGTCGACCTTCCACGACCCGACGCGCAGATAGCCGGCGTCGCGCGTCGACCCGATCTCGAGCCAGGCACGGTCGTGGTTCGCGCCATATTGCCCCCAATAAAGGCGCGGGTGCGCGTTGAAGATCATCAGCCCGCTCATCAGCAGGACGAGCAGCGTCAGCGCGTTCAGCCAGTGCCAGAGGCGCGTCGGGAGCCGGTGGCGATAGACGCGCACCGGCGGCATCGCGGGAGGAAGATCGGTCATCGTTTCCAGCGCACCTTTTAAGCCCCTCTCCTTCAGGGGAGGGGCAACGCAGACTTGGCAGCTTGCAGCCTAGTCGGAGTGGGGTGGGGTTTATCGGCCTTGCACAAGGCCGATAAACCCCACCCCAACCCCTCCCCTGAAGGGGAGGGGCTAAAGGGGTTCGGTGCCCGGCGCCGTCCGGTTACGCCGCGAGCTCCGCAGCATATTCCTCGCGATACTGCTTGCGCAGCGTCACCTTGTCGATCTTTTCGGTGCCGAGCTTGGGCAGTGCGCCGGCGCTCAGCCAGATCTTGCTCGGCACCTTGTAGGGCGCGAGCCGCTCGGCCAGATATTCGGCGAGCATCGCGGCGTCGGCCTTGCTGCCCGGCGCCATCCACACGACCGCGCCGACGACCTCGCCCAGCCGCTCGTCGGGCAGGCCGAAAACCGCGCATTCCTGGGCATCGGGATGCTCGTAGATCGCCGCCTCGACCTCCTGGCAGCTGATATTCTCGCCGCCGCGGATGATGATGTCCTTCTTTCGGTCGACGATGAACAGATAGCCGTCCTCGTCGAGATAGCCGAGGTCGCCGGTGCGGAAATAGCCATTGTCGAAAAAGGCCGCCTTCGTCGCTTCGGGGTTGTTCCAATAGCCTTCGAAATTGGCGATCGAACGGATGCACGCCTCGCCGACCTGACCCTGCGGCAGCGCATTGCCATTGTCGTCGAGGATCGCGAGATCGACGAGCGGCTTCGATGCCGGGCCTGTCGACAGCGGCTTTTCGAGATAATTCTCGTTGAGGTTGCCGCAGCCCACCGCGTTGGTCTCGGTAAGGCCATAGCCGAGCAGCGGCTTGCCCTCGCCCATTTCGGTGGCGAGGCGCTTCACATGCTCGGGCGGGCGCGGCGCGCCGCCGCCCGCATAGCTCTTGCACGTCGACAGGTCGTATTTCGACCGATTGGGGTGGACGAGGATCTCGTAGCTCATCAGCGGCACGCCGACGAAATAATTGACCTGCTCGTCCTGGATCAGCCGCATCGCCTCCTCGGCGTTCCACTTGGGCATCAGCACCAGTTTGCGCCCCAGCGCGAAGCTCTGCAGAAACACCGGAATCTCCGCGGTGACGTGGAAGAGCGGGGTGCAGATCAGCGTCGCGGGCTGGATGTCGGACATCTGCCCGTCCTCGGTCAGCAGATGGACGATGCTCGCGGTCTGCGCGATATAGTTGAAGATCCCCTGCACCACCGCCTGATGGCGCGAATAGGCGCCCTTCGACTGACCGGTCGAGCCCGAGGTGAAGAGGATGGTGGCGAGATCGTCCGGACCGAGCTGCGGCAGCTCGGTCGCCTCGCTGCCGCCCGCCGCGGTGATCGGCGCGATCGCCTCGTCGATCGGGCGCGTGATGTCGAGCGCGATCACCTTCGCGCCATGGTCGGCGCAGGCGAGCCGTTCGGCGCGCTGCGGGTCGGCGATGACGAGCTTCGTTCCGCTGTCCTCGATCCCCGCCGCCAGTTCGGCGCCCTGCCACCAGCCGTTGAGCAGGGTCGCGCAGCCCCCGGCCATCAGCGCGCCGAGATAGGCGACGCACCAGGCGTTGGCGTTGCGCATCGCGATGCCGACGCGGTCGCCGCGCTTCACCCCATGGCCCTCGACCAGCCCCGCCGCGACCTTGCGCGCCGCGGCATAGACCTCAGCAAAACTCAGGCGCTCATTGCCTTCGACGAGGAAGGTCGCATCGCCGTGCTGCGCACAAAAATAGGCGACATAATCGACGATGTTCGACGGCGCGTTGGTGATGAAGGGCAGTTCGCGGCCATGGCGTTCGATGGTCCCGACCTGGATCGGTCCCCCAGGACCGGTGATCAGATTATAGGCGGCTTCCAGGCGCAAATCGAGCGCGGATGGCATCGGATATCTCTCCTCTTGGTCTCGCAGCACTTACCCCTTATGGGGAAGGCCTCTCCTGGGGAAGGGCCGAGACTTTATGACATTTTCTGCGCTCCTAGCGGAAGCAACGCAATATGTGAACTTTCACGATTTGATGGGCGAGAACAGCGAAATCGCCTTCAGCGTCTTTGGCCTGCCCATTCGCTGGTACGCGCTCGCCTATCTCGCCGGTATCTTCGTCGGCTATTGGTATCTGCTCAAGCTGATCGCGCAACCGGGCGCCCCGATGGCGCGCCGCCACGCCGACGACATGATCTTCTACGCGATGCTCGGCATCATCGTCGGCGGGCGCATCGGCTACGTGCTTTTCTACAATCTCGGCGATTATCTGGAACACCCGGTCAAGATCCTGAAATTGTGGGACGGCGGCATGTCGCTCCACGGCGGCGTCGCGGGGGTGCTGATCGCCATCTGGTATGTGACGCGCAAGGAAAAGCTCAGTTTCCTGCGCTTCTGCGACTATATCGCCTGCGTCGTTCCCTTCGGCCTGTTCTTCGGCCGCCTCGCCAATTTCGTGAACGGCGAACTGTGGGGCCGGCCGACCACCGTGCCCTGGGCGATCATCTTCCCCGACAGCGGCACGATGGACCCGCGCCACCCGAGCCAGCTCTACGAGGCGGGGCTGGAGGGCATCGTGATGTTCCTGGTCCTCGCCTTCCTCTTCTGGCGCACCGACGCGCGCTACAAGCCCGGTTTCCTGTTCGGCATGGCGGCGATCCTCTATGGCCTCAGCCGCTTCAGCCTCGAATTCGTGCGCGAGCCCGACGTTCAGCTCGGCACGCTGTCGTGGGGGCTGACGATGGGCCAGACGCTGACCGTGCCGATGCTCGCCGCGGGCGTGTGGCTCGTCGCCACCGCCAAGGGGCGCCGCCAGCGCATCGAACCGATTGCGGGGACCGACAGCATTGCCTGACGGCCCACCGACGCCCGCTCATCTCATGCTTCAGATCGCCAGCGCGCGCGCCATGACGGTTGCCGACTATATGGCCGCGGCCAACGCGCATTATTATGCGACGCGCGATCCGCTCGGCGCGGCGGGCGACTTCACCACCGCGCCCGAGATCAGCCAGATGTTCGGCGAGATGGTCGGCATCTGGATCGCCGACCTCTGGCTGCGCGCCGGCAAGCCCGCCTTCCGCTATGTCGAGCTCGGCCCCGGCCGCGGCACGCTTGCCGCCGATGCGCTGCGCGCGATGGCGCGCTTCGGCTGCGCGCCGCAGGGCGTCCACCTGGTCGAGACCAGCCCGGCACTGCGCGCGGCGCAGGCGGCGCGGCTGCCCGCCGCGGTGCATCATGACGACATCACCGGCCTGCCCGACGATGTCGCCGCGATCATCGTCGCCAACGAGTTTTTCGACGCGCTGCCGATCCACCAATATGTCTGCACCGCCGACGGCTGGCGCGAACGCGTCGTCGTGCGCGACCATGGCGCGCTGGTGCCGAGGGCGGGCAGCGTTCCCGCCGACGAGGCGGTACCCCCGGCGCTGCGCCACCATGGCGAGGGCACGATCGTCGAGACGGCGCCCGCCGCCGCCGCGATCATGCAGAGCTGCGCCTTCCGCCTCGCGCACCACGGCGGCGCGATGCTGACCATCGACTATGGCTATAGCGGCCCCGCCGCGGGCGATACGCTGCAGGCGGTCAAGGATCACCGCTTCGCCGACCCGTTCGCGCGGCCGGGCGAGGTCGATCTGACCGCGCACGTCGATTTCGCGGCGCTCGCCTTCGCGGCGCGCGGAGCGGGGGCGCTGGTCGCCGGGCCGGTCGGCCAGGGCGAATGGCTGCGGCGGCTCGGCATCGACGCGCGGATGGAGGCGCTCGCCGCGGCGTCGCCGGGCCGGGCCGAGGAACTCGCCGGCCAGCGCGACCGGCTGGTCCAGCCGCAGGCGATGGGCGAACTGTTCCGGGCGATGGCGATCCACGCGTCGGGCTGGCCCTTGCCCGAAGGGTTTCCCGATCTGTGAGGTCCCGCATGACCGCGATCATTCCGGCGGACTCCTCGGACGCCGAGGCGCTCTCCGCCTTTGCCGAGGGCTCGTTCCGGCACACCTTCGGCCACATCTACGACCCAGCCGACCTCGCGGCCTTCCTGGCGGGATGGAACCCGCCCGACCGCATCCGCGCGCAGATCGCCGATCCCGACTGGACGATCGCGCTGGTACGCGGCGACGACGGCGCGATCCTCGGTTTCATCAAACTCGGCCCGATCGACTTCGACCTGCCCGAAGGCCAGCCCGCCGCCGGCGCGACCGAACTCCACCAGCTCTATGTCGGCGAGGCCGCCAAGGGCAGCGGGGTCGCCGCGGCGTTGATCGAATGGGGCATCGCCTGGGCGCGCGAGCGCGCGTCGATCCTCTATCTCTCGGTCTTTACCGAAAACGACCGCGCGCAGGCCTTCTATCGCCGCTATGGTTTCGTCGACGTCGGCCGCAACGCCTTTCGCGTCGGCAATCATGTCGACGAGGATCGTATCTGGAGGCTCGACCTGTGAGCGCGCCCTTCACCACCGCCGCGCCGCTCACTGGCGTCCCGCACGGCTTTTTCGGGCGGCGCGGCGGCGTGTCGGCGGGCGAGCTCGCCTCTCTGAACTGCGGCCTCGGCTCGAACGACGACCCGGCGCTGATCGCCGAGAATCGCCGCCGCGTCGCCGGCGCCGTGCTGCCCGGCGCGGCGCTCGCGGGCGTCTATCAGGTGCACGGGCGTCGCTGCGTCACCGTCGACGCCGCGACCGACCTCGCCGCACGTCCCGAGGCCGACGCGCTGGCGACCCGCACCCCCGGTATCCTGCTCGGCATCCTCACCGCCGATTGCGTGCCGATCCTCTTCGCCGACCGCGAAGCCGGGGTGGTCGGCGCGGCGCACGCGGGGTGGAAGGGCGCCATCGCCGGGGTCGCCGAAGCGACCCTCGACGCGATGGAAGGCCTCGGCGCGCGCCGCGAAGCAATCGCCGCCGCGATCGGCCCGTGCATCGGCCGCGCCTCCTACGAGGTCGACGAGGCCTTCGTCGGCCGCTTCCTCGCCGACAACCCCGCCAACGAGCATTTCTTCGCCGCCGGGCGTCCCGGCCATGCGATGTTCGACATCGCCGCCTATGTCGCCGCGCGCCTCGCGGCGGCGGGGGTCGGCACGGTCGCGATCGGCGGGCAGGATACCTGCGCCGACGAGGCCGATTATTTCAGCTACCGCCGCGCCTGCCTGCGCGGCGAGAACGGTTATGGCCGGCAATTGTCCGTGATCGGCGTGAAACAGCCGACCTGATATCCGTCACCCCGGACTTGATCCCGCATGACGAAAAGATGGGAAGGGAGGATCAGCGAATGAAAGCCCTGGCGATACCGCGCAAACGGCTGGTCTCGATCATCGGCGGCTCGGCGGGCAATCTCGTCGAATGGTACGACTGGTTCGCCTATGCCGCCTTCGCCATCTATTTCGCGCCGGTCTTCTTCCCCAAGGCCGATCCGACCGCGCAGCTTCTGAGCACCGCCACGATCTTTGCCGTCGGCTTCGTCATGCGGCCGATCGGCGCGTGGATGATGGGCCGCTTCGCCGACGCGCGCGGGCGCAAGGCGGGGCTGACGCTGTCGGTGGCGCTGATGTTCGGCGGCTCGCTGCTGATCGCGGTCGCGCCGACTTACGCGCAGGCCGGGCTCGCGGGCCCCGCGGTGCTGATCGCCGCGCGCGTCCTGCAGGGCCTGTCGCTCGGCGGCGAATATGGCGCCAGCGCGACCTATCTCTCCGAAATGGCGCCGCGCGCGCATCGGGGCTTCTGGGCCAGTTTCCAGTATCTGACGCTGATCGGCGGCCAGCTCTGCGCGATCTTCGTGGCGATCATCCTGCAGGCCTTCCTGACCGAGGCCGAGCTGACCGCCTGGGGCTGGCGCATCCCCTTCGTGATCGGCGCGCTGCTCGCGCTCGGCGTCTATGTGCTGCGCCGCAATCTCGCCGAAACCCCCTCGTTCGAGAATCAGGCGGCCGACCGGCCGGCGTCGACCGCGAAGCGGCTGTGGCGCGAGCATCGGCGCGAAAGCATCCTCGTCGGCCTCTTGTCGGCGGGCGGCGGGATCGGCGCCTATACCTACATCACCTATATGCAGAAATTCCTGTTCAACAGCGTCGGTTTCGACAAGGAAACCGCGACCTGGATCATCGCGGCGGCGCTGCTGTGGTTCGCGGCGATGCAGCCCGTCTTCGGCGCGCTCGCCGACCGCTTCGGACGGAGGCCGATGCTGCTGCTGTTCGGCATCGGCGGCGCGATCGTCGCGGCACCAACCTTCTTCGCGCTCGAACGGGTAAGCTCGCCCATCGCGGCGACGCTGCTGATCCTCGTGCCCCTGACGCTGCAAAGCGGCTACACCGCGAACAATGCGCTGGTGAAGGCCGAGTTGTTCCCCGCGCATATCCGCGGCCTCGGCGTCGCGCTGCCCTATGCGATCGGCAACGCGATCTTCGGCGGCACGGTCGAGATGGTCGCGCTCTGGCTGAAGGGCCAGGGGGTCGAATGGCTGTTCTATTTCTATGTCGCGCTGGTCATCGGGCTGGCGGGCGTCGCAACGCTGCTTCTGCCCGAAACCCGCGAGCGGAGCCTTATCGTCGAGGACTGAGTTATCGCAGGGTGACCGGCGATCAAAAGCGCGCTAGTTGCAGGTGAAACCAAATCCATCGGAGTCCGACCATGCCCGCCATCGACAATAACGACCTCACCGGCACGACGCGCCGCAAGCCCAAGGCCGACGTCACCGAACTCGGCGGCCACGCGTTGTCGCCCTCGACGCTGATGATGGGCTATGGCTATGACCCGATGCTGTCCGAAGGCTCGCTGAAGCCACCGATCTTCCTCACCTCGACCTTCGCCTTCGAAAGCGCCGCGGCGGGCAAGCGCCATTTCGAGGGCATCACCGGCAAACGCCCCGGCGGCGCCGAGGGCCTCGTCTATTCGCGTTTCAACGGCCCGAACCAGGAAATCCTCGAGGCGCGGCTCGGCGTCTGGGAAAAGGCCGAGGACGCGCTCGTCTTCTCCTCGGGCATGTCGGCGATCGCGACGCTGCTGCTCGCGCACGTCAACATGAACGACGTGATCGTCCACTCGGGGCCGCTCTATGCCGCGACCGAGACGCTGATCGCGCGCATCCTGTCGCGCTTCGGTGCCAGCTACGTCGATTTCCCCGCCGAAGCCTCGCGCGAGGAGATGGACGCGATCCTCGCCCGCGCGCAGGGGATGGCGGCGAAGCAGGGCGGCAAGGTCGCGATGGTCTATCTCGAAAGCCCCGCGAACCCGACCAACGCGCTCGTCGACGTTCAGGCGATGCGCGCCGCGGTCGACGCCGCCTTCGCCGCCGACGCGCGGCCGCCGATCGCGATCGACAACACTTTCCTCGGCCCGCTCTGGTCGAAGCCGCTCGCGCATGGCGCCGACATCGTCCTTTACAGCCTGACCAAATATGCCGGCGGCCACAGCGATCTCGTCGCGGGCGGCGTACTCGGCGCGAAACAGTGGCTCGGCCCCATCCGCATGATGCGCAACACCATCGGGACGATCTGCGACCCGCACACCGCCTGGATGCTGCTGCGCAGCCTCGAAACCGTCGAACTCCGGATGAGCCGCGCCGGCGAGAATGCCGAAAAGGTCTGCGCCTTCCTGAAGCAGCATCCGAAGGTCGAGGGGCTCGGCTATCTCGGTTTCCTCCAGGACGGGCCGCAGAAGGATATTTTCGAGCGCCACTGCACCGGCGCCGGCTCGACCTTCTCGCTGTTCATCAAGGGCGGCGAGACCGAGAGCTTCCGCTTCCTCGACGCGCTCCGCATCGCGAAGCTCGCGGTCAGCCTCGGCGGCACAGAGACGCTCGCGAGCCACCCCGCGGCCATGACCCATCTGTCGGTCCCCGACGAACGCAAGGCGGCGCTGGGCATCACCGACAATCTGGTACGCGTGTCGATCGGCATCGAGGATGCGGATGACCTGATTGCCGATTTCGATCAGGCGCTGGCGGCGGTGTGACGTTTGCCGGTCGATGGATTGCGCCGGATTTGGCTCTCTCCCCTGAAGGGGAGAGGGCCGTAGTCGCCGCCTGACGCCTATCTCCGCCCCCGCCAATCGACCACCTGCCACCCCATCCGCGGCGCGAGCCGTCGCAGCTTCCGCGACGGCGTCGTCGCGACCGCCTCGTCGGCGAAGCGGAGCATCGGGTGGTCGGAGACATGGTCCGAATAGGCGCGGATATGCGCGTCCTCGCGGGTGATCGCATTGTCGGCGAGCCAGCCGGTAATGCGCGCGAACTTCGCGTCGCCATAGCAATTGTCGCCGCTGAGCCGCGCGTGGATATGGTCGCCGCCGTCGGGCTCGTCGAGCCGCGTCGCGAGGACGTCGTCCATGCCCAGCCGCCGCGCGATCGCGTCGACATAGAGATGAAAAGAGGCGGTCGCGAGCAGGAGCCGGTATCCCGCCGCCCGGTCGGCCGCGATCTGGTCGAGCGCCGCCGGATGCAGCCCGCGCGCCACGACCTTGTCGGCATAGCTTTCGGCGAGCGGAGCGATCTCGGTGCGGCTGAAGCGCCTGCCGACCAGCAGGCGAAGATTGATCGCCTTGAGCCGCGCCCGGTCGATCAACCGCAGCGAATAGGCGAGTCCCGCAAGGCCCACGAGGGGCAGGAGCAGCAGCCGCCACGGCTGCCGCCGCCGCGCGACGTGCATCAGGAAGCCGCTGTAGGTGCCCGCGCGCGTGATCGTTCGGTCCATGTCATACATGGCGACCCGGTGCGTGACCGGGCGGAGGGCGGGTGCTTCCATATGTGGCGCCATAGCGCCCCCGCGCCGGCCGGCCAAGTCCGGCGGGGATGTCACGGATTTGCTTGCCGTTATTGGGCAAATCATCCAAGGTCGCCCGCGCAATGGCGGCCAGCGCGGATTTCGAAACGGACGAAGGAGCCGATGGTGTCGGTGTGCGCTTCACCGGGCGCCTGACCCTCGCGCGCCTCGGCGACCTGCCGGCGCGGCTCGACGCGCTCGGCCCTATCACGACGCTCGACCTGTCGGACGTCGAACGGATCGACACCGTCGGCGCCTGGATCGTCACCCGCACCGCGCGCGCGCATGACGCCGCAGTCACCGGCGCGAGCGAGGACGCGCAGCGCCTGCTGAAGGCGCTCGCCGACGACAAGAGCGACTATCGCGTCCACCGCGACCGCCGCCCGATGTGGGCACGCATGCTCGAAGAGCTCGGCACCGCGAGCGTCGGCGTATGGAACGAGTTCATCGGCATCGTCGGCTTCTTCGGCGCGATGATCGTCGCCTTCATCACCCAATTGCGCGCGCGCCGCCGCATTCGCTGGCACGCGATCGTGACGCGCTTCCAGACCGTCGGCGTCGATGCGCTGCCGATCATCGGGCTGATGAGCTTCCTGATCGGCATCGTCATCGCGCAGCAGGGTGCGGTGCAGCTCCGCCAGTTCGGGCTGGAGGTGTTCACGATCAACCTTGTCGGCCGCGCCTCGATCCGCGAGCTTGGCCTCTTGATGACCGCGATCATGGTCGCGGGCCGGTCGGGATCGGCCTTCGCGGCGCAGATCGGCACGATGAAGCTGACCGAAGAGGTCGACGCGATGCGCACGATCGGCGTGTCGCCGATGGAGGCGATCGTGCTGCCGCGCGTCGCCGCCTCGACGATCATCATGCCGCTGCTCGGCTTCTACGCCAGCCTCTGCGCGATCGTCGGCGGCGGGGTGTTTTCGTGGATCGGGCTCGATATCCCGCCGATCACCTATATCCAGCGGCTGCGCGAGATCATCCCGATGACCGATTTCTGGGCGATGCTGATCAAGGCGCCGGTATTCGGCATCCTCGTCGGCGTCACCGGCTGCTATTCGGGGATGCAGGTGCGCCAGAACGCCGAAGAGGTCGGGCGCCGCACCACCTCCGCGGTCGTCGCCGCCATCTTCCTCGTCATCGTCCTCGACGCCTTCTTCGCGGTCTTCTTCTCGTCGATCGGATGGAACTGATGGCGGACGAAGAGGAACAGAAGGAAATCCGTCAGGAACTCGCGTCCGCCGACGCGGTGCGGCCGGAGAAGTTCGACATCGCGATCCGCGTGCGCGGCCTCGTCAACCAGTTCGGCGACGCGGTGATCCACGACCATCTCGACCTCGACGTGCGCTCGGGCGAGATATTGGGCGTCGTCGGCGGGTCGGGCACCGGCAAGTCGGTGCTGATGCGCTCGATCGTCGGCCTGCAGACGCCGACCGCGGGCGAGATCGAGGTCTATGGCAAGTCGCTCGACACCATCGCCAATGAAGAGGAGTCGCGCGACCTTCGCCGCCGCTGGGGGGTGATGTTCCAGGGCGGCGCGCTCTTTTCGACGCTGAGCGTCGCCGAAAATATCCAGGTGCCCTTGCGCGAATATTATCCGCGTCTCGACCAGGCTTTGCTCGACGAAATCGCGGCCTACAAGGTCGCGATGGTCGGCCTGCCGCCCGACGCCGGCCCCAAATTTCCCGCCGAACTGTCGGGCGGCATGGTCAAGCGCGCCGGGCTCGCCCGCGCGCTCGCGCTCGATCCCGCGCTCCTGTTCCTCGACGAACCGACCGCCGGGCTCGACCCGATCGGCGCCGCCAAGTTCGACGAACTGATCCGCGAGCTAGCGGACACGATGGGGCTCACCGTCTTCCTGATCACCCACGACCTCGACTCGCTCTACGCGACCTGCGACCGCGTCGCGGTGCTCGCCGAGAAGAAGGTGATCGCGGTCGGCACCATAGCGGAACTGCTTGCCACCGAGCATCCGTGGATACAGGATTATTTCAACGGGCCGCGCGGCCGCGCCGCGACGACGTCGCATGGCCGGGCCGCGCACGACAGGACAAGCTGATGGAAACTCGCTCGAACAATGTGCTGGTGGGCGCCTTCGTGCTCTTCTTCACCCTTGCGATCGCGATCTTCGTCGTCTGGATGGCGAACGACAGCGGCGGCGCCAAGCGCGAGTACGACATCTTCTTCAAGCAGTCGGTCGACGGGCTGAACAAGGGGTCGCAGGTGCAATTCTCGGGTGTTCCGGTCGGCCAGGTGCGCCAGATCGAGCTGTGGCGCGACGACCCGCAATTCGTGCGCGTTCGCATCGAGGTCGACGAAAGCGTCCCGATCCTGCAGGGCACGACCGCCGCGCTCGAGGGCGTCGGCTTCACCGGCGTCTCGCAGATCGCGCTCGACGGCGCGGTCAAGGGCGCGCCGCCGATCACCGACAAGGGGCCCGCGGGCAAGCCGGTGATCCCGAACCGCGTCGGCGGGCTCGGCGAGATCCTCAATACCGCGCCGCAATTGCTCCAGCGCCTGTCGACGCTGACCGAGCGCCTCGCCGAACTCGCCGACGACAAGAATCAGGCGAGCTTCGCCGCGATCCTCAAGAATGTCGAGCAATCGACCGCGATCCTCGCGCGTAACGGGCCGGCCATCGAAAAGGCGCTCGCCGACACGCGGATCGCGATCCAGCAGACGGGCAACGCCGCCGAGCAGATCGGCAATCTCGCCGCCTCGGCGCAGGGCACGATCGATCGCAACGTCGACCCGGCGATGCAGAATCTGCGCAATACGCTCGCCTCCGCCAATGAATCGATGAAGACGCTGGAAAGCGCGATCGCCGACGCCCGCCCCGGCCTCAAGACCTTCAGCGAAACGACGATCCCCGAAGCCAATGCGCTGATCCGCGACCTTCGCCGCACCTCCTCCTCGCTGTCGAGCCTGACCGACAAGCTCGACCAGCAGGGCGCCGGCGCGGTGATCGGCGGCAGCAAGCTTCCCGACTACAAGCCATGAGGTATCCCACCATGCTCCGCAGCCTCCGCATCCCGATGCTCGCCGCCCTCGGCGCGGCGACGCTGTCCGCCTGCGTCAGCTTCGGCGCCAAGCCGCCGCCCTTCCTGCTGACCCTCACCGCCGACGCCGCGCCCGCGGCCGGCGAAGCGCGCACCGCGAACGAGGCGCAGGCGCTGACCATCCTGATCCCCACCGCGCCGCAGAAGCTGCGCACCCAGCGCATCCCGGTGCAGCAGGACGACGCCAGCATCGCCTATGTGAAGGACGCGCAATGGGTCGAGGCGCCGCAGCGCCTGTTCCAGCGCCTGCTGTCCGAGACCGTCGCCGCGCGCTCCAGCCGCGTCGTGCTCGACGAGGGGCAATATCTGACCGCGCCGGGCGAACAGCTCGCGGGGCAGCTCATGGAATTCGGCGTCGACGAAGCGACGAACGAAGCGGTCGTCGTCTACCAGGCGATGCTGGTGAACAGCGGCGGCAAGAGCGTCACCCAGCGCCGCTTCGAGGCACGCGAGCCGATCGCCGGCAAGGTCGAGGCGAAGCCGGTCGGCGAAGCCCTGACCGCCGCGGCGAACAAGGTCGCGGGCGAAGTCGCGGGGTGGCTGGCGGGCTGATGACGCCGTTTGAAGGACGGCGTGATTTGTATTTTCCGGCTTCGTCACCCCGGACTTGATCCGGGGTCCCGCTCAGCACCGTCGAAAAGCGGGACCCCGGATCAAGTCCGGGGTGACGAGAAGGGAGTGGAACCTCTCACGGCCAAACGGCATCATTCCTGATCTTGCGCTGGCTTGCCATTTCACCCCGCCGCCTCTAGGGGCTCCCGCGCGACACCGGTCGCCGTGCAGCGCCTCTTTCCGGGTTTCCGGCCCTGCACCTTCCCGACGAGCCCGCCGACCGAAAGGACTCGCTCGTGGGATGGATCATCCTCGCCATTGCCGTTTTCACCGAAATCTGCTGGGCGCTCAGCCTCAAATGGGCGGCGACGCTCGGGACGTGGCAAGCCTCCGCGGTGCCGGTGACGCTGAGCTTCGTCAACATGGCGCTGCTCGCTTTCGCGATGCGCGAGATTTCGGCGGGCACCGCCTATGCGATCTGGACCGGGCTCGGCGCGGTCGGCGTGATCATCGGCGGGACCCTCTTCTTCGGCGAGAAAGTGAGCGCGGTGCAGATCGGCTTCATGGCGCTGATCGTCGTCGGGGTCGTGGGGACGAAATTGTTCGCGGCGAGTTGATCGGCGCGGCCGCGATCGGGCTCGGTGGCGGAGTCTCGACAATCGCTCTCTCCCCTTCAGGGGAGAGATGCGGAGGCTTGCGAGCTTGCTCGCTGGCCGGAGTCGAGAGGGGCCGGCGTGCGTGCTTCCCCCTCTCCCAACCCTCTCCCCTGAAGGAGAGAGGGCTTTTGACGGCGCCCTATCCCATCAAACTCTTGCTCGCCTGCTCGGTCACGTCGCGCGACAGGCCGGGCTGCGCCAATATCCGCTCGAGCTCGGCTCTCATCATCGCGGCGCGCGTGTCGTCGAAGCGCTTCCAGCGGCCGAGCGGCGGGATCATGCGCGCGGCGGTCTGCGGATTCTTCGGATCGAGCGCGATGACGAGGTCGGCGAGCAGGCGATATCCCGCGCCGTCGGCCTGATGAAACGCCGCCTGATTGCCCGCGAAGGCACCATAGAGCGCGCGCACGCGGTTGGGGTTGGCGAGGGTGAAATCGGGATGCCGCGCCAGCTCGGCGACCGCCGCCACCGTATCGGCGCGTTGCGACCAGGCCTGGACCTGGAACCATTTGTCGAGCACCAGCGGATTGTCGCGATAGCGCTGATAGAAGATGTCGAGCGCGTGCGCGCGCTCGTCGCTGTCGCCGTGCGCCAGCGTCGCGAGCGCCGCCTGCCGCTCGGTCATCCCGTCGGCGTTCGAGAAGATCGCGAAGGCAAGGCCGGGCACATCGCCCTTCCCGCTCGCCGCGAGATAGGCGAGCGCGACGCCGCGCAGGCGGCGGCGCCCCTTGGCGGCGGGGGTTAGGTCGGTCGCGGGCGGCGCGGCCTGCGCCAGGATTGCCCGCCATTCGCGCTCCAGCGCCGCGCCAATCGCCGCCTGCAGCGCGAGCCGCTCGCGGCGGATCGCGTCGGGGTCGACGGTCACCATCTGGTCGCCGATGAAGGCCTCGCTCGGCAGCAGCACCGCTTCGGCGACGAAAGCCGGATCGGCGGCCGCGCCCGCGAGCGTCTGCCCCACCGCGGCGATCACCGCCTCGCGGTCGCCCGCCTCGCCCGACACCGCCGCGACCAATGAGTCGAGCATCAGTTGCTGGAGCGCCTCGTAGCGTGCGAAGGGATCGTCGTCGTGCGCCGCGAGCCACGCGAGCTCACCCGGCGCGCGTTCGAAATCGACGATGACCGGCGCCGAAAAGCCGCGGTTGACCGACAGCGCCGGCCGCGCCGCGAAGCGGCCGAGCGGGATGCGCTGCACCATGCCGGTCAGCGTCGCCAGCGTGTCGGGCAGCGCCACGCCGCTACCGTCCATCGCGAAGGCGGCGAGGCGCAGCGGCATCATCATCGGCGCCTTGTCGCCCTGCCCCGGTGTCGGCGGCACCGCCTGCGTCACGTCGAGGAACCACTCCTCGCCCTCCTGCGCGAGCGCGAGATGCAGCTTCGGCGTCCCCGCCTGCTCGTACCAGCGGCGGAATTGCGACAGGTCGATGCCGCCGCCCTCCTCCATCGCGCGAACGAAATCCTCGCAGGTCGCGGCCTCGCCGTCGTGGCGCTCGAAATAGAGGTCGGTGCCCGCCCGAAACCGCTCCGGCCCCAGCAAGGTCGCCATCATGCGGATCACCTCGGCGCCCTTGTTGTAGACGGTCGCGGTGTAGAAGTTCGAAATCTCCTGATAGCTGTCGGGCCGGATCGGGTGCGCGAGCGGCCCGGCATCCTCGGGAAATTGCGCGGCGCGGAGCAGGCGGACATCCTCGATCCGCTTGACCGGCGGCGAGCCCATGGCGGCCGAGAAGCTCTGGTCGCGATAGACGGTGAAGCCCTCTTTCAGGCTGAGCTGGAACCAGTCGCGGCAGGTGACGCGGTTGCCCGACCAATTGTGGAAATACTCGTGCGCGACGACGCCCTCGACCCCGTCGTAATCGGCGTCGGTCGCGGTGTCGGGGTCGGCGAGAATGTAGCGGGTGTTGAAGATATTGAGCCCCTTGTTCTCCATCGCCCCCATGTTGAAGTCGCTGACCGCGACGATGTTGAACAGGTCGAGATCATATTCGCGGCCATAGACCGCCTCGTCCCACTTCATGCTGTGCTTGAGCGCCGCCATCGCATGATGGGTGCGGTCGAGGTCGCCGTCGCGCACCCAGATGCCGAGCTCGACCTGGCGCCCCGACGTCGTCGTGAAGCTGTCTCGATTGACGACGAGGTCGCCCGCGACGAGCGCGAAGAGATAAGAGGGCTTGGGCCACGGATCCTCCCACAGCGCCCAGTGGGTGCCGTCCGCGCCCTCGCCGGTTTCGACCCTGTTGCCGTTCGAGAGCAGGATCGGGAAGGCCGCCTTGTCGCCCGCCATCCGCACCCGATAGCGGCTGAGCACGTCGGGCCGGTCGGGGTGGAAGGTGATGCGGCGGAATCCCTCGGCCTCGCACTGGGTGCACAGCATGTCGTTCGAGGCGTAGAGGCCCGAAAGCTGGGTGTTGGCCGCCGGGTCGATGACCGTATCGATCTCGACCGTCGCCGCGTCACGGTCGCCGAGGTCGACGATCAGGTCGCCGCCCTTCATGCGCCAGTCGTTCCACACCGCCCCGTCGACGCGCACCTCGGCGGCGGTCAACCCATCGCCGCGCAGCAGCAGCGGCGCGGGCGCCGCGGCTCCGCGCACGACCGAGAGCGCCGCGGTGACGCGCGTCTCCGCGATCCCCAGCGCGAAATCGAGCGCGATGTCGGGAATCTGCCATTCGGGCGGGCGATAGTCGCCGCGGTGGATGGTGGTGGGGATGGCGGGAGAGGAAGAAGCGTCGGTCATGGATGCGGGTCTAGGCTTCGCGGGTTGGCTGCGCAATAAGGCGGCCGATGAGCCATATGCTGATTTTCGGAATGGGCTATGCGGCGAGCCACCTCGCCGATCGCCTGCTCGCGCGCGGGTGGGCGGTGACGGGGACGACGCGCGACGGCCGCGGCGGCACGCTCTCCTTCGACGATGCGCCGTCGGTGATCGCCGCCCTGCGCGGCGCGACACATATCCTGTCGTCGGTGCCGCCCGCCGAGGGCGCCGATCCCGTGCTCGCCCGCTATGGCGAGGCGATCGCGATCGCGCCCGCCCGCTGGGTCGGCTACCTCTCCTCGACCGGCGTCTACGGCGACGCACGCGGCGCGTGGGTCGACGAAAGCGCGCCCGTCAAGGGCCGCCGTCCCGACCGCAATGCCGCCGACGCGGCCTGGGCCATGCTGCGCGGCGACGCAAGCGTGCTTCGCCTGCCCGGCATCTACGGTCCCGGCCGCTCGATCCTCGACCGCATCGGCGAAGGGCGCGCGCACCGCATCGACCTGCCGGAACAGGTCTTCAGCCGCATCCATGTCGACGACATCGCGGGCGGCGTCCTCGCCTCCTTCACCGGCCCGCCGGGCGTCTACAACCTCGCCGACGACGAGCCCTGCCATCAGAACCGCCTCGTCGAATGGGGTTGCGCGCGGCTCGGCGCGCCGCTGCCGCCGCTGCAATCGCTGGAGGACGCGGGCCTCTCGCCCGCCGCCCGCGCCTTCTACGCCGAAAACCGCCGCGTCGCGAACGGCAAGGCGAAGCGGCTATTGGGCTGGACACCGCGCTATCCGAGCTTTCGCGAGGGGCTGGCGAGCCTCCCATAACCGTCGCCCCCGCGCAGGCGGGGGCCGTTGGCAACCTTGCGCCACGCCCATAGCGGCCCCCGCCTGCGCGGGGGCGACGGTCAGATCCAGATATCCACCGCGTGGATCAGCACCCCGACCAGCCCGCCGACCAGCGTGCCGTTGATGCGGATATATTGCAGGTCGTCGCCGACCGCATTTTCCAGCCGGTCGGTGATCGTTTTCGCGTCCCAGCCGCGGATCGTGTCGGACACGAGGCGCAGCGCGGTCTCGCCATAGCTGTCGACCGCGCCGACCACCGCGCGCCGCGCATAGCGGTTGAGCGTGCGCTTGATCGCCGCATCCTCGCCCAGCATCGTGCCGAACTGGGTGACGAGCTCGCCGATCCGCCCCGCCAGCATCGTTTCGGGGTCGCGCGCCGCCTTGAGCAGCGCGCTGCGCCCCTGTTCCCACAGGCCGTCGAGCCAGCGCTTGACCGCGGCATTGTCGAGCAGTTCGTCGCGCACCTTGGCGACCTTCGCCTGAACCTCGGGATCTTCCTGAAGGTCGAGCGCCATCTTGGCGAGCCCTTCCTCGACGCGCAGCCGGATCGGATGGTCGGGCTCGGCCGCCATGTCGGTGAGCAGCTTGCCGAGCCCCGCGACGATGCGGTTGGCGATGCTTTCGTCGAGCCCGGTGAAGCGGACGATCGCGTTCGAATTGTCGTGCACCATCTGGTGGATCAGATGCGCGTTGAGGTCGAGCGTCTTCGACCCCCATTTGACCATCGCGTCGAGCAGCGGCTGGTGCCGCCCCTCGGCGAGCGCCGCCTGCAACGCCTGGCCGAGCAGCGGCGCGATATCGAGTTCGCGCAGGCGGTCGGCGATCGCCGATTTGACCATGCCGCCCAGCCGCTTCTGGTCGAGCGCGCCGAGCGCGTCGGCAATGATCCGCGATGCCCCCAGCTTGAGCCGGCCGCCGCCCGCCGCGGGCTGCGACAGGAAATGGCCGACCGCGCCCGCGACGTCGACCGTCTGCATCTTGCGCGCGATCAGGCGCGGCAGCAGGAAATTGTTGAGCAGAAAGCGCGCGAGCGTATCGCCGATGCGGTTCTTGTTGCGCGGCACGATGGCGGTGTGCGGGATCGGCAGCCCCATCGGATGGCGGAACAGCGCGGTGACCGCGAACCAGTCGGCCAGTCCGCCGACCATCGCCGCCTCGGCGAAGGCGCGCACGAAACCGACGGCGGGATGCGCGTCCTGGAAATATTTCGCGGTGACGAAGACGGCCGCCATGACGACGAGCAGCCCGGTCGCGACGATGCGGATATTGAACCCGCCCGTCGGAACGGCAACGCCCACCCTCCGGTTCATATGGGGGTGGGCGCGTCCGCTATCGGTTTCGGAAGAAACGCTTTCCGTCATGTCCATCAAATGGCGGCATAGCGCAAAGGTTGCAACCAGCGCGGCCGGTCGCCGCGCCGGGTGCGCCTCACTCCGCCGGGTGCGGAACCGGGTCGGCGTGCGGCTTGGTGTCGTCGCCCGGCCGATAGGTCAGCAGGTTGCGCGAGAAGAAGCGGCCGAGCCGTTTCTCGATGCTGTCGGCAAGGCTGAAACCCGCGGGAACGATCAGCAGGGTCAGGAGGGTCGATAGGATCAACCCGCCGATCACCACCACCCCCATCGGCGCGCGCCACGCCCCGTCGCCCGACAGCGACAGCGCGGTCGGCACCATGCCCGCGACCATCGCGACCGTCGTCATCACGATCGGCTGCGCGCGCTTGCGTCCTGCATCCTTCAGCGCTTCGGCCTTGTCGATACCCTTGTCCATCTCCTCGATCGCGAAATCGACGAGCAGGATCGAGTTCTTCGCGACGATGCCGAGCAGCATCAGCAGGCCGATGAACACCGGCATGGAGATTTCCATGCCTGTGATCAGCAGTCCAAGCAGACCGCCGAGCGGGGCGAGCAGCAGCGACGACATGTTGACCAGCGGCGACAGGAAGCGGCGATAGAGCAGCACCAGCGTCGAGAAGACGAGCATCAGCCCCGCGACGAGCGCGATGAAGAAGTTCGTCATCATCTCGGCCTGCCACTTGGCGTCACCCTGGATGACCTTGCGGATACCCTGTGGCATGTTCTTGACCGCGGGCAGCGCGTCGATCTTTTCCTGCGCATTGCCCGTGACCAGCCCCGGCGCGAGGTCGGCGCCGATCACGATGCGCCGCGTTTGATTGTAGCGGCGAAGCTCGGTCGGCCCCGCGCCGAAGCCGATCTCGGCGACCGATTTCAGCGGCACCGTCGAACCGTTGGCAGTCGGCACCGGCAGATTTTCCAGCGTCGCGAGGCTGCGCCGCGAATCTTCGGAGAGCAGCACCCGGATCGGGATCTGACGGTCGGACAGCGAGAATTTCGCGGCATTCTGGTCGATGTCGCCCAGCGTCGCGATGCGGATCGTCTGGCTGAGCGCAGCGGTCGTCACGCCGAGGTCGGCGGCGAGGTCGAGCCGCGGCGTGATGATGATCTCGGGCCGCGGAATATCGCCCTCGATGCGCGGAGACCGGATTTCCTTCAGCCCCTTCATCTCGTCGACGATCTTGAGCGCGTGCTTTTCGAGCGCGACCGGATCGTCGCCGCCGATGACGAAAGTGATATCGCGGCCCGAAAAGCCGCCCGACTGGCTCTGGAAGGTCACCCGCGCGTCGGGGATCGCCGCGAGCTTGGGCTGCAGGCTGCGCTCCCATTCGACGCTGGTGACCTCGCGGTGCTTCTTGAGCGTCAGGAAGGCGTTCCCGCCACCGACATTGACGTCATAGAAGGCCGTGTCGACCACCGGGCTGCCGTCGAGGATCGCCGAAATCTGCCGCGCGATCGTCTCGCTCTGCTCGAGTGTCGAGCCCGGCGGCAGCTCGTATTTGACCTGGCTGTAGTCGCTGTTGATCGTCGGCTGGAACTGCTTCGGGATGACCGCGAACAGCACGAGACTCATCGCAAAAGCAAGGACGCCGACGCCGACGATCCACACGCGGTGATCGAACAGGCGCGCATAGGCGCGCTGAACCATATATTTGGACCAGTTGGTGAAGCCGAACTGGCGCATGCCGAGCAGCCACGCAAGCGCGCCGATCAGGATCGTCAGCAGCGCGACCAGCAGGAAAAGGCCCAGCGACGAGAAGGGCAGGTTCAGAAGGAAGTACATCGCCGGATTGGGTTCATCCTGCCCCGCTGGCACGGGCTGGAAATAGGCGAAGACCCGGAACAGCGCGAAAAGCGCGGGAGCCGCCAGCGCGACCGCAAGATACTGGATCTTCGTCGGGAACGCCTCGTACCGCGCCTTCACCGCCCTGTGCTTCTCGCTGTTCAGCGTCCAGCCGAGCAGCCGTTCGTAGCGGTCGACCCACGGCCCTTCGGCGTGCGCCTGTTCGCCCTGCGCGGCGAGGAAATAGGCGGCGATCATCGGCGTGATCATGCGCGCCACCGCCAGGCTGACGAGGACCGCGAAGACGACGGTCATGCCGAACTGGATGAAGAACTGCCCCGATACGCCGGGCATCAGCGCGACCGGCAGGAACACCGCGACGATCGAGCTCGTCGTCGCGACGACCGCGAGGCCGATTTCATCCGCCGCGTCGATCGCCGCCTGATAGGCGGTCTTGCCCATGCGCATATGCCTGACGATATTCTCGATCTCGACGATCGCGTCGTCGACGAGCACCCCGGCGACAAGGCTTAGCGCGAGCAGCGACAGGCCGTTCAGCGAAAAGCCCATCAGCTCCATGAACCAGAAGGTCGGGATCGCCGAGAGCGGGATCGCAAGCGCGCTGATCAAGGTCGCGCGCCAGTCGCGCAAGAACAGGAAGACGACGACGACCGCGAGCACCGCGCCCTCGATCATCGCGGCCATCGAGCTGCGATACTGCTCCTTGGTATATTCGGTGCGGGTGAAGAGGATCTTGAAGTTCACCTTGGGATTGTTCTTCCTGATCTCCTCGAGCTTCTTCATCGCCTCGTCGTGGACGGTGACGTCGGAGGCACCCTTCGCCTTCTCGATCGAGAAGGAGAGCACCTGCCGCCCGCCGATCTTGGCGAGGTTGCGCTGTTCGGCATAGCCGTCGCTGACCTTCGCGACGTCCGACAGGCGGATCGTCCGGCCGTTGCCGATCGCGATGCGCGTCTGGCCCAGTTCATAGGCGCTGGCGGCGTTGCCGAGCACGCGCACCGCCTGTTCCGACCCCGCGATCTCGGCGCGGCCGCCCGCGGCGTTCAGGTTCACCTGCCGCAATTGCTGGTTCACCTGGCTGGCGGTCAGGCCATAGCTCTGCATCCGCGCCGGATCGAGGATGACGCGAATCTCGCGGTCGACGCCGCCCGAGCGGCTGACCTTCGCCATGCCGGGGATCGACAGCAATTCCTTCGCCACCGTATTGTCGACGAACCAGCTGAGCTGTTCGAGCGTCATGTCGGCCGCTTCGACCGAGAAATAGGTGATCGGCCCGCCCGCGATATCGACGCGCATGATCTGCGGCTCGAGAATGCCGTCGGGCAATTCGCTGCGGATCTGCGAAACCGCCTGATTGACGTCGTTGTAGGCGCGGTCGATCGGCGTGCCGATCGCGAACTGGACAAAGGTGGTGCTGTTGCCCTCGCCGACATAGGAGGACATTTCGTCGACGCCGCTGACCCCGCGCACCGCCGCTTCGACGCGCTGGGTGACCTGCGTTTCGAGCTCGGTCGGCGCCGCGCCGGGCTGCACCACGATGACCTGGACCGCCGGGAATTCGACGTCCGGATTGTCGTTGACGTCCATCCGGTTGAAGCTGATCAACCCCGCGAGCAGCAGCAGCACGAACAGGACGATCGGCGGCACCGGATTGCGGATGCACCAGGCGGAGATGTTGCGAAAGCTCATGAGTCAGGCGCCCTGTATGCGATGATGCGGTGCGGTCGGTTACTGCGGCGATTTCTGGACGACCGGCTTCACCTTGTCGCCGGGGTTGAGGAAGGCGCCCGCGAGCACGACCACGCGCTCGTTGCCGGTCAGTCCCGACGCGATCGACACCCCGCCGTCGGTCACGGTGCCGACCTTCACCGCGCGGCGCTGGACCTGGTTGCTCTTGTCGACGATCAGCACGAAATTGCCCTCGGGACCGCTCTGCACCGCGCTTTCGGGAAGCAGAGGCGCCTGGCCGGTGCCCGCGACGAGGCGCGCGTCGGCAAAGCCGCCGGGACGCAGCGCCGCGCTGTAGGGTAGTGCGATGCGCACCGTGCCTTGCCGCGTATCGGGGTTGATGACGGGCGATTCCTGCCACACCTGACCCGCGATCTGCAGGTCGGTGCCGACCGGCGTCACCGTCGCGCGCGTACCGACCGACACGCGCTGCAGATCGGCCTCGGCCATCTGGGCGAGCATTTCCATCTCGCCGCCCTTGGCCATGCGGAACAGGACGCCGCTGCCCGCGCCGACAATCTGGCCCGGCTCGACCTGGCGCGTCAGCACGAGGCCCGCCGCGGGTGCGACGATATTGAGCCGGCCGTTGCGCGCCACGGCTTCGCGATATTGCGCCTGCGCGACGCGGACACGCGCCTGCGCCGCATCGCGCGTCGCGCGCTTGCGGTCCATGTCGGCCTTTGAAATGAAGCCCCGCGAAACCAGCGCCTCGGCGCGCTTGAGTTCGGCCTCGGCCAGATCGGCATCGGCCTGCGCGACGCGGATCGACGCCGCGAGGCTCGCCGCCTGCTGCGCCTGGACCGAGCGGTCGATCACCGCCAGCGTCTGGCCCGCGCCGACCCATTGGCCGGGCTCGACGAGAACGCTCACCACCTGGCCGCCCTCGCCGGCGACGCCGACCGGCATTTCACGCCGCGCCGCGATCGTGCCGTTGACCGAAATCGCCACCTGCACCGACTGTATGCCGGGCACCATGACGGTGACGGTCGGGGCGCTCGCGGCGGTGCCCGCAGCGCCGTCCCCCGCCGCCGCACCGCCGCCCTTGCTCGCGGAAAAGGCATACCAGGCGATCGCCAGCACCAGCGCGATGAGCCCCAGCGCAATGATCAGGCGCATGCGCTTGCGGCGATTGTCCGCCTCTTCGTAAAAGCCCTGCGTCGAGCCCGCCAAGCTGTCCATCGAATCCACTTTCCGCTCGTAGTTCACGCCGAATTCCCCTCTGCCGTCGACGATGACCGGACCCGCAGCCACCCTTGGCGACCGCCCCTCCGATCCGCACGGCAGGATCCAGATAATTTCGCAGGTGTATTACCGTATTAAATCACCGCTGGCAAGCGCGAAACTTGAACCCGTCCGATCCCGCGAAGGGCGGGTTTCATAGGCGCTTCACGGCTCCCGGGTCCAGAGACAATATGGGCGGACCCAAAGGTTCCGCGCATGAAAAAAGGGGCGGTCGATCCCGGATCGACCGCCCCTTTTTTCAACCCGGCCCCAAAGAAGCCGCGGCTCGCCGGCTCAGCGCACGCTGCCGCGGCGCACCAGATTGACGATGGCGAGCAGGATCACCGCGCCGATGAACGCCGTCAGCAACGTCATCGGGTCGAAGGCGTCGCCGCGCAGATGTCCGCCGCCCAGAAAGCTGCCGAACAGGAAGCGGCCGAGGATCGACCCCAGGCAACCGACGACGATGTTGAGGAAAATGCCCTGCTGTGCATCGGTGCGCATGACGATGCTCGCCAGCCAGCCGATGATGCCGCCCATGATGATTGCGATAATCCAAGTCATAAGATGACCCCCTTACGATCTTCGTTGCCGCCCGCCGTGGCAGGCGCCGTGATGGTAACGCAAATTTTTCAATTCTCCTAATGGAATGGCAGCGGCATGACGCCGCTGCCGGCCCATCAGCGCACGCTGCCGCGGCGCACCAGATTGATGATCGCGAGCAACACGACCGCGCCGATGAACGCCCACAGCAGGCCGACGGGGCTGAAGGTGCTGAGCGACGCGCCGCTGCCGAACATGCCGCCGAGGATATTGCCCAGGAAGGCGCCGACGACACCGACGACGACGTTGAGGAAAATGCCCTGCTGCGCATCGGTGCGCATGACGATGCTCGCCAGCCAGCCGATGATGCCGCCGACGATGAGCGTGATGATGATACCCATATATTTGCTCCCATGATGGACCGGAGCGATGGGCCGCACGAGGGACGTTTTCGTCACGCCTTGTCGTGTCCGAACATCGCTTTGCCGATGTCTGCACAATGCCAGCGGAGCGCAAAAGGTTCCCGGCCGAACCGCGAGCGGCCCGGCCGGGAAAGTGGGATCAGTTCCTGATCGGGAACTGTTCCGGGTCGCAATCGAAGGGATAGGATGCGCGCGGCGACGGCGGTGTGACGCGGGTCACACCCATGATTTTTCTCCGCGCGTTCCGGAGGCGGCTTTAGGGTGGTGAGCGGACGGGCAGCTTTTCGGAACGAGCCCGGAAAAACCGACGCCGCGCGTTGCTCGCCGGGCCGGACTGACGCACGCGCGACCCTCGCTCGACTGCACGAGAAGACGCATAGCAAACGGGAGGAGGGGCCGTCCTAAAAGCCCAGTTTGAATTGAAGCCCGAGGCTGCGGCTGGGATCGATGCGAACCGCGACGGTCTGGGCACCGACGAATGGCGGCCCCCACGCGATGGCGGAGTTGATCGTCTTGCGGTTCAAAATGTTGCGCGCGACCAGCGCGACCGACCAGCGATCGTCGGGCGATCCGATGCCGACGCGGCCGTTCAGCTTGGCAAAGGATTCGGCGTAGCCGAAGAAGGGGTTCTGGACGTTGGCGTCGATGTTGCGGCGGCTGCGATAGTCGAGCGACGACGACAGGAAGAAATCGAGATCGTCGTTCATCGCGCCGCGAAAATCGGCGCTGATCGAGCCCGACCATTTGGGCGTACCCGAAAGCCGGCGGCCCGCCGCGTTGATCGCACCGTTGACGCATCCCGCCGCGAGCTGCGCGAAGGTGCAGGGCGCACCGGGATAATCGAGGAACTTGGCGTCGGTATAGGCGCCGACGGCCGAAAAGCTCAGCCCCTTCGCAGGCCGCACCGTCACCGTATATTCGACGCCCCGCGACCGCGCCTTGCCGACATTGACCACCGTCAGCGTCGGCGGCGTGCCGACATATTGGCTCGACTGAAGATCCCGGAACGTCAATTGATAGGCGGCCAGATTGACGGTCAGCCAGTCGCCGAACTGCGACTTCACGCCGACCTCGAACGCCTCCGACTTTTCGGGCCGCAACGCGAATTGTTCTTCGGTCACGGTCCGGTTGGTCGACTGGAACGTCCCGGCCTTCGACCCGCGCTGGAACGAGCCATAGACCATGATGTCGGGCGCCACGTCGAATTCGACGGTCGCCGACGGGTCGAGATGATTTTCCGAGATGCGCTGATCGCGCGCCAGCCCCGGCACATAGCCGAAGGGCGGGCCGAAGTCCTGGTCGACGCGGAAGGTCGCATGCTTGCGGATGTGGGTGTAGCGAAGTCCGCCGATCACCCGCAGGGCGTCGGAAACATGAAAGGTGCCGGTGCCATAAGCGGAAAAGGTCTGGCCGCTTTCGTCATAATAGGTATGGCCCTGGCCGTTGAACGCACCCCCGAACAGATTGTACCGAGGCAGGTTTTCCTGGTGATAGTCGGCGAATTCGCCGTAGATGCCCGCGATCCATTCGAAGCGCCCACCGGCCTCCGAGACGAGGCGGAATTCCTGCGACCCCTGCTTGTATTTCTCGATCAGGGTCGTGCCGAACACCTCCGGATTGTTCGCGCCGCCGCCGCCGACCGACGTCCCCTTGAATCCCGCATATCCGGTGACCGACACCAGCGTAACGCCCCCCAGGTCGAGCGTCGCATTGTTCGAGAATTGATAGGGCTTGAGCGTCAGCCCATCTTCTTCGCCGAATATATCGGGCACGTCGCGCCGATAAGCGAGCACATCTTCGATCGGAACGGTACCGGGGAAGTTCGCTGCCGGAGTGCCGTGATAGACAAGGTCGCTATATTCGAACCGCGTCGTCATCTGGAAATTGTCGGAAGGGTGGAAATCGACAGACAGCCGCCCGCTGAAGATATTCTCGCGCGGATCGAACTGGAGATTGCCGATATTGTAGAGATAGCCCTTCGTGGTGTCGTAATAATGGACCGCGAAGCGCGCGCTGAGATTGTCGGTGACCGGCCCCGACACGAAAGCGTTGGCATCGATGCCGTCGCGTTCGAACAAATAGGTCGACGTCATCCCGGCATCGAAGCTGTCGGTCGGCGATGCCGAAACGATGCTGAGCGCACCGGCCGCCGTATTCTTGCCGAGCAGCGCGCCTTGCGGACCGCGCAGCACCTCGATCCGTTCGGTATCGAAAAAGGGCGCCTGGAACAGCCGCGCGCGGCCCAGCGATATGCCATCATTGTAGACGGCAACGGTCTGGTCGGACGTCGGATTGTTCGACGGGCTCCCGAAACCGCGGAGCTGCACCGCGGGGATGGTCGGTGATTCGATATAGTTCAGCCCCGGAATCTGCGCGGTCAGTTCCTTGAGGTCGTGGATCGAATTGTCGGTGAGGTCCTGCCCATCGAGCACGACCATCGAGATCGGCACATCCTGAACCGATTGCTCGCGCTTCAGCGCGGTCACGATGATCGCCTGGTCGTCGGCGGCCGCCGCGCCCGTATCGGCGGGCGCCTGGGCGAACGCGGCGTCGCTCCACGCCAGGGTGGCGGCGCCGACGCAAAGCAGAAATGCGGATTTCCTCATGCTGATCCCTCCCGAAGGCCCGCCTGTTCTGGTTCGCCGGGTCCAGCCTTCTAATCATGGGGAGCCGCTGTCTTGCTCAAGTTAATATTTTTCGGGGGCTGATGAAGGGAATTTCACAAGCGATTGGCGCGCGGGTGCCCTGCCAAGGCGATTTGGCTCCTCTCAAAAATAATTGCATTGTATGTCGTCGCTCGACGCGTGCTTTCTCGGCAGGCAAGGGCCGCGCGACGCGGCCGGAAGGAGGATGCCCTATGCGCCGCGATGAGGAGAATCTCGCCCTGGCCGCCCGTTTCTTCGATGCCATCGAACAGAAGGATTATGCGACCGTCGAGGCCTGCTATGCGCCCGAAGCGATGGTCTGGCACAGTCATGACTGCCTGTACCAGTCGCGTGAGAGCAATCTCGCGATGCTGAAGCGCGGCATCGAATCCCAGCGCACGTCGGAATATGCCGACCGCCGCGTCCGCGCGTTCGAAGGCGGGTTCGTTCAACAGCACACCATCTATGTGAACTGGGAAAACGGCTTCCGCGGCAAGATGGACGTCTGCTTCATCGCCTATACCCGCGATGGAAAGATGTCGCGGATCTACGAATATTTCGACACCGGACAGCGCGAAGGCTTTCTCGGCCCGCAGGCCACCGCGCCCGCCTCCTAAAAAAATCCGGCGATCCGCCTGAATGGCTGCGCGGATCGCCGGAAGAGAGGAGCTCGATAGCGCGGCCGAACCCTAAAGGTTCAGCTTGAACTGCAGCCCGACGCTACGCGGCGGATCGACGCGCGAGACGACGGTTTGCCCGGCAACGAAAGGCGGCCCCCAGGGGAAGGCCGAATTGACGGTCAGCGTGTCGAACAGGTTACGGACGACCAGCGCGACTTCCCATCCACCGTCCCCGCCGCCGATTCCGACGCGGCCGTTCAGTTTCGCGACGCCATCCTGGTAGCCGAAAAACGGGTTCTGGACGTTCGCATCGACATTGAAGCGCGACCGGTATTCGACATTGGCCGACAGAAAGAAATCCAGCCGCGGGTTCAGCGGCGCGCGGAAATCGGCATTCAGATTGCCCGACCATTTCGACTGCGCGGCAAGGCGGCGGCCCGCGGCGTTGATGGTCCCGTTGACGCAGCCGTCGGCGAGCTGTTCGAAGGTGCAGGGCGCGCCCGGATAATCGATATATTTGGCATCGAGATAGGTGCCGACCGCGGTCAACGAAAGGAAACGCGACGGTTTCAGCCCGATCGTCCACTCGACCCCGCGCGATCGCGATTTGCCGACATTGACGTTGATCAGTTGCGGCGGCGTGCCGACATACTGCCCCGCCTGCTGATTCCGGAAGGTCAATTGGAAGGCGGCGACGTTGAAGGTCAACCAGTCCGCGGGCTCCGACTTCAACCCCACCTCGAACGCTTCGGCCTTCTCGGGCTTCAGCGCGAACTGTTCGGGCGTGACGGTGCGGTTGGTCGCTTGAAAGGCCCCGCCCTTCGACCCGCGCGACCAGCCGCCGTAGAGCATCACGTCGGGCGCGACGTCATATTCGAGCGTCAATGACGGGTCGAAATGCTGTTCGGAAAAGGCCTGCGAAATCTCGTTGCCGGGAACATAGCCGAACGGGACGCCGAAATCCTGCACCACTTCGAAATCCGCCTTCTTGCGGATATGCGTCCAGCGCACCCCGGCGATGGCGCGCAAGGCGTCGGCGATGCGGTAGGTGCCGGTCCCATAGGCCGAAAGCGTATAGGCTTTCTGCGCGAACAGGGCCCGCCCCTGCCCGTCGAACGCGCCGCCGAACAGATTGTAGCGGATGCCGTAATCGACGTCGAAATCGGAAAAATCGCCATAGACGCCGGCGATCCATTCGAAACGGCCGCCGGGCGACGAGAGCAGGCGCAGCTCCTGCGAGCCCTGCGACCATTTCTCCGACTGGCGCAATCCGAAATTCTCCGGATTGGCGGTGCCGCCGCCCGACGCGTTGCTCCCCTTGTAGCCCTGGTAGCCGGTAACCGATACCAGCGTGACCGGGCCGAGATCGATGCTGAGCGTGTTGGAGAATTGATAGGGTTTCAGCCGCAGCCCGTCCTCGACGCCGAAGGCGCCCGCATAGTCGCGATGATAGTCGATGATGTCCTCCAGCGGGACGGTGCCCGGGAAGTTGGCGGCCACCGTCCCGCGATCGACCACGTCGCTATATTCGAAGCGTGTCATCATCTCGACGCCGTCCGACGGTTCCCAGCGTAGCGACAGCCGCCCGCTGAAGATGTTGTTCCGCGGATCGCCGCGCCCGGTCGCGGTGTTGAAGACATAGCCGTCGGTGGTCGTCAGATAATGGACAGCGAGCCGCGCGCTCAGCGTCGGCGTCAGCGGGCCGGAGACATGGCCGCCGATGTCGATGCCGTCGCGATCGAACAAATAGGTCGCGGTGGCGCTCGCCTGCAGATGATCGGTCGGCGCCGCCGAGATGAAGTTGATCGCCCCGGCCGACGTGTTCTTGCCGAGCAGGGCGCCTTGCGGACCGCGCAGCACCTCGACGCGCTCCAGATCGAAAAAGGGCGCCTGATACTGGCGCGCGCGCCCGGCGAAGATGCCGTCCTGATAGACGGCTACAGTCTGATCATAGGCCGGATTGTTCGAAGAGGTCCCGAAGCCGCGCAGCGCTACGATCGGCACAGTCGGTGAAATCTGGAACGACATCCCCGGGATCTGGGACGCGAGATCCTTGATGTCGTTCACATTATTGTCGGCGAGCGACGCGCCGTCGAGCACCTGCATCGAAATCGGCACGTCCTGCACCGAGGATTCGCGTTTGGTCGCGGTCACGATGATCGCGTCGGGGCCGGCGGCGTGCGCCACCGAAGAATCCTGCGCGGCGGCGCTCCCGCTCCAGGCCAAGGCACCCGCGGCGGCACCCGCCATGAAGGGCGATAGTCTCATGCCTCGTCTCCCTTTGTCCGGCCTGTTTCCCTGCGCCGGTTCGTCCCGGATAATCCGGGCCGAAGCCGCCGCGCCTCAAGCCAATATTTTTCCGGACGACTGCAAGCGGACTTGACGGTGCGCCGAAGCGAATTTCACTCGCGGCAAAAAATTTTGGGTTGAGATTTACCGGTCGCCCGTCGCTTATGACCCGCAAGTCAGATGGGGAGAGGTCGGTGCCATTGTCTCACGAATCCCGGATGCGCGATGTCTGCAATCGCCTTCTCGACGCGATCGAAGCACGCGACATGGACCTGATCGGCGCCATATTCGCGCCCGACCTGCAATTCTGGGCCAATTTCACCAACCAGACGAAAGGCCGCGACGAGATGCTGGAGGCGATTTCCGCGGGCTATGCGCTGCATCGCCGCCGCGACTATAACGACCGGCATATCCGCGCGCTCGATGACGGCTTCCTCGCCCAGTACAGCTGCGCGATCACCCGCCACGACGGCAGCCAGGCCGTCCACTGGGCCGCGATGATCGCAGAGGTGAAGGACGAGCGGATCGTGCGGATCGACGAATATATGGACGCGGGCAAATTCGCCCCCCGCCCGGCGGCCTGACCGATGACCGAGAGCGAAATCCGCGACCTCTGCACGCGCTTCTTCGACGCCTATGAGGGTCGGCGCATCGACGAACTGGCCGAGATCATGGCGCCCGACTGCATCATCTGGCACAATTGCTACGGCAAGGAAGTCGCCGTCGCAGACCTGCTCGCGAAGATGCCCGACAGCTATGCGATGCACCGCAGCCGGACCTATAACGACCGGACGATCAACGCGTTCGGCGACGGCTTCGTCATTCAGTATACGCTGCACGGCGTGTGCCACGACGGCTACAGCGGCAGCCTGTGGATCTGCATCGTCGGGCGCTGCGCCGACGGCAAGGTCACTCGCATCGACGAATATATCGACAGCGGAAAATTCCCCGCCTTCCGCACCGTCCCCCCGCAGACGTAAGGCCGCGCAGACCTGCCGCAGCGCTAATCTTCCAGTTCGCTCAGATCCTCGTCGATATGCCGGCTCGCCGCGAGTTCGGTGCGAAGCCAGGCGCGAAAGCGCCTGAACTGCTCGGTGTGGGTAAAGGGTTCGGGCGCGACCAGCCAATAGGACAGCGTCGAGCGCATCTTGATGTCGAAGGGCGCGACCAGCCGTCCGGTGTCGAGCAGATGATCGACCACCGGCGCGCGGCCCAGATCGACGCCCAGCCCCTCGGCCGCCGCCTGCATCGACAATTGGATCAGGTCGAACTTCACCGCATCGTCGAGGTTGACGGTGACATCGTGCCCGCGCCGTTCGGCCTCTTCGAGCCAGTCGGCCCATCCCTCGGGCGTCGGAACCACGTCGAGGATGCGCGCGCGCGCCAGGTCGGCGGGTTCCTTCAACCCGTCCGGCCCTTCGAGCAGCTCGGGCGCGCAGACCGGGAACATCGTCTCGTGCACCAGCATTTCGGCGTGCAGGTCGGGCCATTGCGCCGCCGCCGCCCCGCCCCGGATCGCGACGTGTGCGCCCGTCTGTTCGAAGCGGATGCGCCCGGTCGATTTCTGCGGCGTGATGATCTTCACGTCGATGTCGGGATTGGCGTCGATGAACCCCTTGATCCGCGGAATCAGAAATCCCGAAGCGAAGGATGTCAGCGAATCGATCGTCAGTTCGTTACGATATCCATCGCTGCGAATGCGTTTGACGCTGGCGTACAGATTATCGAAAATCTGGATGACTTCGGACAGATATTGCTCGCCCTGCAGGGTCAGGACCAGCCCCTTGCCCTTGTTGCGGGTGAACAGCTCCACTTCCAGATCGGCTTCGAGCGCACGGATCTGGTGATAGATGGCCGCCGGAGTGACGTTGAGTTCCGCCGCGGCGCGCTGGATGCCGAAGCGACCGGCCGCCTCAAAGGCGCGGATCGCGGTCAGTGGAGGCAGGCGGCGCATGCGCCCGGGCTTATCGGCCATGCGCCGAAACTGTCAAAAGAAACCGGCCGGACCAAGCAAAATCGATTGCGATGCCGGCGTATTTTTTTTGCTTTGTGCACGCGGCGACAACGCGCAGGATATCCCCGAACCAACGAATTGGGAGCTTGTCATGGCAAAGGCCGCAGCATCGGAAGAGCGTTTCGAATTCCGCGGCGTGAATCATGTCGCCCTCGTCGCGCGCGACATGGCCGAGACGGTCGAATTCTACGAAAACATCCTCGACATGCCGCTGATCATGTCGGTCGGCATTCCCGGCGGCGGCCAGCATTTCTTCTTCGATTGCGGCAACGGCGCGACGATCGCCTTCTTCTGGTTCAAGGACGCCCCGCCCGAGGCCCCCGGCATCGCGTCGCAGCACCGCGACCGCAGCAAGGGCGCCAAGACCGCGCACGGGTCGATGAATCACCTCGCGGTCGATATCGATCCCAAGAATTTCGACACCTATCTCGAACGGCTGCGCAGCCGCGGGGTCGAGGTCAGCGTCATCAACCACAATGATGCGCCGCTCGAACATTCGATCGAGTTCACCGAGCATAGCTGGATCCGTTCGATGTATTTCTTCGATCCCAACGGGATCAAGCTCGAGTTCGCGGCGCTGCTGCGCGAATTCAACGAAAACGACATATTGATGGCGCCGTTCGACGCCGACGGCAATCCGGTGGAACGCCGCGAACTCGTCAAGAACTGACGCGGCGGGCGATATGGATACGGTCATGGCCGAAGCGCCGCCCGCAGCGCGGCAGGGGGAATATTTGTCCAGCCGGTCGGCGTGGTTTCTCGTCTGGGCGCTCTCGCTCGCCAGCATGATCTCCTACGTCGATCGGCAGATTCTCACGCTCCTCCTCGGCCCGATCAAGACCGACCTGCAGCTCAGCGATACCGAGGTCAGCCTGCTCGTCGGGCTCGCCTTCGTCGTCTGCTATGCGGCGTTCGGGCTGGTCAGCGGCTGGCTGACCGATCGCTATTCGCGCAAGGGCCTCGTCTCGATCGGCATCGCCTTCTGGAGCATGGCGACGGCGGCGTGCGGCATGGCGACCAGTTTCGCGAGCCTGTTCGCGGCGCGCATGGCGGTCGGTGTGGGCGAATCCACCCTGTCGCCCGCCGCGATGTCGCTGATCACCGACGCCTTCCCGCGCGAGCGGCTGGCGCGGGCGATGAGCGTCTTCACCGGCGCGACCTTCATCGGCATGGGGCTGGCGATGATCCTCGGCGGAGCGAGCATCAAGGTCGCGACCTGGCTCGTCGCCAATGGCCCCGCGATCGCCGGCGGGTTCGCGCCATGGCAATTGTCCTTCATCCTCATCGGCGCGCTGGGCTCGCTCGCCATCATTCCGATCCTCGCCGCGAAAGAACCGCCGCGCCAGGGCATCGAGCGCCTTGCCGACGGCCAGATATCCGCCGGCCCGCCACTCGGCGGCTTTCTGAAGGCCAATCGCGCGACCTTCGCCTGCCTGTGGATCGGCTATTCGCTCTACGCCATGTCGGGGGTCGGGGCGCTGTCGTGGACGCCGACCTATTTCATCCGCACCTTCGGCTGGACCGCGCCGCAGATCGGCATCGCCTATGGGCTGATCGTCTGCGTCGTCGGCTTCATCGGCGTGATGATCGGCCCCAACATCCATGCCGCGCTGGCGCGGCGCGGGATGCGCGACGGCTATGTCCTGTTCCCGATGGCCTGCCTCGCAGCCGGCGGCATCGTCTCGATCGTCGCCTTCTCGATGCCGACTGCCGAAGGCGCGCTCGCGATGATCGCGATCAAGCAGCTGATCATGAGCCTGCCGATGCCGATCATGGCGATGTCGATGCAGATCATCGCCCCGTCGCAGCTCCGCGGCCGCACGTCGGCGATCTTCCATTTCATGGGCAGCATCCTCGCCGCCGCGGTCGGGCCGGTCTCGGTCGCGGTCTTCACCGACTATCTCTACCGCGACGAAAGCCATGTCGGCCTGTCGATCATCACCAACACCGCGCTGATGGTGCCGCTCGCCACCATGTTCCTGTGGCTGGCCGTCAGACCCTATCGCACCAGCCTTGCCGATGCCGACGCGGGCTTTGCACGAACCTATTGAACAGGGAAACCGGATAACAATGTCGAGAATTTCACCCCAGCCGCGCGATGGCGCGAGCCCCAATGTCCTCGAGGCGTATGAGAAGATCTTCGGCCAGCGCGATCCGGTCGCCGAACCGGGAACCTCGACCGGCACGCCCGGCGACTGGTGGACGACCTGGGGCCGCGTGCCCGGCATCCTCGACGTCTTCGGCCATTTCACCGGTTCGACCGTCGATCCGAAGCTGAAGTCGATCGCGATCATGCGCACCGGCTATGGCTGCCAGAGCCAGTTCGTCTTTTCGCAGCATTGCAAGGTCGGCCGCTTCGTCGGCCTCGCCGAAGAGAAGATCGCGGCGATCCCCTATTGGGCGGTCAGCGACGCCTTCGACGCGAACGAGCGCGCGGTACTCGCCTATGTCGACGCGACGATCTTCGAAAACGGCCGCGTCCACGACCGGGTGTTCGACGCGCTCCGCGCCTTCCTCGACGAGGAACAGATCCTGATGCTCACCTATGCGATCAACATGTACCGCTTTCACGCGACGACCACGCGCGCGCTGAAGATGGAATATGACAATGTGCCCGATCGCATCGTCGAAATTCCTTCACCCGCGACGCCGGGGGTGGTGCAGGACTGGCAAAGCTGGCAATGGGCTCAGGTGAAAGATTAGTATACTAAGGAATTAAGCATGACCCACAGCCGTTCGATCGCCACGATTTCCGCCGACTGCGCGCGCAAGCTGACCGACGCGGCGACCGCCGCCGCCAGCGAGGCCGGCGTGCCGATGTGCATCGCCGTCACTTGCACCGCGGGCAACCTGCTGCATTTCCTCCGTATGGACGGCGCGCCGCTGCTCAGCACCGATATCGCGATCAACAAGGCCTATACCGCCGCCGGCTTCGGCATGGCGACGCATGTCTGGCACGAATTCATCAAGGACGATCCGCCGCTGCTGCACGGCATCGTCCATACCGATCGCCTCGTCACTTTCGGCGGCGGCTATCCGGTGAAGGAGGATGGCGCCGTCATCGGCGGAATCGGAATCAGCGGCGGCCATTATCATCAGGATATGGAGGTTGCGACCAAGGCGCTCGGCGCGCTGGGGCTACCCGTTGACTGACGCCCCCGGCCCGACGCGCGTCCTCATCGTCTTCTATTCGCGCGACGGCTCGGTCGAGGCGCTGGCGAAGGCGATGGCCGAGGGCGCGGAGGGCAAGGGCGCGGAGGTCCGCCTGCGCCGCGTGCGCGAGCTGGTTCCCGCCGAAACGATGGCGCTCGCGCCCGGCTGGGCCGCGGGGGCCGAGCGGATGAACGCCGCCTATCCCGCCCCGACAGCCGACGACGTGCTGTGGGCCGAGGCGATCTGCCTCGGTTCGCCGACGCGCTTCGGGGGCGCCTCGTCCGAACTGCGCGGCTGGCTCGAAACCCTCGGCGGGCTCTGGTACGGCAAGAAGCTGATGAACAAGGTCGGCACCGTCTTCGCGTCGGTCTCGTCGCTCCACGGCGGGCTCGAGACGACGATCCTCGGCCTCTATCCCGTGCTCGCGCACATGGACATGATCATCGTGCCGCAGGGCTATGGCCACCCCGCCGCGATGACCGCGGGGTCGCCCTATGGCGTCGGCTCGATCTCGGCAGGGGCGGAGCGGCGTCCGCCGACCGATGACGACCGCGATCTGGCGCGCTATCAGGGGGCAAGGGTCGCGCACTGTGCGCTGGCCACGCGGTCCCTCAGAGACAATGCTTGATCCGAAACTGCTGCAATATTTCGTCGAAGTCGCCGAAACCGGATCGTTCAGCCGTGCCGCCGAACGGCTGAACGTCACCCAGTCGTGGCTGTCGCGGCAGATCAAGACGCTCGAAAGCCAGATCGGCTTCAAGCTGTTCGACCGAACCTCACGCACCGTGCTGCTCACCGATCGCGGACGCGAGATGCTGGCGCGGGCGCAGACTGCGGTCGATCATGTCCGCGGCGTCCAGGCGCTCGCCGCCAGGCTGGGGCGGACGGAAAGCGCGCTGGCGGTCGGCATCGCGACCTATGCGCTGACCAACGAACGGCGGCTCGAGCTGTTCGACGATTATGCCGCCCGCTATCCGCAGGTCCGCATCGACACGCGCATCGATGCCTTTCGCCGGCTGGCGGACAGTCTGGTCCAGGGCGAACTCGACCTGATGTTCGCGATCCCGGTCGCGCGCCTCCTCGCCAATGATCAGATCGCGGCGGTGACCGTGGCGCGCGGCGGGATCGACGTCGTCTTCCCGCGCGGCGACCCGTTCGAGGCGCGGGCGGCGGTGACGCTCGCCGAGGTCGCGGCGCGGCGCGTCAGCGCCTTCGCCAAACATTCCAACGCCGAACTTTTCGCCCTGATCTTCGAGCCCGCGGTCGCGGCCGGCGCGCCGATCGCCGAATTTTCCGATTACAGCTTCTACCGCAATCTCGCCGACCAGCGCGCGGTCACGCTGATCCCGCGCTGGCAGCCGCTGCCGGCGCGGGGGCTCGCCCGGCGGCCGCTGGCCGACCATCCGGCCGCCGTCGACCTCGCCTGCCTCCGTTTCCGCCCGCACCGCCACCCCGCGCTCGAACGCTTCTGGGCGCTCGCGCAGGAGCGCGCGGAGCGATAAATATCCCCGTCGTCTCGACCTGCCCAACGGCTCCTCAGGACAAACGGAGCATGGAATTAATTGATCGCGGTCGTCGGCGGCAGTCCCAGCATGCCGCGACCATGCTGTTCCATCGTCACATCGTCGTCGAAGATGATGTGGCTCGTCATCACCATCATGTCGCGCAGGATGCGCTGCAGCGGATTGTCGAGATAGTGGATCGAGGTGCCGGTGGATTCGCAGACGATCTGCACCGCCTGCCGCGACAATTGCGCCGCGAAGGTCATCTGCGCGCGCAACCTGCTGCGAAACGCGACCTGTTCGTCGCCGTCGAGGTCGATCCCTTTCAGATTGTCCTTCATCGCCTGCCGCACCGTCGCCTCGGCGACCGACACCATCGTGTCGGCGCGCGCGAGGCGGATCTGCGACGCCTGCTTGTCCGACTGTGCCCCGTCGGTGCCGCGCTTGACGTGAAAGGCGAGCCGCTCGCGATAGAGGTCGACCGCCGCCTTCGCCGCGCCGACCACCGGCACCGCGGTCGTGAAGGCGAGCAGCGGCGACAGCGGAACGCGGTAGATCGGATTGTCGTAGAGCTCGGCGCCGCGGCCGCTGCCGTCGCGCCCCTGGACCAGATTGACGCGGTGCTCGGGAACGAACAGGTCGGTCACCGCGACATCATGCGTGCCGGTCGCGCGCATGCCGTCGGTGTGCCAGGTGTCGATCGTCCGCACCTCGCCGACCGGGACCATGAAGCTGCCGCCGCTCTTCACGCCGTCGATCTCGGTCTCGGCGATCAGCATCACCCAGTCGGCCTGCGTCAGGCAGGTCGACCACTTCCACGTGCCGCTGAGGAGGAATCCGCCGTCGGTTTTCGTCGCCTTGCCCATGGGCACGGTCCCCGTCGCGATGATGCCATAGCGCCCGCCGCCGAACAGCTCGTCCTGGAACGCCTTGGGAAAAGCGGCCATGTGACGATTGTGAACAAGGCCGAACATCGCGACCCACGCGGTCGAGGCGCAGCCCTCGGCGATCGGCAGCGTCGCGTCGACGATCTCGTCGATCGACGCCTCCAGCCCGCCATAGGCCTTGGGCACCAGCATGTAGAAATAGCCCGAGGCGCGGATCCGGTCCCACAGCGCGTCGACCGGCCGCCGCTGCTCCTCGGCCTGCTTCGCGGCGGCGCGCAACTCCGGCTTCAACGCGCGCATCCGCTCGATGATCGACTGAGCGGTCAGCGCTTCGAGTTCGGCGGGCGACAGAAAATCGTCGGGTGCGGGGGCATAGCATGGGACGGACTTGGCTTCGGACATCTCTCTCCCTTTCGTTATCCGTCCCCGCTGTCGCCCGGCCGCGCCGCCGCGTCCAATTCGGATCGCGCTTGATCCATTCCGATTCAGAATAGATCAAATCACGCGCTGCGCGGCAAGTTCGCCAACTTCCGCCGCCCCGAGCCCCAGCCGCTCGCCATAGACCTCCAGATTATCGGCCCCAGGCCGCGCCGGCGCCGGCCGGCGAATGGCCGACGGCGTATCCGACAGCTTCGGGAAACAGCCCTGCATGCGCACCGAACCATGCACCGGATGGTCCACCGACACGATCGCCTCGCGCGCCGCGAAATGCGGATCCTCCAGCATATCGGGGGCGCGATAGACACGCCCCGCCGGCACCGAATGGCGGATCATCGCCGCCTCGACCTCGCCGACGGTGAGCGTGCGCGTCCAGCGCTCGACGAGGGCGTCGAGCTCGGCCTGGTGGGTCCCGCGCGCGACATGTGTGGCATAGCGCGCATCCTCGGCCAGCTCGGGTTGCCCCATCGCCGCGGCGAGCCGGGCGAAGATCGCGTCGCCGTTCGCGCCGATCATATATTCGCCGTCGCGGCACTGATAGACGTTCGACGGCGCGATCCCGGGCAGGATGCCGCCGTGACGTCCGCGGACGATGCCCGAAACATCATATTCGGCGATCAGGCTCTCCATCACCTGCAGCACCGATTCATAGAGCGCCGCGTCGATCACCTGCCCGCGCCCGGTCTGCGCGCGCGCATGGAGCGCGGCGAGCGCGCCCATGCAGCCATAGGTCGCGGCGAGCGTATCTCCGATCGACACGCCGACACGCGACGGCGGCCGGTCGGGTTCGCCGACGATGGCGCGCCAGCCGCCCATCGCCTCGCCGATGCCGCCGAACCCCGCGCGCGCGGCATAGGGTCCGGTCTGGCCATAGCCCGATACGCGCACGATGATCAGGCGCGGGTTGACCGCGTGGAGATCGGCGGGCGCGAGCCCCCATTTCTCCATCGTTCCCGGCTTGAAATTCTCGATGAGGATATCGGCATCGGCGGCAAGCCGCCGGACAAGGCCCTGACCCGCCGCGATGCGCAGATCGGCCGTGACCGATCGCTTGTTGCGCCCGATGACCTCCCACCACAGTTTATGCTCGCCATTCCCCCACTGCCGCATCGGATCGCCGGCGCCGGGCGGTTCGACCTTCACGACATCGGCGCCCATGTCGCCGAGCAATTGTCCGCAGAACGGACCGGCGATCAATTGGCCGAGTTCGATGACTCGAATACCGGAAAGGGCACCTCGCGGGCCGGTCGCATGGCTGTTCATCTGCACTCCAGCGGGCGGTGTCCGCACCGCATCGTGCCCGCCGGCCATCGGCGAACAGCGATGTTACAGCTGTGCGGAGGGATTTGAGGCAAGGGAAAATTTTTTGAGTGGTCCGACAGCGATTTTCCCACGATAGCCGCGGCGATCGAAAGAAAGGGAGAAAATGATGAGCATCGCGCTGACCGCGAGTTTCAAGGTGAAAGAGGGCATGGAGAGCGCGTTCGAGGGCGTCGTCCTCGAACTGGCCGAACAGGTTCTGACGAAGGAACCGGGCGTCCGCATGTATCAGCTCTGCCGATCGCAGACGGCCTCCGGCCAGTACCGCTTGCTCGAAGTCTATGACAATGCCGAAGTGCTCGCCGCGCATGGACAGACCGAGTGGTTCAAAACGCTCGGGCCGAGGCTGGGTGCCTGTCTGGCCGGCAAGCCGCTGATCGAGAAATTCGACTTCGTCGAAGCCTGACCGCAAAGCGCGCGTCTCACGAGCTCGGGGCGCCCACGCGGCACCCGGGCTTCGCCGCGCGTCAATCGCCGATGCGGACCATGGTCTTTCCGGTGCTGCTGCCATCGAAAATCGCCATCAGCGCATCCGGCACCGCTGCGATCCCGTCGAACACGCTTTGCTGTGTCTGGATCGCCCCGCTCAAAAGCCAGTCGGTCATCTCCTGCCGGAAGCGATCGCGAACATGGTCGAGTTCGGTAAGATGGAAGCCTTTCATCAGCACCCGCTTGATCACGATCCGGTGCAAGGTTTCGACGGGGGAGGCATCGCTGTCGTAGGCGGAAATCATCCCGCACACCGGTATGCGGCCGTCCAGGTTGATATGAGCAAGCGCCGCATCGAGGTGGCGCCCGCCGACATTGTCGAAATAGACGTCGATGCCCGCGGGCATGGCTTGCCCGAGAGCATCGACCAGATCACCGGCCTTGTAGTTGATCGTTTCGATTCCCATGCTTCGAAGCCAGCCCGCCTTGGGTTTGGACCCGGTCGAACCCACGACATGGCAATTCCGGATCCTCGCAATCTGGGCCGCCAGCGACCCGACCGCTCCCGCCGCCGCCGATACGAAAACCTGCTCGCCCTCTCGCAGCCGACCGATCTCGAGCAGTCCTCCATAGGCGCATAAGCCGATCCCGCCGAGGGCGCTCAACTGGACCTCCAGAGGAAGGCCCGAAGGATGGTCGAGTTTCGACAGGCTCGTGCCATCCGTCAAAAAGCGCTCACAAAAGCCCGACGTGTGACGAACCAGTTCTCCGTCCGCAAACGCGGGATGGCGCGAGACGAGAACCCGGCCGATGCCGTTGCCACCGAAATTGCGGCCCCTGAAAGCGGGATCCCGCATGCGAAGGCGCATATAGGGATCGACCGAAATCAGCAGGGATTCGACCAGCAACTCGCCGTCGGAGGGTTCCGGCAGCTCGACTTCCACTATTTCGAAATCTTCGCGCCGGATCGCGCCGACCGGATGCCGGGCGAGTTGCACCTGCCTTGAAATCCGCATGACGTCCTTCCTTTGTGGAAAAGCCGCCATGTGCCGAGAGACATCCGCCGGAACCAAGCCAATTAAATTCAAGCAAGGGAAAATAGATTTGGGCAGGCGGCTGGCCGGTTGCAGCAGCAGCGCCGCCGATTGCCGAGACCGCGGTTCTTTCGAAGCAATCGAGCAAGAGTGCGCGGCGGCTCAGTCCCGAAGCGCCGGCTCGCCCGTTCGGGGGTTGACCAGCGTCACATTTTCGAGCGCCCGAATCCGCCACGCGCCGTCGCGGCGCGTCACCACCGCGAGAATCATCGTATCGACCTGATGCGGCCCCGTCGGATGCGCCGCGCCCGCGCTCAGCCGCGACCAGATATGCAGGATCGCAGCATCGCCCGAAATCGGATCGACATCGGCGACCTCGTTGGTCAGCGTCGAATCGCTGTAGATCGTCTGATGGATAGGCACATGGCCCGCGACGATCTGCTCGACCCCGCGCCAATAAGTCCCGAAGCGGTTCACGAAACTGGCGTCGGCGTGGAACAACTCGCCGAATGCGACCATGTCGTGCCGGTTCCATGCTTCCGCAAAGCGCGTGGCGATTCCCTCCGGTCCCGCATCTTCTACCATCGTCCACCTCCGGGTCGCCGAGTGCCTCGACGAAAGAACCGCCGCTTTCTATCCTGCGTCGATGACGAAATCGACACGCGAGTCGGCGCGATGAAGCGCATCGAAATCGAAGCATCCGGCGGGTGCCAGTGCGGCGCCGTCCGCTATCATGCGTCGGCGATGCTCGACACCTCGCACGTCTGCCATTGCCGCATGTGCCAGAAGGCGGCAGGCAATTATTTTGCCGCGCTCGTCGGAGTCCCGCGCGATGCGCTGACCTGGACGCGGGGCACGCCCGCGACCTTTAAAAGCTCCGACCCCGTCGAACGCGGCTTTTGCCGCGACTGCGGAACGCCGCTCTATTACGACTATCTAGACGCCGCGCATCTGAGCGTCACGACGGGCTCGCTCGACGAACCGGCGCGCTTTCCGCCGAAGCGGCAGTTCGGCGTCGAGGCGCGCCTGCCGTGGATCGACATCATTCCCGCGCTGCAGGCCGACGGCAGCACCGAAGAACTGATGACCGAAGAAGCAGCCGAGATTCGGGCGAGCAACCACCAGCACCCCGACCACGACACCGATAGCTGGCCCTCGGGCGCCGGGAAGAAACCGGGACCATCGCGCTAGGCCGCCCGCCTTACCGCTGCTACACCGCCCGCCATGTCCGAGAAGAATCATCTCTATCTGGTCGATGGCTCCAGCTACATCTTCCGCGCCTATCACCGCCTGCCGCCGCTGACGAACCCGAACGGGGTGCCGGTCGGCGCGGTCTATGGCTACACCACGATGCTGTGGAAACTGGCGAAGGACCTGAACGATGCCGAGGAGCCGACGCACCTTGCCGTCATCCTCGACCATTCGAGCCGGTCGTTCCGCAACGATATCTACGATCAGTACAAGGCCAACCGGCCGCCGCCGCCCGAGGATCTGGTCCCGCAATTTCCGCTGATCCGCGACGCGACGCGCGCCTTCTCGCTGCCGTGCATCGAGATGGAGGGCTTCGAGGCCGACGACCTGATCGCAAGCTATGCCGAGGCCGCGGTGCGCGCGGGCTGGGACGTCACCATCGTGTCGTCGGACAAGGACCTGATGCAGCTCGTCCGCGAGCCGACCGACGGCTCGCCGCGCGTCGACATGCTTGACACGATGAAGAACGCCCATATCGGGCTGGAAGCGGTGAACGAGAAATTCGGGGTCACCCCCGACCTCGTCGGCGACGTGCTCGCGCTGATGGGCGACAGCGTCGACAATGTCCCCGGCGTGCGCGGCGTCGGACCGAAGACCGCGACCAAGCTGATCCAGGAATATGGCAATCTGACGGCCGCGCTCGACGGCGCCGAGGGCATGAAACCGTCGAAGCTGCGCGAAAATCTGATCGAGCATCGCGCGATGGCCGAACTGTCGCGTATCCTCGTCGACCTGAAGCGCGACTGCCCGCTGCCCGATCCGCTCGACGCGCTGAAGCTCGGCGCGATCCCGCCGGGGCCGCTCAAGCTGTTCCTCGACGAACATGGCTTCCGCTCGCTGTCGGCCAAGCTCGACAATGGCGTCGCTCCGAGCGGACCGCCGACCTTGCCGCGCACGGGCGCCGCGCCCGCCGCCGCCCCGGCCGCACCCTCGACCCCGACCCTGCCCCCGATGCCGGCGATCGACCGTTCGCTGTACGAGACGGTGACGACGATCGAGGCGCTCGACCGCTGGATCGAGGCGGCGCGCACCGCGCATGTCGTCGCGGTCGACACCGAGACCGCGAGCCTCGACAGCGTCACCGGCGACCTCGTCGGGGTCAGCCTGTCGACCGGGCCGGGCAAGGCCTGCTACATCCCGCTCGGCCACGGCGGCACCGACATGTTCGCCGAAAAACCCGAGCAGATTCCCATGGCCGACGCGCTCGGCCGCCTCCACGCGCTGTTCACCGACGAGGCGGTGCTGAAGGTCGGGCACAATCTCAAATATGACATCGGCGTGCTCGCGCAGCACGGGGTGAGCATCGCGCCCTATGACGACACGCTGGTGATGAGCTTCGCGCTCGACGCGGGCAAGCATCAGCACGGGCTCGACGAGCTGGCAAAGCTCCACCTCGACCATGTCTGCCTGACCTTCAAGGAGATGTGCGGGACCGGCAAGGCGCAGATCAGCTTCGCCGAGGTGCCGCTCGACCGCGCGACCGCCTATGCCGCCGAGGACGCCGAAGTCGCGTGGCGGCTGTGGAAGCTGCTCAAGCTCCGCCTGCCGATCGAGGGCGGCACCCGCATCTACGAAATGGTCGACCGCCCGCTCGCCGCGATCGTCGAAGGGATGGAGCGCGCGGGCATCATGGTGAACCGCGACTATCTCGCGCGGCTGTCGGGCGAGTTCGCGAACGACATGCTGCGCATGGAGGGCGAGATCCACGGCCTCGCCGGCCAGCCCTTCGCGATCGGCAGCCCCAAGCAGCTCGGCGAGATCCTGTTCGACAAGCTGGGGCTCAAGGGCGGGCGAAAGGGCAAGTCGGGGGTGTGGTCGACCGACCAGACCGAGCTCGAACGGCTCGAACGCGACGGCGTGCCGATCGCGCGCAAAATATTGGAATGGCGCCAGCTCGCCAAGCTCAAGTCGACCTACACCGACGCGCTGCAAGAACAGATCAACGCGGTGACCGGGCGCGTGCATACGAGCTACAGCCTCGTCGGCGCGCAGACCGGACGGCTGTCGTCGACCGACCCCAATCTCCAGAACATCCCCATCCGCACCGAGACCGGGCGGCAGATCCGCGACGCCTTCATCGCCGCGCCGGGTCATGTGCTGATGGCGGCGGATTACAGCCAGATCGAGCTGCGCCTCGCCGCGCACATGGCCGACGTGCCCGAGCTCAAGGAGGCGTTCGCGCGCGGGGACGACATCCACGCCGCGACCGCGATCGAACTGTTCGGCGAGGTCAACCGCGACACCCGCGGCAAGGCGAAGACGGTCAATTTCTCGATCCTCTATGGTATTTCGCGCTGGGGCCTCGCCGGGCGGCTCGAGATCACCCCCGACGAGGCGCAGGCGCTGATCGCCCGTTATTTCGAGCGCTTCCCCGGCATTTCGGACTATATCACCGACACGCTCGAAGGCGCGCGCGCGAAGGGCTATACCGAGACGCTGTTCGGCCGGAAGACCTGGTTCCCGCGCATCAAGGCGGCGAGCCAGCACGAGCGCGCGGGCAGCGAGCGCGCCGCGATCAACGCGCCGATCCAGGGCACCAGCGCCGACCTGATCAAGCGCGCGATGGCGCGCATGCCCGCAGCGCTCGCCGACGCCGGTTTGCCCGACGTGAAGATGCTGCTCCAGGTCCATGACGAACTCGTCTTCGAAGCCCCCGAGGGTCAGGCCGACGCGGCGGGCGAGATCATCCGCCGCGTCATGATGGGCGCCGCCGAGCCCGCGCTGACGCTCTCGGTGCCGCTGGAGGTCGAGATCGGCACCGGCAAGAGCTGGGGCGACGCGCACTAATAGGCAAAAACAGAATTGCGAGTCGCTGCCGCTTCCGGCACGTTGAACAGTGTTGCATGGGCGCCCTCGGGGGATGTGGGACGCTTTGAAAGATTGGGGGCTTTCAATAACGATGATTGTCGGCATCGACCTCGGCACAACCAATAGTGCCGCCGCTCTATTCGAAAACGGTGAAACCAGACTTGTCCCGAACGCACTCGGTGACGTGCTAACGCCATCAGCGGTCGCCATCCTTCCCGACGGCACGACGCTTGTCGGCAAACCGGCGCTCAACCATTGGCCGATCAAGCCCGGCGAGGCCGTAACCAGCTTCAAGAGATTCATCGGGACGACGCGATCCGTCAAGATCGGGCGCTTCGCTTTCAAGGCCGAAGAACTGTCTGCGATCGTGCTGCGCAGCCTGAAGGAGGATATCGAGGCGGCGACCGGCGAAGAGGTGACCGAGGCGGTCATCACCGTTCCCGCCTATTTCAACGACAAGCAGCGCAAGGCGACCCGTCGCGCCGGGGAACTCGCCGGACTGAAGGTCGCCCGTTTGCTCAACGAGCCGACCGCCGCGGCCCTCGCCTTCGGCATCGCCGACAAGGAAGATCGCGAGCCCTTTCTCGTTTTCGATCTTGGCGGGGGAACATTCGATGTGTCGATCGTTGAGATGTTCGAGTCGATCGTCGAAGTGCGCGCCTCTTCGGGGGATAACCGGCTGGGCGGCGACGATTTCACCAATGCGATCGTTTCGCACTGGATGGAAAGCCATGAATTTCCACCCAGTATTCGGCGTAACCTGCTGGAAGCACGCCTATTCCAGGCGGCCGATGCCGCGAGGCGAACGCTGACCGACCAGCCCGAAGCTCAGGTGACCCTGACCCTTTCCGATCAGCAGTTCGATCTGTCGATCACCGCCGAGCAGTTCGAAACGCTGGCCGAACCCTTGCTGACACGGCTGCGTGATCCGATCCTGCGGTCACTGCGTGACAGCAATCTTCGCATCGAGAATCTGAGCGATATCGTGCTCGTCGGGGGCGCGACGCGGATGCCGATCATCCGCAAGGCGATCACGAAGATGTTTGGCCGCTTTCCCAACCATGTGGTCCACCCTGACCATGCGGTGGCGGTCGGCGCCGCGATTCAGGCGGGACTCGTCAGCCGCGACGCGGCGCTCGACGAAGTCCGGCTGACCGACATCTGTCCCTTCACTTTAGGGGTGGAGGTGACCGAATATGACAGCCACGGGCGGCTACGCGGCGGGCTGTTTTCGCCGATCATCAGCCGCAACAGCCCGACGCCGATCAGCCGCACCAACAGTTACTCGTCGATGGCCGACAATCAAAAGGTCATTCGCCTCAACATCTATCAGGGCGAATCGCGCGAGGTCGCCAACAACATCCTGCTCGGCATGATGGAAATGGCGATTCCCCCGCGCCCAGCCGGCGAAGTTTCGATCGACTGCCGCTTCACCTATGACACATCGGGCCTGCTCGACGTCGACGTCACGATCCCCGAAACCGGCGAAACCAAATCGATGCTGATCACGGACGAGGCCGACCCACTGCGCCCCGAACAAATCGAAGCTCGGCGCAAGGATCTGGCAGCCCTCAAAACCCATCCTCGCGATATGGCTGAAAACCAGTTCGTGACCGGGTGGGCCGCGCGGCTCTACGAGGAGTTCATCGATGAGCGTCGCGATCATATCGCCCGCATGATGCTCGATTTCGAAGGCGTGATCGAACGGCAGGATCGACGCGCTATCGAAGAGGCAAGGACCAGGCTGGCGGCCGTGCTCGAGGAGATGGAACGGGACTTCCGGCTGTGAGCGGTGCCTCCTGGCCGTGGGATTTGTTGGACATTCAGCCCACCGATGACCGGAAGACGATCCGCGAAGCTTATGCCCGCAAACTAAAGGCGGTCGATCAGGACGCCGCGCCCGAGCTGTTCATGGGCCTGCGCGATGCGCGCGACGCCGCGCTTTCGGGAGAATTCCTGGGGGGCGCCGAGGCGTCCGTCGCAGGCTCCGGCAAAATGGCCCGCGGCTTCGACGACCCGCTGGCCGAAGCACCGCCGGCCGATGCCATACGCGCCGACGAACCGGGAGGGCGTCCGCAATTCACGGTCGAATATGACGAGAGCGACGACATCCGCTTTGATCGCATGGTCGAGCTTTTTACGGGCGAAGGTGAACTCGGCGAAGCCGATGCAACCGAACTCGAACACAATCTTGACGTGATGTTCGCCGACAACCGCATGACCGATCTTGGCCATTTCGCCCGCGTCGAGATATGGCTGGCCGAATTGCTCGCACAGCATTACCCGCGCGCGGCGCGCTTCTACCCCCGGATCGCGGACCGTTTCCAATGGAACGAACGCGCGCATGAACTGGGTATCCACCCCGCCATCCCGTGGTTGGTCGGCGCGCAGGAAGGGCGGGCGCTCGTCGACGCGATCACCGGTACCGACCATCCCTATCACCGCGAATGGAAGGAACTGACGCAGGGTCGCGTCAAGGGGCCGCTGTTCCTGCGCCGGGTCGACCTTGGCCGGATGGGAAATCTGATCACATCGGTCCGCCGCGACTTTCCGTGGCTGGAGCAGGACCATTGGCAGCCCGAACTCGTCGCCCGTTGGGAAAAGAAGGTCGGCGGCGGCGGCGTAAGGGGGCCCGGCATTTGGACATGGGCCATCCTCATTTTCTTCGCCCTGTCGGCACTCGGCAGATTTGCGGACGCCGATTCATCGGGAACCGACCATGGTCCCGCGGCCATGGCAGCACTGCAGGCGGCGAACGCCGACGAACGCATCGCCGAATTTATCGCCCGGTTTCCCGAAGCGCAGGCTGACGGCAGGTCTTTGGAAACGCTGCGTCTTAAAAGCCCCAAAACCTATTCGACCCTGCAGCGCGTCGCTGGCGAGTTCGAGACCCTCGACGAAGCGCGAAGTCGCATCATGATGCGGGAAATAACGGAAACCTATTATCTGATCATCGACAAAATGCCCTATGATACTCAGGTTGCCGACGCGAAGTTTCGGGCGGACATGGTCCGGACGATGAAAAACGATCCGCAACGCTGCGTCGAATTCATCCGCAATCCCCGAACCTTTTTGCGACAAGGCCATAATGCGGACACGGTCCCGCTCGCATATCAGTATCTGATGTTTTCGGTCGTCCACGATCAATATGGCGATCGCGAATGGGCATTGGTGCAGAAAACCGCGGAGGTGCCAGGCGATCTCATCGGAAAGCTGGTCCATCGATCGGGGGTACCAGAAGAGAGGGTCCGCGCCGTCCTGCGCTCGAGAGACGTGCCCGAAGCCGACGTCTGTCGCACGATGGGCAGTTTTTTCGAGCTGTTGACGGAAATTCCTGCCAAGAAGGCGAGCAAGATACTGCCCGCCGTTTTATAAGCCATCAAGTCTGGAGCACGCGCTTGTTCGCAATATTATCCGCCGTTCTTGTGGCGGTGGCCATCCCCAATGCGGGTGCGGGCGAACCGCGGCAGGCCGATACGGCATCGCCCGCCACCCCATCGATGAGCGCGGCCGCCGCCCCTTCCCCCGTTGCCGATGGCGACATTCGCGAATATGCGGCGATCGTCGGGCGCAAGGCGGTCGGCAAGCCGGTGGGAGGTCCTTTCGGCACTGCCGACAAGGTGCTGATCATCGCGCGCGACGACAAGGGCTATCCGGATGTCGCGGCGAGCTTCGGCTTTCCGGCACGCGAATCGCTGCCCCCGCCGCCCGCCGGAACGCTGGCGGTCGTGCGGCTGCACCAGAAGCCCAGCGTCGTGATGCCGGGGCCGACCGACGACGACCTTGCCTTCGTCGCGGCGAACCGGCTGCCCTTGTTCGTGATCGGCGAATGGACGCGCCCGGCGCCGATGTGGGAAATCGCGTGGCTCGACGGCGCGGTTCGCTATCGCACCGTGGGCGAGGTCGGCGAAATCGGACCCTGGCGGGACTAGGGTCAGGACCCCAGCCTCACCCCGCGACGGATAATCGCCGAGCCGCCACGCTGGCCGGATGGCCCGAGCCCCCAGGCGGCGCCCGCCCTTCCCTTGCCCGGCATTCGCGCCTATGACCGCAGCGTGACGTCTGGCTGACACAGATGTGACAGCCATCGACGAAAGACCGGCATGCACAATAATCTGCCCAGTACCGCTACGACGACAATCCAGGCACCGACGCGCATCCAGCAGAATATTCTCGCGCGCGGCGAGCGGCGGGTCCTGAACTGGCTGTGCGCGCGTCTGCCCGGCTGGGTGACTCCCGACCAGCTGACCGCGCTGGGCTTCGCGGGCGCGGTGCTCGTCGCGGCGGGCTATATGCTGAGCTGGGTCGACGACGAATGGCTGGGGCTGTCGCTTGCGGGCTATATCGTCAACTGGTTCGGCGACTCGCTCGACGGCAGCTTGGCGCGGTGGCGGCATATCGAGCGTCCCTCCTACGGCTATTTCGTCGATCACAGCGTCGATGGACTCGCGATCGTGCTGATCGTCGGCGGCATCGGCGCCAGCCCCTATTTCCGCCTCGACGTCGCGCTGCTGGGCGCGATCGGCTATCTGCTGCTCGCGATTCACACCTTTCTCTCGGCGAAGGTGCTCGGCGAGTTCCGCCTCTCTTACATGGCGGGCGGGCCTACCGAACTCCGGCTGATGCTCATGGCGATGACGATGATCATGCCGCTGGTCGGCGGCGCCTCGGTGCTCGGCACCAGCTTCTCGGCCTTCGACCTTTTCGGCCTGGGCGTCGCGAGCATCTTGGTGACGCTGTTCGTCATCCAGAGCCTCGCGACCGCGCGGCTGCTCCGCAAGCGCGGCGGCTGAGCATCTCTTGAGTTCGGCGCCGCGGGCCGCGCCGGAAACTACCCCCGCACCCGCGCCATCGGATAGGTGCCGAGCAGGCGCAGCGACTTGGTCTGGAAATCGAGCTCCTCGAGCGCGCGGTCGATCGTCTCCTCGCCCGGCGCGCCGACGATATCGGCGTAGAAGGTCGTCGCGGCGAAGCTGCCGCCGACCTGGTAGCTTTCGAGCTTGGTCATGTTGACGCCATTGGTCGCGAAGCCGCCGAGCGCCTTGTAGAGCGCGGCGGGCACATTCTTCACCTCGAAGATGAAGGTCGTCATCAACGGCACGCCCTGCGGCGGCGCGGCGAGCGGTTCGCGCGCGAGCACGACGAAGCGCGTCATATTATGGTCGGCATCCTCCATGCCGGTGCCGTGCAGCGTCAGCCCATAAAGATCGGCGGCGTGCGGCGGCGCGAGCGCGGCGAGCCCGACCTCGTCGCTGTCGGCCACCCAGGCGGCGGCACCCGCGGTGTCGCTGTGCGCGACGGGCGCGATTCCGTTGGCACGCAGCCACTGGCGGCACTGGCCGAGCGCCTGCTCGTGGCTCATCGCGCGCGTCACCGGGCCGAGGTCGCGGCTCATCAGGCCATAGCGGATCGGCAGGAAATGCTCGCCGACGATCGACAGTCCGGATTCGGGCAGCAGGAAGTGGATGTCGGCAACGCGGCCGTGCAGGCTGTTCTCGATCGGGATGATCGCGCGGTCGACGCGCCCCTCGCGCACCGCCTCGATCGCGTCCTCGAACGCATAGCAGGGCAACGGCAGCGCGGCCGGATCATATTCGCGCGCGGCGAGGTCGCTGTTGGCGCCCGGCGCGCCCTGAAAGGCGAGGCCGCGCGCCGGATCGGCGAGCGCCGCCGCCTTCATCTCGTCGACCAACCGCTGTGCCGAAGCCGAATAGCTGCCCATATCTGCCTTCCCTGGAGTGCGCGGCGGCGCATAGCCGGACGACCCGCACCGCGCAACTGCGCCGAGCCGCCTTCATCCCCTTGCGCCGCCGCGCGCGCGCCAGTAAGGGAGCGGCCAATCATATCATGCGCCCCGACCGCGGGCGCCAGCGAACGGGGCTGCAAGCATGGACAATCGCAACAATACTATTGCCGGATGGGTGCTGTTCGCGGGCATTTGCGCACTCGGACTGTCGATCGGTTCGGGCATGTTGAATGCGAGCCATAATCCCGAAAAGCCGGGCTTCCCGATCGAAGACGCCGAAGCCGGTGCCGGCGGCGGCGAATCGGCCGTGCCGCTCGCCAACCTGCTCGCCGCGGCTGACCCCGCGAAGGGCGAAACCGTCTTCGCCAAGTGCGCGGCGTGCCACACGGTCAACTCGGGCGGCGCCAACGGTATCGGCCCCAATCTTTTCGGCACGCTGGGCGAGGAAATCGGCCACGGCAAACACGGCTTCGCCTTCTCCTCGGCGCTCGCGGGGATGGGCGGCAGCTGGGACTTCGAAAAGATGGACAAGTGGCTGACCAGCCCGCGCAAGTTCGCGCCGGGCACCAAAATGTCCTTCGCGGGCCTGTCGAACCCCGAGGATCGCGCCAACCTGATCGTCTATCTGAACGCGCAGGGCTCGAACCTGCCGCTGCCCGCCCCCGAGGCCGCACCGGCCGCCGACGCGGCGGCGGCGCCCGCCGAAGGCGCGGCTCCCGCAGACACCGCCGCGAAGGGTGAGGCTCCCGCCGCAGCCCCGGCTGCACCGGCTCCCGCCGAAGCCAAGAAATAATGCGCTGCGCGCCCGCCCTGCTGGCGGGCGCCCTGGCGCTCGCCGGCTGCGGCAAGCCGGAGGACGCACCGCCCCCGGACGCCGCGAGCGCTGACGCGCCCGCCACGCCGGCTGCCGCGATCGAACCGACCGCCGCGATGGGCGAGCAGGTCTTCAAGCGCTGCGTCGCCTGCCACACGATCGACAAGGGCGGCGCCAACGGCATCGGCCCGGGCCTCCACGGCATCGTCGGCCGCGCGGTCGCCGCGCACCCTGGCTTTTCCTATTCGGGCGCGATGAAGGCGAAGGGCGGAAGCTGGGACGAGGCCGCGCTCGACGCCTATCTGGCCGATCCGATGAAGACAGTGCCCGGCACGCGGATGGCCTTCGCCGGCGTCATCGACGCGGCCGACCGCAAGGCGTTGATCCTCTATCTGAAAGCGCAGTCGGAATAATCCCCCTTCCCCCTTGATGGGGGAAGGATACGTAACCTTATCGCGAAGCGATTAGGCGGAGTTGGATGGGGGTGATGGCGCAGGGTAGCGCAAGGCCGAGAGCTCACCCCCTCCGCTGCAACTAGCCAGCAAGCTGGCAAGTTTCGCTGCCTCCCCCATCAAGGGGGAGGACCATTCTAGTGATGCGCGGCGTTCGCGTAGAAGTCCTGGATGATCGTCCACGCTTCCTCCGCCGTCTCGACGAAGGAGAACAGGTCGAGGTCGCGGGCGCTGACCACGCCTTCCTCGACCAACGCCTCGAAATTGACGACACGGTTCCAGAAGGATTTGCCGAACAGCACGATCGGGATCGGCTTGATCTTGCCGGTCTGGATCAGTGTCAGCAGTTCGAACATCTCGTCGAACGTGCCGAAGCCGCCCGGAAAGACCGCGACCGCGCGCGCGCGGAGCAGGAAGTGCATCTTGCGGAGCGCGAAATAGTGGAACTGAAAGCTCAGTTCGGGGGTCACATAGCGGTTCGGTGCCTGTTCGTGCGGCAGCACGATGTTGAGCCCGATCGATTCGCGCCCTTCGTCGGCGGCGCCGCGGTTCGCGGCCTCCATGATCGACGGGCCACCGCCCGAGCAGACGACGAAGTGGCGGTCGCCATTGGCGTCGACCGGCACCTGGCTTGCCAGGCGCGCGAGCCCCCGCGCTTCCTCATAATATTTCGCCTTGGCCTTCAGCCGCCGCGCGATGTTGCGCGACGCATCGTCGGTCGCCGCGGTCTCGAGCGCATCGGCCTCACCGGGCTCGGGAATCCGCGCCGAACCATAGATGACGAGCGTCGATTCGATCTTCGCCTCGTCGAGCAGCAGCTCGGGCTTGAGCAGCTCGAGCTGGAAGCGAACCGGGCGCAGATCCTCGCGCAGCAGGAAGTCGGTGTCCTGAAAGGCGAGCCGGTAGGCGGCGCTGGCGGTCTGGGGGGTGGAGGTCGCCTGCTGGGCGAATTCGGCGTCGTCCTTGGCCTTGTGGAACCGCGAACGATGGGGTTGTTTCTCTTTTGTCATTAGGGAGCGGCTAGCGACTTCCCCGCGCTTTGCCAAGTCAGCGGCAATATCCGTTGCCGCTCATGTCGAGATGGAAATGATTATAGTGCGCCGCGTTGTAATCGGGGCTGAGCACCGTTCCGAAGCGCCGGCACGCCGATTTGTGCAGCGCGCGCAGGAAATCCTGCGACGCTTTGTCGCCATGCCAGCCGCCGTCGAGCATAATCCGCCGGCCGTCGGCGAGCACGAAGCCCGCGACATCGACCGCGTTCGAGGAGGCATGCTGCGACAGTCGCCCGGAGCGGCCGCCATAGATGTTGCGGCAGCTATAGGTGCCGAAGGTCTCGATCTTCACCACCTCGGTGCCGAAATAGGCACGCGCGGCGGGGCGAACCGCATATTGCGCCCAGGCGGCGAAGTTGCGCGCGAGCGGACAGGTCATCGCGCCGAGGTTGGTGACCGGGGTGCCGATATCGAGCAGTTTCACCGAATCGATCGAGGTGCAGCCGCCGCCGTGATCCTCGTTGGGAAGCGGGGTGAAGCGCACGCCCGCCCGCTGAAGGTCGAACGCGCATTGCTTCGCCTCGGCGCTGGTGAAGGAGGGCGTGCCCACCGCCTGCGGGCGATCGGGCTTCGACGCGCCCGGCCGCTTGCCGCCATATTGCTTCATCGCGTCGGGAGCGCCGAAACAGGCGGACAGCGCCAGCGCCGCGGTCATCGCCATGAGCATCCGGGGCTTCAGGAGCGTCGGGATCGCCATGGCGTCAAATTACCGACAAATTGGTAAAGAAGCTCTTAACCATTTGCTCGGCTCACCGATAATTTCGCGCGGCCTGCGCATTTTGTTTGACAGTTTCGCAGCCCACCCTAAACGCGGCGCCGGGCCACGCGGTCCCAACGCCGCGCGCGCTCTCTGCAAGGAGAGACTATGATGAGTGAAGTGCCGACGCCACAGGTGCGCCCGACGCGCCCCTATTTTTCTTCCGGTCCCTGCGCCAAGCCGCCGGTCTGGTCCCCCGAAAAACTGAACACCGAATCGCTGGGCCGGTCGCACCGAGCCAAGATCGGCAAGACGCGCCTCCAATATTGCATCGACCTGATGCGCGAGATGCTGCAGCTTCCCGACACCCACCGCATCGGCATCGTGCCCGGATCGGACACCGGCGCCTTCGAAATGGCGATGTGGACGATGCTCGGCGCGCGTCCCGTCACGACGCTGGCATGGGAAAGCTTCGGCGAAGGCTGGGTCACCGATGCGGCGAAGCAGCTCAAGCTCGATCCCACCATCCTTCGCGCCGATTACGGACAGCTCCCCGACCTCGGTCAGGTCGACTGGTCGAACGACGTCCTCTTCACCTGGAACGGCACCACCAGCGGCGTGCGTGTCCCGAACGGCGACTGGATCCCGGCGGATCGCGAGGGCCTCTGCTTCGCCGACGCGACCAGCGCGGTGTTCGCCTACGACCTGCCGTGGGACAAGATCGACGTCGCGACCTTCAGCTGGCAGAAAGTGCTCGGCGGCGAGGGCGGCCACGGCGTGCTGATCCTCGGCCCGCGAGCGGTCGAGCGGCTCGAAACCCACACCCCCGCCTGGCCGCTGCCGAAAGTGTTCCGCCTCGTCTCGAAGGGCGCGCTCGCCGAGGGCGTGTTCAAGGGCGAAACGATCAATACCCCGTCGATGCTCGCGGTCGAGGACGCGATCTTCGCGCTCGAATGGGCGAAATCGCTGGGCGGCCTCGACGGCCTCAAGGCACGCAGCGACGCGAATGCCGCGGCGCTCGACGCGATCGTCGCAGAGCGCCACTGGCTGAGCCACCTCGCCGCCGATCCCGCGAGCCGGTCGAAGACTTCGGTCTGCCTGTCGGTCGCGGGCGCCGACGCCGACTTCATCAAGAAGTTCGCAGGGCTGCTCGAAGCCGAAGGCGCGGCCTATGACATCGCGGGCTACCGCGATGCCCCGCCGGGGCTGCGCATCTGGTGCGGTGCGACCGTCGACACCGCCGATGTCGAAGGGCTCGGCCCGTGGCTCGACTGGGCCTACGAAACCCTCTCCGCGTAACATTTTTCCGTCATCCCCGCGAAAGCGGGGACCCAGAGCGCCCATGGGCTGCCCCACACTGGGTTCCCGCTTTCGCGGGAATGACGAAGTTAAAGGATCACCGAAATGACCGCTCCCAAAGTTCTGATTTCTGACAAAATGGACCCCAAGGCCGCCGCGATCTTCGAGGAGCGCGGCATCCAGGTCGACGTCATCACCGGCAAGACCAAGGACGAGTTGATCGCGATGATCGGCGACTATGACGGCCTCGCCATCCGCTCGGCGACCAAGGTCACCGCCGACGTCCTCGCTGCCGCGACGAACCTCAAGGTCGTCGGCCGCGCCGGCATCGGCGTCGACAATGTCGACATTCCGGAAGCATCGAAGAAGGGCGTCGTCGTGATGAACACGCCCTTCGGCAACTCGATCACCACCGCCGAGCATGCGATCGCAATGATGTTCGCGCTCGCACGCCAGATTCCCGAAGCCAATGCGCTGACGCAGGCGGGCAAATGGCCGAAGAACGACTTCATGGGGGTCGAGCTGACGCAGAAGACGCTCGGCCTGATCGGCTGCGGCAACATCGGCAGCATCGTCGCCGAGCGCGCGCTAGGTCTCCGGATGAAGGTCGTCGCCTTCGACCCCTTCCTGACCCCCGAGCGCGCGATCGAGCTCGGCGTCGAAAAGGCCGACCTCGACACGTTGCTCGCCAAGGCGGACTTCATCACGCTGCACACGCCGCTGACCGACCAGACGCGGAATATCCTGTCGAAGGAAAATCTCGCCAAGACCAAGAAGGGCGTGCGCATCATCAACTGCGCGCGCGGCGGGCTGATCGACGAGGCGGCGCTCAAGGAGGCGCTCGACAGCGGCCATGTCGCGGGCGCGGCGCTCGACGTCTTCGCGCAGGAGCCGCCGGCGGCCGACCATCCGCTGCTCAGCACCCCGAACTTCATCTGCACGCCGCACCTCGGCGCCTCGACCGACGAGGCGCAGGTCAATGTCGCCATTCAGGTGGCCGAGCAGATCAGCGATTATCTGCTCACCGGCGGCATCACCAACGCGCTCAACGTCCCCAGCCTGTCGGCCGAGGAAGCGCCGAAGCTGCGCCCCTATATGAGCCTTGCCGAAAAGCTCGGCAGCCTCGTCGGCCAGCTCGCGCACGACAACCTCACCACCATCTCGATCGAGGTCGAGGGTGCGGCGGCGGAGCTCAACCTCAAGCCGATCACCGCCGCGGTGCTCACCGGGCTGATGCGCCGCTATTCGGACAGCGTGAACATGGTCAACGCGCCGCATCTCGCGCGCGAGCGCGGGCTCGACGTCCGCGAGGTGCGCCATGATCGCGAGGGCGACTACCACACCCTCGTCCGCGTCACCGTCGCGACGAGCCAGGGTGACCGCTCGGTCGCGGGCACGCTGTTCGGCAACAACGAGCCGCGCCTGGTCGAGATGTTCGGGATCAAGGTCGAGGCCGATCTCGACGGTCATATGCTCTATATCGTCAACGAGGACGCGCCGGGCTTCATCGGCCGCATCGGCACCGCGCTCGGCGAAGCGGGGCTCAACATCGGCACCTTCCACCTCGGCCGCCGCGCGGCGGGGGGCGAAGCGGTTCTGCTGCTATCGCTCGACTCGCCGCTGCCCGAACCGATGCTGTGGCAGATCTGCCAGCTCCCCGGCGTGAAGACGGTGAAGGGGCTGACGTTCTGAACTACGACACGCCCTCCCCTTCAGGGGAGGGCAGCGAGACTTGCGAACTTGTTCGCTAGTCGCAGCGGGTGGGGTCCATCGGCCTTGCGCAAGGCCGATGGACCCCACCCCAACCCCTCCCCTGAAGGGGAGGGGCTTTCACAAGCCCATACCACGGGCTAGGAGAGCCACCGATGACCAAGGCCCCCGCCCTGCTGCCCGAAGGCCTCCGCGACCGCCTGCCCCAGCAGGCGGAGGCGGCGTCGCGCGTCACCCGCGCGCTGGTCGATGCGATGCGCTCGCACGGCTATGGCCGCGTCGCACCGCCGCTCGCGGAGTTTCGGGAAACGCTGGGCGGCGATGACGAGCGATCGGCACGCGACCTTCTCCGCTTCACGGACCCCGTGTCGCAGCGCACCCTCGCGCTGCGCCCCGACATCACGCGGCAGGTCGGGCGCATCGCGACCTCGCTGCTCGCCCACGCACCGCGGCCGCTGCGCCTCTGCTACGCGGGCCAGGTCGTCAAGCTGCGCGCGAGCCAGCTTCGTCCCGCGCGCGAAATGCTGCAGGTCGGCGCCGAGTTGATCGGCAGCGACAGCGTCGCCGCGGCGCGCGAGATCGTGACGGTCGCGATCGACGCGCTCGAGGCGGCCGGGATCGGCCCGGTCACCATCGACTTCACCCTGCCCGACGTCGTCGATCTGCTCGCGGGCGGACCCCTGCCCGTCGATGCCGACATCCAGCAACTGCGCGACGAACTCGACGCCAAGGATGCCGGTGCCCTCGTGCGGCTCGGCGCCGAGACCTATCTGCCGCTGCTGCGCGCGACGGGGCCGTTCGACCGGGCGATCGCCGACCTTCGCGCCTTCGACGTCGCGGGCGTGCTGACGAGCCGGATCGAGGCGCTCGAAGCCATTGCCGCACCGGTGCGCGGCCGCGCCGACCTGACCCTCGACCCGACCGAGCGTCACGGCTTCGCCTATCAAAGCTGGTTCGGTTTCCAGATCTTCGTCCCCGGCCAGGGCGACGCGATCGGCCGCGGCGGCGCCTATGCGATTCCGGTCGGCGAGGACCGCGAGGAACCCGCGGTCGGCTTTTCGCTCTATCCCGACCCGCTGATCGACGCGGGGCTGGGCGGCGAGGACGTCGCCGAACGCCGCATCTTCCTGCCCCTCGGCCACGATCCCGCCATCGCCGCGAGCCTGCGCGCCGACGGCTGGCAGACGGTCGCGGCGCTGACCGACGCCGAGGATGCGGCGCGGCTCGGCTGCGGATGGATGCTGGGCTCCGAAGGGCCGGTCGAGGCGTAACGCCGCATCGGCGAGCGCGACATTCCCGGGGAGCCAACCGGTGGCTTTCCTTTCCCGTTCCCCACAAAAGCTATCGGCCCGACCCTTGCCTCTGCGGCGGAATCCGCTAAGGCCGCGCCGGGCTCGCACGACATGTTTGGGGCCCGGCTCAGCAGGACAGCATCATGGCAAATGTTACCGTCATCGGGTCGCAATGGGGCGACGAGGGCAAGGGCAAGATCGTCGACTGGCTCGCGAGCCGCGCCGACGCGGTCGTCCGCTTCCAGGGCGGCCACAACGCCGGCCATACGCTCGTCGTCGGCGAACAAGTCTACAAGCTGTCGCTGCTTCCTTCGGGCATCGTCACCGGCACGCTGTCGATCATCGGCAACGGCGTCGTGCTCGACCCGTGGGCGCTCAAGGACGAGATCGCAAAGCTCCGCGGCCAAGGGGTCGAGATCAACCCCGACAATTTCGCCATCGCCGACAATTGCGCGCTGATCCTGCCCTTTCACCGCGACCTCGACGCGCTGCGCGAGACCGCGGCGGGCGCGGGCAAGATCGGCACCACCGGGCGCGGCATCGGCCCCGCCTATGAGGACAAGGTCGGCCGCCGCGCGATCCGCGTCTGCGACCTCGCGCACCTCGACCATCTCGAGCCGCAGATCGATCGCCTGACCGCGCACCACGACGCGCTGCGCGCCGGTTTCGGCGAGCCGCCGATCGATCGCGAGCGCCTGCTCGCCGACCTCGCCGAGATCGCCGACTATGTGCTCGAATATGCGCAGCCGGTGTGGAAGCGCCTCAAGAAGGTGCGCAAGGCCGGGGCGCGCATCCTGTTCGAGGGCGCGCAGGGCGTGTTGCTCGACGTCGATCACGGCACCTATCCCTTCGTGACCAGCTCGAACACGGTCAGCGGCACCGCCGCGGCGGGGTCGGGGCTCGGCCCCTCGGCGGTCGGCTTCGTGCTCGGCATCGCCAAGGCCTATACGACGCGCGTCGGCAGCGGCCCCTTCCCCACCGAGCTCGAGGACGAGACCGGCCAGCAACTCGGCGAGCGCGGCCACGAATTCGGCACCGTCACCGGGCGCAAGCGCCGCTGCGGCTGGTTCGACGCGGTGCTGGTGCGGCAAAGCTGCGCGGTGTCGGGCGTCACCGGCATCGCGCTGACCAAGCTCGACGTGCTCGACGGCTTCGATACGATCCGCATCTGCACCGGATATCGGCTGCGCGGCAAGATCCTCGACTATTTCCCCGCCCACGCCGCCGATCAGGCCGAGGTCGAGCCGATCTACGAGGAAATGGACGGCTGGAGCGAATCGACCGCGGGCGCGCGCAGCTATGCCGACCTGCCGGCGCAGGCGATCAAATATATCCAGCGTGTGCAGGAACTGATCGAGACGCCGATCGCGCTCGTCTCGACCAGCCCCGAGCGCGAGGACACGATCCTGATCCGCGATCCGTTCAGCGACTGAGGCGCGCGGCCGCCACGTCGCAAATCGCCGCGACGAAGCCTGCGGGATCGTTCTCCTGCACGAAATGCCCGCCCTTCAATGTGCGGTGCGCCATGCCGCGCGCACCCGGCACGCGCCCGGTGAACAGCGCGTCGCCGCCGCGCGTGATCGGATCACCGTCGGTGAAGCAGCAGAGGAAGGGCTTGTCGAAGGCCTCGAGCGCCGCCCACGCCCGCTTCTGGTCGGGCAACGCGACATTGTCGCCCAGGGGCACGAAGGAGGGAAAGATGCGCACCGCAACCTTCGACGCGCGCGTCGGAAAGGGCGCGTTATAGGCGGCGATCTCCTCCGCGGTCAGCCGCTTCTTCGCCCCCGCGTTGACGATTCGCCCGATCGGGAAGACGGGGCTGTAGCGCGAAAAGGCGCGCCAGATCGCGAAGGCACGCGGCGCGGGCTGACCCTCGGGCAGACCGCCGTTCGACAGCGCGACCCCGGCGAAGCGCTCGGGCATTTCGGCGACGAGCCGGAGGCCGATCAACGACCCCCAATCCTGACAGGCGAGGATGATGTCCTGGAGGTCGAGCGCCTCGATCCATTGCCGCATCCACGCGACCTCGGCCGCATAGCTGTAGGCGGCGCGATCGAGCGGCTTATCGGAGCGGCCGAAGCCGATGAGGTCGGGCACCACGGCGCGAAAGCCCGCCTCGACCACCGGCCCGATCATGCGCCGGTAGAGATAGCCCCAGGTCGGCTCGCCGTGCAGCATCAGCACCGGCTGCGCCTCGCGCGCGCCCTCGTCGACATAATGGACGCGGAGCCCATCCGCCAGGCCGCGGTAGTGCGGCGCATAGGGCCAGTCCGGCAACGCCGCGAAGCGCTCGTCCGGCGTACGATAGACGCGCATGATGATCTCCCCCACTTTGATCCCCGCCAGCTTAGGGAGCAGACCCGCTCGCGCAAGCGCTTCCGTTTTCGCGGGCGCCGTGGCACCAGAGCCGCATGACCCGCACCATCCTCGTCTTCTACGGAAGCTATCGCCGCGACCGGCAGGGCATCAAGCTCGCGCACTGGATCGTCGAAGCCCTCGCCGCGCGCGGCGACCGCGCCGAACTGATCGACGCGAAAGCCGTCGGCCTGCCGATACTCGACCGCCGCCACAGCGACTATGGCGCGGGCGAGGCGCCCGCGGCGATGGACGCGCTCGCCGAAACGATCGCCGCCGCCGACGGCTTCGTCTTCGTCACCGGCGAATATAATGGCGGGCTCCAGCCGGGCCTCAAGAATCTCGTCGATCATTATCTGCCGCAATTCGCGTGGCGCCCGGCGGCGATCGCCTCCTATTCGGCGGGCCCCTTCGCCGGCATCCGCGCCGCGACCGCGTGGCGCACCACCCTCGGCGCGATGGGGATGGTCGTGACGTCGACCCCGCTCAGCCTCGCGCGCATCGGCGGCGCGTTCGACGAGCGGGGCCAGCCGGCGGGCGAGGACGGATCGCGGATCGCCAAGGCCTTCCCGCGCTTCGCCAACGACCTTGGCTGGTGGATCGACGCGGCGCGGGCGCAGCGCGCCACCGAAGCCCCGCCCTTCTAGAGCTGCCCCTCCGACGAGGCAGGTCAGAATCGCTTCCGCACGGTCAATCGCATCGTGCGGCCAAGCGGGTCGACTTCGTCGCGGCTGTATCCGGCCGGCACGCGTCCGTCCCCCAGCCTCACCCGGCGATATCCGTTGAAGATATTCTGGATGTCGACCGATATTTTGACGTCGCTCAACAGGCTCTTCCCTTTCGATCCTGCGAACAGATGATCGGGTTCGACGAACGCCGACACATTCAGCACGATCGGAGGTTTGAAACGGAAGGCTTCATCGCCGTTGGCGCCCCCACCCACCAGATGGCCCGGACTGCTCCAGCGCCCGTTCAGCGTGGCGCCTATACCGCGCTTTCCTGCGGAAGCCTGCAGCGTAAGGGTGTGGCGCGACTGGCCGCCACCGCTCAACTGGTCGATCGCGGGTACGCCGGACCGGGTCAGGAGCTCGCTCTTCAGCCGCCAGCGGTGATTGACCGAAAGGCTGAATTGCAAGGGCTCGGCAGCTGGCTTGCCGCCTCCCCCTCGCCGCCCCTGTCCGAGGCGCAGGGTCAGGCCGCTCGACAGCTCGGCATCGGTATCGCGGGCGATGTTGATGGGGCGCGCATCGATGGCGACGAGCCTCCCGTCGGCATCGCGCGTCACGCGCTCTGGGAAGGCCGCTTCGATCGCGGGCGTCAGTTCGGGAAAGCCCGCCACGCCGCCCTTCGCGACCGACTGGCGATAGGCGAGGTTGAGCGTCAGCATCTGGCCGCCGAGCGGCCGCACCGTGGCGGCGAGCGAAAGGCTCTGGCGGCTGCCCCGGCGCAGGTCGGGATTGCCGCCGGTGATCCACACCGGCTCGGCGACCTCCTGCCGCGTATAATCGAAGATCCGGCTCACCGTGGTGACGATCGGCGCGTCGAGCTGGTCGAAAGAGGGCGCGGCCTCGGCATAGTCGATCGATCCGCGAAGTTGGACGATCGGCCATGGCGACCAGTTGACGTTACCCCCGAAGCGCTCCTGCGGCCGGCTGTTCGTCATCGTCTGGGCGCTGGCGTTGAGGTCGAGGGACAGATCGCCCAGCCACCCCTGCCCGGTTTCATCGCGGCGGGATATGGGCAGGCTGAGCGACATCTGGCCGTTCGTCTGTTGCCGGGCGACGCTGACTGCGTCGGCATAGTCGCCGGAACTGTCCCCGTTCCGGCTTGTCGAGCGATTGCGGCTGGTATTGGCGGTGACATTCCACACGAGGGGTCCGGCCGGAAGGTCGATGATCGTCTTGCGGACGTTGAACCGAGCGCCGAGATTCTCGCCCTGCGTCCGGCCGCGGGCGACGAGTAGCAGGCCGTCGTCCCACGGACCATAAGGGTTGAAGAGCGGATCGCCCGCGTCGATCAACTGTTGGACCCGCGCGATGTCGATGCCGTTTTCGAGGAGGTTGCTGGACCAGTTGCGCGAATAGGTCATGCCCAGATTGGTCTGCCAGCTCCCGATATTGCCGTTGATCGTCAGCGACGCGCGGAGCGAGGTGGCGTCGTTGGCGGTGCGCAGCGCGCGCTCGCCCGCGAAGGGGCGCGTCAGCAGGATATCATCGGCAAAGGGCGACCAGAGACTTCCCACCGGGATGACGATCGACGCCATGGGCAGACCGCGCAGGCCATCGCTGCTGGACCGGCTCGCGTTGAAGTTCAGCGAAGCGGAAAAGTCGCCCAGCGGACGCGTGACGCCGATGCTGAGCGATGCGTTGCGCCGCGACGATTGCAGCGTTTCGAAACGATTGGGGTCGACGGCGTGAACGGTGTTCGCGGTCGCGGCGAAATCGCCGAGGCTGGGCGGGACCGACAGCGCTCCCGGAGGGATGGCCGCGACGCTGACCGGTTCCCCGGCGGCGAGACTGAGCGCCGGGTCGATCTCTCCGCCATCGAGGCCGGAGATGTAGCCGACGCTGTCGAACACCCCGTCGCGCGGCGGGATGTCGCGTGCGGTCTTGCGAAAGGCGCTGTCGGCGCCGAGCCGGGCCTGGACGTTCCAGCGCGTGTCCCCGCTGATCGCCGTCCGGGTGGCGGCCAGGGTGCCGCCATATTGGCCGCCGGCGGTCGCGAAATCGATGCCCGCATCGGCGTTGAGCATCGAAAAATGCTTCTTGAGCACCAGATTGACGACACGTTTGCCCGCGGGCTCGCCATATTGCGCCGCCGCCTCGGGCTTCAGCACGGCGAGCCGTTGGAGCGCCTCGGTGGGATAGGACAGGACCGAGCGATCGAAGCCGGCGGGCTTGCCGTTGATCAGGATAACGAGCTCTTCGTCGCCGTTGCCGATGAAGGGGGTGAGCTCCGCGAGCAGGTCCTGGATGTCGTCCGCACCGTGGCTGGCGATTTCCGCCTCGTCGAACTCGCTTTCCGCCGCCACCTTCGCTTCGCCATAGCGATCGGCGGTGACGACGATCTCGTCGGGCTCGCCGGGCGACACGATAACGCCCGGCGGGGCGGCCCCTTGCGGAACCGTCCCCGCCGCGACGTCCCCCTTATCCGGTTCGGCATGGGCGGCGGCGGCATAAGCAGCCATACCCAGCAAGAGCGGGGTCGAAACTTTTCTCAGCGCAAACACATTGCGATGCCCGCCTGACCGTTTTATCGAGATTGCGCCAGTAACGGGTCTCCGCTGCTGGCCCGGAAAGGGCCGCACCGCTACCACGGTGCGGCCAGTAATATCCGGTAGAGAGGTGGATACTTCGATCTATCGTCGATGGATCGAGGTATCCACAGCATATTGCTTACTGAGACGCACCATTAAGGCACCAAATCATATCCACCGATCAAAGCCGCTGATGCAACACCGCATCCAGGAATAGTGCCTCCAAGCAGGACTTCCACCGACGGCGTATTGTCGACTTTCTGGACATCTATCGGCAAATTAGCGGTCGGGCAGGGGGTCCATGTCATCGTGGTGGGGTTATAAACGCTGATTTGCAGATTATTAACCATCCCGGTGCCGGAGCCGAGGCCATAGTCCCCGCCGCTTGCATTGTAACTGCCGGAATCGAGGTCAAACGTCCCCGAATCCACCCTAACACCCGCACAGCCAGGATCGCTCTGCCCGGGATCATTGGTGCCGCCATCAATCGTTCCATCCACCGCACCGGTACCGGAACTGCTCCCGGTTGTGACATCAAGGTCCAAATAGCATTGGAGCGACCCCAAACTCGCAGGCCCCGACAGGGTTTTCGACGAGTTGGCAGGCGTGAGATGCGGATCAGCGGCTTGCGCCGGGGTCGCAACCAAGAGGCCAAGGGACGCGATAGCGAAAATTGACGTTTTCATGACATATCTCCAATTGCTAAAGGAAATGCATTAAAAATATTTATCATCACTCAAATATTGAATACCCCCCTTTCATTGAAGTTGAAAATATCTAAAAATAGTCAGAACGATTTTGAAACACTAAATCCAACAATTCTTGGATCAAGCGTGAAAACGTTGGTCGTTAATCCGCTATCATCACTATTGATAAAGGCGTCAGTTATTGGGGTTTTATTGAATATATTTTTGACATAGAGCTGCATGGCGAAGCCGCTTTCCGGCCTCGCGAGCGTCACCGATAAATTGGTGTTATCCCACGATTTCAAACGATCATTCGCCGTATTGTAAACGCGTGCCCAGCTCTTTCCTTGGCGATAATAGTCTCCGCGCAGCGTCAAGTCCCAATCATTCATCGGAATGATGTACTGCGCCCCAAGATTAACGGTCCAGTGCGGTGAATTAGGCAGCTCATTACCACCAAGATCAGCAAAGAATCCGCGCCCTTGATTTGGGCCATCTGTTAAAGGGTCATACGTAACGCCATAAATAAGTGGATAGAATCCAGATCTAAAATTGCCGAATGCAGAACCCCCACACAGACTGCTTAAGACAGCGACCGCGTTGTCATCCTGATATGCCGGGCTGCTTATGATCGTTTCGACTACCGCCGTGGGAGCGACACAGCTTGACGGCAGCTGTACCCAAGGCTTCACCACCATCCAGTCTTCATTTCCTTGGGTGCGGTTCATCACGTCGATCGACCGCATGCCCTTTCCGATGCGGGTATCCAGATAGCCGAGGTTGGCATTGAATCGAATTCTCGGCGTTGGCTTCCACGCCATCTCCAGTTCGGTACCCCAGATTTCCGCGTCATAATTTTCATTAAGCGCCAAGCGGTCGACGATCTGTGAAACCTGATAATCTTTATAGTCATAATAGAATGCGCTGGCGTTAAGCGTCAATTTCCCGTTGGCTAGAATATTTTTCGTGCCAATTTCGAAGGCGTCGACACTCTCCGGCTTGAAGGTTTCCGGGTGAGAAAAAATCTGGAGCATCGGACCAACATCTATACTTGGTGGATTTGCTCCGCCTCCTTTATACCCCCTGGCATAAGATACGTAGATCAGGCTATCATCAGTGAAGCTGAGCTTCGGTTTCCAATCCGCTACAATCCTGCCTGTTATTCGACCCCACCGTTGCCTTATATCGGGTGACCTCGGATAGCCTCGCGAGATATTGCCGCCGCCCAGCGGCCCCATTCCCAACAGAAGCTGGGATTTATAGGGTGTGGCAACTTTCTTATCATCCGTATATCGAAGTCCAGCGGTTATTTTAAAATCGTCAGTCAAGTTCCAGTATGCTTCACCGAATACGGCGTATGATTCCGTTTCTGAAACATTTCTGCTACGAAAATAGTTGTGACCTTCCCCATTGATATTCTCAAGGGGATTGGGGTCTACATATGCGCAGGGCTGGTTTAGAGGATCATTCGTACACTCGCCGATCACCCCCCCGGTTCCCCATGGAGATATTTGCAAATGTCCTATGGCAGTAAATAGATTATTGAATACGAAATAATCTTCGTCGATTTTAAATTTTAAATAATTAGCCCCAACACTGAAATCAAAATCTTTCTGGAAGTTGGATTGTAATCTGAATTCTTGAAACCATTGACTACTTTTTGCCCTTACGAGATCAACTCCCAGAATTTTCTTTGAATCTCCAAGTTGCGGATCAGAGAATATGCCGTTAGGTGTTATTCCATCCGTCGGGTTAGGCCTCACCAAGCCCCAAAGACCGGTTGAATCGTTGAATACGTCAACGGACTGGAATCTATTATAGTCTTGTGACGAGTAATAGTTATCCTTGGTATACAGGGTTTGCGAGAAAAACGAGATATCATCAACGATATCCCATTCCAAATTTGCCTGGAAAACATCGTTTTTGGCGCGAAAGACGGGATCAAAGCTGGTCGATATTTCACGAAGATCGTGAGATTGAACCGCGCCAGAGTAGGGGTCTAGGTCGGGATTTATAAGGTTGACTTCGGGCCCTCTTCTTCCGCCGAACCTACCGAGGCTAAGATAACGTGCTATTGCGATGTGCGGCAAGGAGAGGCCATTTGGAACGCCGTAGGCGCCGTCGGCGTACAATGATTTTGGCAAGCAGGTTTGGCTAAGAGACGCTCTTGTGCCCGGCATGTTGCTGATGTCCACGGCCCCCACGCTCGCCGGCCCCGGGTCGGTATGGCAAAGCTGCTTGCCAGTCCGCGAACGATTGTCGTTCTCGTTGAAGTGCTCCCAGATCGCGTTGACGCGGAAGCGGTCGCTTGGCTCCCATGCAGCGCTGATGCGCGTCGACCACAGGTCGCGGCCGTTGACATGGCGGTTCGTCACCGTGTTGAAATCATAGCCGCCGCGCTTGGTCAGCGCGCCCGCCGCACGGATGGCAAGCGTGTCGCCTAGAGGAATATTGATCATTCCGCTCGCGCGCCGCGTCTCGTAATTGCCGACTTCACCCTTCACCCAGCCATCGAAATCGCCGGGCTTTGCGATGTTTGGAAGCATGTTAACGACGCCGCCGGTCGCGTTGCGGCCATAGAGGGTGCCCTGCGGCCCGCGTAGCACCTCGACGCGCTCGACGTCGAAATATTCCTGTTCGAACAGGCGATTGCGGATGAGGGGGGTGTTGTTGAAGCTGATCGCCACTGCGGGATCGGACGATACCGACAGCGCCTTGGTGCCGATGCCGCGGATCGAGAAATTATAGCTCGCGAAATTGGTCTTGGAGAAGGACACGTTCGGCACCGCGCGCACCAGTTCCGACCCGCCCTCGATCTTCTGCTCGTCGAGTGACTTCGCTGAAAAGGCCGACACCGAAATCGGCACGTCCTGAATCGATTCGACCTTTTTCTGCGCCGTGACGACGATTTCATTCTCGGCGCTCGCGTCGGTGGCGGCGGGCGGGTTTGCGTTTCCCTCCTGTGTCACCACGAAGATATTGCCGTCGCGGCGATAGGCGAGGCCGGTGCCCTTCAACAGGACGCGCAGCGCCGTTTCGGGGTCGGCGCGGTCGCGAAAGCCGGCCGTCCTCTTGCCCTGCACGACCATCGCGTCGGCCATCACCGTCATGCCGTTCTGCAGGCCGAAGTCCCGGAGCGCGCGGCCGAGCGATTGCGGCGGAATATTGTATTTCACGAAACTATCGCGCGCGATCGCAGGGGCCGCGGTCATGATCAGCCCCCCTACCGCGACGCTGCCGAACAGAAACCGCTGCAATGCAAAGGCACGAAAACGCATGATGTCCCCTCTCCCCCTGGATTTTATATCTTGAGGCTTTGCCCCTGTTTTGTGACGCGCCGAGCCGCTATCACTTACATAGACGTCAACACGGCCGGGTCGGGGGGAATGTCTTTTGAAAAATTTTGCAAAAATCCATCGCAACCCGGGCTCGCGGCGAAAAAATCGGCAGGAAACCGCAAACCCCTCCCCCCTCTTTGCCCGCTCCCGCGTCTAGTCAGGCAAGCGCCGGAAAAAAATCCGCGGCCTGTCTTTGGATAGTGTTGGAATGATGCAGGAATTTGGTTGTCATCGTCGATGCGAGCCCCGTCGGGACCTTTCCTGACGATGGCGCTGCCCTCTCAGGACCGGGATTTCGGCACATGGATGACCGCCTATGGACCGGGCCTCCGCCGATATTTCCGGCGCCGGGTTCCCGAGGCCGACGTCGATGACCTGATCCAGGATGTTTTCGTGCGGCTCCAGTCGGCGCAGGTGACGGCCCCGATCAGGAATGTCGAAGGCTATCTGTTCGCGATCGCCCACAATGTGCTGATCAGCCGGTATCGCAGGCAGACGGCGCGAGCCGCCTTTCTGCACGACGAATGGGTGGAAGGCCGCGACGTCGCCGACCCGCTTTCCCCCGAACGGATCGCCATCGGCCAGGAGGAGTATCGACGCGTCGTCGCGGCGATCCGCAACCTGCCGCCGCGGGCCCGCGAGGCGTTCGAACTGCATCGCTTCGAAAACCTGACCTATCAGGCGATCGCGCAGCGAATGGGCATTGCGAGGGATTCGGTGAAGGAACTCATGCACCGCGCGCTCGTCCGGCTCGCCGAAGAGATGGAGGCCGACCGATGAGCGGCGAACAATCCATGAATCGCGCCGCGCTGCGCTCGGAGGCGGCGCACTGGTATAATCTTCGGCTCGCGGGCGACGTCACGCTGGAAGACGAACATCGTTTTCGCGAATGGCTCGATCGGTCCGACGCAAATCGCGACGCCTATCGCGCGATCGACAAGGCCTGGACCATCGCTGGAACCGCGAAGAACGACCCCGCGCTATCCAATAATCCGGCCCAGGAGCGGCTTGCGGGTTACCGCGCGGCACGCCGCTGGCCGGGATTCGCGATCGCCGCGGCCATTCTGCTCATGATCGGTTTCGGCTGGGCGACGCTTCCCGGCCTTTGGCCCGGCGCCGGCG
>Ga0182747_1000144_pt1 | contig 75399 bp, 74 predicted proteins | sample eDN3rd30CBELigBY_FD_128526 | JGI IMG/M metagenome (GOLD analysis project Ga0182747, IMG submission 128526) | Enriched backyard soil microbial communities from Emeryville, California, USA - eDNA 3rd pass 30_C BE-Lig BY (version 2) (version 2) | ecosystem: Environmental > Terrestrial > Soil >... | reverse complement strand
GCGCGCAATGCCACGGACGCTGCCGCTTGTCGTCGCGATTCTAATTGCCCCCGTGCTGACAGGCTGCGGCCTCAGCGCCGATTTTGACGAGATCAATCCCAGCCTCGTTCGCGACAACGTTCACAACTGGATCGGTCGCGACAATGCCAAGGGTGAGCCGATCGCGCCGTCCAGCTTCGAGCTGACCGACGAAGAACGAAGCCTGCGCGACCTGGCTTATCCTTTAATCGAGCCGCCGTATCTGCGGCACAAGTTCTATTCGATCGCCAACGAATACGGCATCACTCCGGATATTGAAAAGCCGATGGCCAACCCGGCCTCCTATTACGACCACATGATGGACGACAAGGCGCGCTCGCCGACGTCACGATACGCGACGCTGACCCAGGACATTCGCAACGACAGCGAGCGGCTGCCGGGCTTCTTCTCGACGGCGACGCGTGTGGTCGACCTCGACGCCAAGCGCGGCAAGAGCCTCGCCTTCATTCCCGGCCTGACCGCGGCCGAGCGCACCAACACGCTCAACCGCATCAAGGAGAACGACCGCGTCATCGCCCGGGTGCGGGCGAGCCTTGGGCGGCGCGTCGCTAACTACCGCTACGCTTTGGAACGGCTGGTGATTTCCTCGCCGTCGCAGGAAGCGGTGACGGTGGAGCAGGCGCTCAACCGGCTGCATGCCGAAGTCTCGCACTATCGCGTGCAGACGGCGCCGCCTTATCAGCGCGGACCGAGCCTCGCTTTTCAGCGATAGTTTTAAGATGACTTGGCCGTCAGCGGCGCGGCGCCGGCGTGCCCGTCCCGGCGGCCTGCACGGCGCAGCGTGCATTGGCAATGGTGGCCTGAGCCATTGGCATCAGGCCCGGCTCCGGCGCCAGCGCGCGGATGGCAATAATGCCTGAGACGGTCGGCGACTCGACAATCAGCCGGTCGGCGGCGGTGACGTCCTCTTCCTCCGGCATGGCGCTTTTCTGCTCCGCCGTCATCAGGTCGAGTTCGATGACGCGCCGTCCGGCTGCGCGATCATTGATGGCGTAATAGGCGACGTCATAGCGCGTGTAGAACGACACCGACGTATAAGCGAGGCTGACCGGCACCGTCAGCTTGAGCGGACCATTCGACAGATCGTAGCGGCAAATGCCGGCAGCGAATGCCGGATCCATGAAGGGCATTGCCGCCTTTTCCGGCCGCGGCTGTGGTAGCGCGGCCACGCTATTCACCGGCGTGTCGCTGGTGAGGCGCGCATAGGCATCCTGGGTCGCGGTGCGCGGCAGAAGGATGATGGTGCCGAGATGCACGACGCCGCCGAGCAGCGCGCCGCCGAGTAACAGGAGCAGCCAGCGGATCATGGTCTGCTCCTCGCCTGGTCCTCGGGACAGCTACGCGTTTCGATGGCCGGCATCGGCACTTCACGTCCGGCCTTGGTCGCGACGCCGACCGCCGTATCGTAAAGGCGCAGCACCAGCATGTAGCGATCGACACCGGCTGTCGGCAGCCAGTTGCCGGGGGTGGCGCGCGCCGACACCACGATTTCGAAGCTGCCATCGGCGCGGCGCACGATTTCCTGACTCGTGAAGCCGTAGCGGTCGATGGAGTTGGCGATCAACTCGCCGTCGGTGCTGTACAGCGACAGCGTCCAGAACCGGGCCGCCGGCGTGACGCCGGACAGCACGACGTCGCAGCGGCCGTCGAGCGCCAAGCCGTTGTCGTCGCTCCTGGCGTTAAAGAAGACGCCGTCCCCGAGCGCAACGGGCAATTGTCCGGTGCGGGCGATGCTGGCGCGAGCGTAGGGATCGGCGTCGGCCGTGCCGGTTTTCGGCCACGCGGTCCAACTGCCAATGGTCAGCGCGCCGAAGGCGGCACCGCGCGTCAGCGCGAAATAGGTCAACCCGAGGCCAACCGCGCCGGCGACGATCAGGGCAAAGAGGGTGGAAGTTAGAAGCCGCACGGCCGATCCGCTGGCAGATGAGGGACGGTGAGTCGCATGAGGCGGCAGATTACGCTGCCGATGCCAGCGCGGCTATTCAGTTGCGCCGGCCGAGGGCCTCGTTTTCCAGCGCCGCGGCCAGAGCGCCGCCTTCAGCCGCGACTGGCGTGGTTCCGTGCCCGAGGAGGTCGGCGCGCTTGCCGGCCTCGTTGGCCACCGTCGGTCGCAGTGGCGCCATAGTCCGGCTTGCTTCGTCCAAAAGCTTCTCCACCCGCACCAAGGCCTCGGCGCCACGTTTCGACAACAGGGTCGGCCGCCGCGCCGCCGTCTTCTTGTCGTCGGAGCGAGTAGCGCGAGCCGCGACCTGCTGCTGCCGCTCGGGCACTGCGACGCCCGGCAGTTGGCGAAGTTCGATGCCCTGATGGGCGTATTCCATGATGGTGTGCCAAGTCATCGCCGGCAGCGAGCCGCCGGTCATGCGGTTCGTTGACGTGTAGTCGTCATTACCGAACCACACTCCGCACACGAAGTTACCAGTGTAGCCCATGAACCAGGCGTCGCGGTAATCGTTCGTGGTGCCAGTCTTGCCGGCAGCGGCGACGCCGTCGAGTCGCGCGCGCCGTGCAGTGCCGCTTTCGACCACATTATTCATCATCTTGATCATGCCGGCGGCGACATTGGCCGGCAACGCACGCTTTGGCTTGGGGCCGTCTCGGTCGAAACGCCAGATCAGGTTGCCGTCACCAGTGCGCACCTCAAGGATGGCGTGGGGCTTCACGGCCATGCCGAGATTGGGGAAGGCCGCGTACGCGCCAACATGCTCAAGCATAGTGACCGCATCGGCGCCGATCGGCAGTGAAGGCGTGTCCGGCAGCGGCGTCGTGATGCCCATTTTGCGGGCCGTTTCGACGATGCGGGCCCGGCCAAGCTTGGGATTGCCGTCGCCAACGGCGATCGACAGGCGCACGGCGATAGTGTTGATCGAGCGAGTCAGCGCGGAGATCAGCGTCATTGAGCCCGAATAGCCGCCGCCATAGTTGCGCGGGCACCAATTGCCGAGACAGATTGGCGCATCGACCACGATCGACTCTGGCTTGAAGCCGTGCTCGAGCGCGGTGGCGTAGACGTATGGTTTGAACGATGAGCCGGGCTGGCGCATGGCGTCGGTAGCGCGGTTGAACTGGCTGGCGCCGTAATCGCGGCCGCCGACCATCGCCCGTACCGCGCCGTCGACCTCCATGACCACGGTGTTGGCTTGGCCGGCGTGATACTCTTGGCCGTATTGCCGCAAAATTGATTCAACGGCCTGATCGGCGACCGATTGGATTCCGGTATCGAGCGCGGTGCGCGCGATGAACACCCTCTCGGTCATCGACTTTGGCAATGTGTCGACGAGTTTCTTCATCTCGTCGAACGCCCAATCGAGGTAGTAATTCGGGGCTTGCTCGGCCCGGCGGTCGACGGCCGTGGCGGGGTGGCGGCGGGCGCCGAACACCTGACCCTCGGTCATGAATCCGGCCTCGACGAGATTGTCGAGCACGACGTTCGCCCGCGCGCGCGCCGCCGGCAGATTGACGTGCGGCGCGAACTTGGTCGGCGCCTTGAACAGGCCGGCCAGCATCGCCGCCTCGGACAGATTCACGTCCCGCGCCGACTTGTTGAAGTAATACTGCGCCGCCGCGTCCACGCCGAAGGCGCCGCCGCCCATATAGGCGCGGTCGAGATACAGCTTCAGAATCTCGTTCTTGGTGAGCCGCGACTCCAGCCACATCGCCAGGAACGCTTCCTTGATCTTGCGGTCGAGCGTGCGCTCGTTCGACAAAAACAGGTTCTTGGCGAGCTGCTGGGACAGCGACGAGCCGCCCTGCACGACGCCGCCGGCGCGCGCATTGGTGACGATGGCGCGCGCGGTGCCGGCGATATCGATGCCGAAATGCTCGTAGAAGCGCCGGTCCTCAGTGGCCAGCACCGCCTTGATCAGGTGATCGGGGAACTGGTCGAGCGGGATGGAATCGTTGTGGCGGATGCCGCGGGTGCCGACCTCGTTGCCGTAGCGGTCGAGAAACGTGACGGCGAGCTCGGATTTCTTGAGCCAGTCGTCGTCCTGGGTCATCTGGAAGGCGGAGGTGGCCAGCGCCACCATGAGGACGCCGCCGGCGAGCCCGAGCGTGGCGCCCTCGGAGGCGAATTCGACGGCCCAGCGCCGCCAGCCGGCGACATGGAAGCGGTCCATGAAGGTGGAGAAGCGCTCGTAGCTCTCGCGCAGCCCGGCGGCCGAGCGGAACACGCTAAAATCGACCCAGGCGTCGATCGCCAGCATGGCGCGCTTGAACTTCTGGCGCGCGGTCTCGGGAGGCAGGTCGTCGAGAGCCATTAGATCAGACTTTTCAAACGGTTACGGGCCGGGCGCGGGCCGCGAGGGCGGCGCCCGCCGGCCAGGGCGAAGCGGCCGGGCCTTGCCACAGGCGCGGCCCCCCGTGCCAATTTAGTGCATCGGGGCCGATTTCTCTATCGAAACGAGGCGGTTATCGGGCCGAAAGGTGAACGGGAATTGGGGCGGGAATGGGGGTGGCGAAGGAAGCGAGGGCGTCGAACAGCCTCCCGCAAAAGGGGATACGTCAGCCACAATCAAGCATTTGGTTGAAAAAGGTAGAAAGACGACATAAAGGTAGACTTCAAAAGGGTGTCCGATGGGCCTGAACATCAAAAACCACGAGACCGAAAAGCTGATCCGCGAACTGGCGCAACTGCGCGGACAGGGCATCACCGAAGTGCTGACCGACGTGATCGGCCGCGAGGTCGAGCGCGAGCGGAAGAAGCCGAAGCGCGAGACGTACGAGGCGTTCAGCCGCCGGATCGAGGCCATTGTCGAGCAGGTCAAGCAACTGCCCGTGCTGGACGATCGCAGCCCCGACGAGATCCTCGGTTACAACGAACACGGCCATTTCGATTGATGGTGATCGACAGTTCAGTTCTGATCGCCATCCTGTTTGGCGAACCGGACCGCGAGCCTTTCAAGCGCGCGATCGACGCGGCACCGACACGACTGGTATCGGCCATGACCAAGCTGGAATCGGGAATCGTGATGGCTGGCCGCTTCGGGCCTGAAGGCGGCCGTCGACTGGACGATCTGCTGCGCGATATCGCCGCCAGCATCATCCCCTTTACCGACCATCACGCCGACATCGCCCGCGACGCCTTCGTTCGCTACGGCAAGGGCCGCCACAAGGCCGGGCTGAATTTCGGCGACTGCGCCTCCTACGCGCTGGCCATCGCGGAGGCCGAGCCGCTGCTGTTCAAGGGTACGGATTTCGGCAGTACGGATGTGGAGGTAGTGGGGGCAATGTGAGATAATCTAATCTAATAATTCGTTCGGCGGTTTAGTGGACGAGCTCTATTTTGACGAAGGCTATTTTCACGATAAAAACCGGTTCGGGATATGACGACGATCGGGAAGACCGTTATCATTTTCCTCGCACTTATTTGAATCAGGTGCGGGCCTCAATTGGGGATAGCATAATTTATTACGAGCCCCGCCGATCAGAGGCGGGCGTCGGCCGTATGGCGTACTTTGCGATGGCGACGGTTGTTGATGTCAGCGAAGATCCGTTTCGGCAAGATCACTTCTACGCGCACCTTTCCGACTATCTCGATTTCGACAAGCCAGTCCCATTTACGGATGGGGTCTCATTTTTCGAGAAGGGACTTCGTAAAGAGGACGGTTCGGTCAATAAAGGTGCATTCGGGCGCGCGGTAAGGCTTCTTTCTGAAGTTGAGTTTGACCTCATCTTGCGCGCTGGATTCGCCGCCGAGATAAATCCGCCTAGTTATGAAAGTCATTTGGGATATGAGCTTGGATTTTCAGAGCCACAGGTTTCTTTCGAGCGCCCAATCGTTGAAATGACCGTTGCGCGGCCTTTCAGAGATCGCGCATTTCGGACTGCAGTAAGAGCTGCTTATAGGAATCGTTGTGCAGTAACCGGTTTGCAGCTCATAAATGGCGGCGGAAGGCCAGAGGTCGAGGCTGCGCATATTCGGCCGGTTTCGCAGAACGGCCCAGACGCGATCAGAAATGGAATCGCTTTGTCCCAGACCTTTCATTGGTTGTTTGATCGGGGAATGATTTCAATTCGAGACGATTACGGAATACTAGTGTCAAATAGCGTTCCGGCCCAGGCGCGCCAAATGATCAATCAGGACGGGAGATTGATTTTGCCGGATAGCGACGTATTCCGGCCAAGCCAAAATTATCTACGTTTTCACCGAGATAATATTTTCAAGAAATGATCGGCGGCCTCGCGGCGCGATACGAGATCGTATTTTTCTGAAAACCAAGAAACGTATTCTTCCGGGGAGAGGCCTTGTGAATGAGCTTTAACAAGGTCGGGATCGTCAATGCCGGCGTCGTCAATCGAGATGGCGAATTCTGAGAGCAGCGATTTGTTTACTTGATTCTGCCACGCCGTGAAGTTCATCAGAGCCTCCGAATCCTAAAATTGAACTGGGGGGTCTCAAGTTCGTCTGCAGTATCTTGCCGGTTTGCTGATCGCATGTCGTTTCAAAATGGACGATATCATTTTTCGGCATCGTGATCGAATGCATTGACGCGCAAGCGTTACCGCCTCGCCGAATAAGCCACGATTATTGAATATAATCCTTGACAGCGTGACGCTGCTCCGCTAGTTTTCCGGCATTCTCCACAATCGCATCTCTCATCACGGGGTCTTGTCATGACGCCGCGGAAGTCGTCGCGCGCGGCTGCGCGCAGGCAGTATCTCGCCATGGCGGGGCGGGAGCTGGTGTTTGCGCTCGCGCCTCTGGCGGGGCAGGGCGCGGTGCGGAAGGTGGAGGTGGAGGGGCTTCAAGAAAGAGCCCCCACCCCTGACCCCTCCCCACTGCTCGCTGCCGCTCGCGGGGGAGGGGAAAAGACCGAGCAAGCGGGAGAGGAACAGCCCGAACAAGGGCGAGGGGAAAGCGCGGAGATCGGGGAGGGCCGTGCTCCCTCCCTCATGGTCCGCGTCCAGGCGCTCTATGAGGACGCCGCCGTGCCGGTGCGCGAGATCGCGCGGCTCTGCGGCGTCACCGAGCGCACGATCTACAAATACGCCGCGCGCGGCGGCTGGCGCGGACGCTATGCGGTCAAGCCGGTCAAGGGCGCCGGCGGCCGCTTCGTGCCGCGCGGCGAGGCGGGGCGGCCGGTCGAGCAAGGAAACGTACAGGGGATCAAGGCGCTCGATCCCTCGGCGCGGGCGCGGGCGTCGGCGGCTTGCGCTGCCGCGGCGGCGCGCGGCGTCAAGGCGCGGGCGAAGGCCGATCGGCGGCAGGTCTGGGAGGCGCGTCTTGCCGCCATCAACGCCGTTTCCGCGGCGATGGCCGGCTATAACCGGTTCCGCGCCGGCCGCGCCACGGTCCGCACGCCGATGGAGATCGCCGCCGACGAGCAGATGGAGGCGCATTTCGTCGACCAGATCGCGGCGGCTTTGGATTGCGTGCGCAAGCTCAAGCTGTGAGGGCTTGTAACCGCGCCGCCAATGCGGGAAGGAGGGGCAGGAAACCTTCAGCCCATGCCCGAGTCCCGCAAAGCTGCCGACAAACTGGCCGCCGGCAAACTGGCCGCCGACAAGCTCGCCCCCGACGGGTCGCTCCCCTTCTGGCGCACCAAGAAGATGAGCGAGATGACCCCGCGCGAGTGGGAGAGCCTCTGCGACGGCTGCGGCCGCTGCTGCCTCAACAAGCTCACCGATATCGACACGGGCGACACCGTCTACACCGATGTCGGCTGCAAGCTGCTCGACACCGCCTCATGCCGCTGCGCCGATTACAAGAACCGGCAGAAGAAGGTGCATGATTGCGTGCGGCTGTCGTGGCGCAACATCCGCCGGCTTACCTGGCTGCCGCCGACCTGCGGCTATGTGCTGGTGGCCTCGGGGCAGGACCTGCCGTGGTGGCATCCCTTGATCTCGGGCACGCCGGAGACAGTGCACGAGGCGGGCATTTCGGTGCGCGGCAAGGTCTCGGCCAATGAGGTCGATGTGCCGGACCGCGATCTCGTCGATTACATCGTCAAATGGCCGCAGCGCTGGCCGAAGGGTTCGCGCGGCAAGACGCGGCCGAAATAGGCGCGGCGTGACATCACCATGAGCGAGCAGCCTCCCATCTCGAGCGCCGCGCCGGGCGGCGCGCCGCATCCGGCGCTCACGCACCAGCAGATCGTCCGCATCGTGCAGGGCATTACGCTGGCGATGTTCCTGGGCGCGCTCGACCAGACCATTGTCGCCACCGCCTTGCCGACCATCGGCCGGCATTTCCACAATGTCGAGGATCTGGCCTGGGTGGTGACGGCCTATCTGCTCACCGGCACGGCGGCGACGCCGCTGCTCGGCAAATTGTCGGACATGTATGGCCGCCGCGTCGTGATGCTCAGCGCGGTGGCGATCTTCGTCATCGGCTCGGTCGCCTGCGCGCTGGCGCCCAGCATGATGGCGCTGATCCTGGCGCGCGGCTTCCAGGGCTTCGGCGGCGGCGCGCTGATCGCGCTCGCGCAGACGGTGATCGCCGACATCGTGAGCCCGCGCGAGCGCGGCCGCTATCAGGGTTACATCGCCGGCGTGTTCGCGCTGTCCTCGGTCGGCGGCCCGGTGCTCGGCGGCATCCTCACCGAATATATCGACTGGTCGCTGATCTTCTGGATCAACGTGCCGCTCGGCGTTCTGGCGCTGGCCATGACCTGGCACATGCTCAAGCTGGTGCCGTTCCACAAGCGCGAGCACAAGCTCGATGCCATCGGCGCCGCGCTGATGATGCTGGCCTCGGTGGCGCTGCTGCTTGCGCTGTCGTCGGGCGGGGCGCGCTATCCGTGGCTGTCGCTCGAGATCGCCGCGCTGGTCGTCGGCTCGCTGGTGCTGTGGGGGCTGTTCGCCCTGCGGCTGGCGCGCGCGGCCGAGCCGTTCCTGCCGCTCAACATCCTGCGCAACAAGGTGGTGCGCTCGGCGACGCTCGCCGGCGCCTGCACCATGGGCACGCTGGTCGGCATGACCATCTTCATGCCGCTGTATTTCGAGGGCGTCATGGGCCTGACGGCGACGCAGTCGGGCCTGGCGCTGATCCCGATGCTCGGCGTGGTCACGGTGGCGGCGCTGCTGGCGGGCCAGGGCCTGATGCGCCTCAAGCACTACAAGCGCATCCCAATCGCCGGCAATACCGGCGCGATTGCCGCGCTCGTCATCATGGCGATCTTTCCGGACCGGCTGTCGATGGCCGCGGTGGTGACGCTGACCTGCATCGCCGGCCTCGGCTTCGGCATGGTGTTTCCGGTGTCCACCGTGTGCATGCAGAACGCCGTCGAGCACCCGCAGATGGGCATCGCCACCGGCGCGGCCAATTTCTTCCGCGCGCTGTTCGCGGCGCTGGTGGTGGCGATCCTCGGCGCCATCGTGCTCGGCGGTCTGGGCGGCGGCGCGGGCGCCTCGGTGGAAGTGCTGGCGCGCTCGGCCTCGGCGCACGATCTGGGGCTGGCGTTCCGCATGGTGTTCGCGGTCTGCGCCGCGGTGCTGGCCTGCGGCCTCGGCTTCATCTTCGCGCTGGAGGAAGTGCCGCTGCGCGGCCCCGGCGGACCGGCGGTGGAGCCGCATTGATCCTGCGGCGCGCTAGTCGGCCACCGCCATCTCGAGCGCCTGGCCGAGCTTCTGGGTGTTGAACGGTTTTTCCAGAAACGCGATGTTCTGCTGGCTCAGCCATTTGCGGTGCTTCTGCGCCGGGTCGTAGCCGGACATGCAGACGATGCCCATGCCGGGCCGCGCCGTGATCGCCTCCTTGATCAGCGATATGCCGTCCAGCCCGCCCGGCAACACCACGTCGGTGAGCAGGATATCGATCGTCGCCGGCGAGACGATCAGATCGAGCGCCTCCATGCCGTTGGCGACGGCGTGAACCTTGAAGCCGAGATGGCGCAACTGCGCGCCGGCCACGATGCGGACGTCGGCGTCGTCCTCGACCAGCAGCACGATCTTCTCGCTTTGCGCATCGGCACCCGCGGCGGCGTTGTCGGCTTCGTCGGGCGGGCAGGCCGAGGCAATGCGCGGCAGCTTGATCGTCACCGACGTGCCGCGTTGCGGCTTGCTTTCGATTCTGAGCTGGCCGCCCGACTGCTCGGTGAAGCCCTGCACCATGGACAGGCCGAGACCGCTGCCAAGACCATCGGCTTTGGTCGTGAAGAATGGTTCGGCGGCGCGCGCGAGCACGTCTTCGGTCATACCGAAGCCGGTGTCGCTGACGGTGATGCATACTTCCTCGCCGGTCGGCCAGCGCGACGACTTGGCGAGCGCGGGGTCGCAGGGCCGGCACTCGGTGGCGATGGTGATCTGGCCGCCCTCCGGCATGGAGTCGCGGGCATTGATGGCGAGATTGAGCAGCGCATTGGCCAGTTGATTGCGATCGACCGATATCACCGCGTCCTTGGCATTGAGCCTGGTGACGAGATCGATATTGGTGCCGAGCGTCCGCTGCAGCAGGCGCAGGGTGTCGAGCACCATCTGGTCGATCGGCGTCGGTTCGGCGCGCAGCGGCGTCTGCCGCGAGAACGCCAGCAGGCGGCGCACCAGCTCACGCCCACGCCGCGTCGCGCGCATCGCCGCATCGACCAGATCGGGGTCGGCGGTCAGGCCGCGCGCGGCGGCGCGATCGACGAATTCGAGGCTGCCGGCGATGACCGAGAGCAGGTTATTGAAGTCGTGCGCGACGCCCGCGGTGAGCTGGCCGACCGCCTCCATCTTCTGCATCTGCCCGAGCGTCATCTGCGCTTCTTCGCGACGCCGCATCTCCTGCGCCAGTTCGGCCGTGCGGGCGCTGACGCGAGCCTCCAGCTCCTGATTGGCGCGCGCCAGCAATTCCTCGGTGCGGCGGCGCATGGTGACGTCCTGAATCGTGCCGAATATGCCGGTGATGGCGCCGTCGCCATCGCGTACCGGCGTCATCCAGATGTCCAGATCGACGATCGCGCCGTCGGGCCGGCGCGCGCGAATGACAAGATTGGGAATTTCCCGGCCGGCGATGACGTCGTTGCCGGCGTTCTTGAGGGCGAGCTGGTCCTCGGGCAGGACCATCTCGTAGAACCCGCGCACCGTCGGCGAGTAGTCGGGCGTAAAGCCGAACATGGCATAGATGCCATCGGACCAGGTGATGGTTCTGGTCAACAGGTTGTTCTTGAAGTGCCCCAGCAAAGCGAGCCGTTCGGCGCGGGCAAGGTTGTCGCGGCTTTCCTTGAGCGAGGCTTCCGCTTCCATGCGCTCGGTGATGTCGGACAAAGTACCGACCATGCGAACGGCTTTGCCATCGGCGTCGCGCTGCGCCATGCCGCGCGACTGGACCCAGATGTAATGGCCTTTCGCGTGCCGGACTCGAAATTCCACCGCATAAGGCGCGCCGTCTTCGAGATGAGCGCGCAGTGCCTCCTTGACGGCAGCGCGATCGTCGGGATGAACGAGAGCGTGAAAGGCCTGCAAATCGGTGGGCGGCGCGTTAGCAGCGACGCCCATCAGCCGCTTCCAGTGCGGTGACTTGTAATTGTAGCCGCACTCGATGTTCCAGTCCCAGATGCCGTCATTGACGGCTTCTTCGACCAGGCGATATCGCTCCTGGCTGCGACGCCGGTCGTCCTCCGCGGCGAGCAGCTTCTCCTCGCGCGCAATGCCCCATCTGATGCCGAGCAGGATCGCCGCCGTGACGAGGAGGGCGATCATCCAATAGATCTGCGCCTGTCTGTTGGCGTGTCGATAAATAAAGTCTTCGGTGACGGACACCGTCGCGATCAAGGGAAAGTCGCCGATGACTCGATAGGCGACCAGCCGCGTATGTTGATCGAAGGATTTGAACTGGCTGAAGAAATGTCCGTTGCGGGCATTGATGACGTGACTGAACAATGTGGAGGAGGGGCCGAGGCGGGTGGTGGGCTGCGGGTCGTTGGCGGCTTTGCCGTTGACGGCGCGCGCCCGCACGATGCCATCCATGCCGATCAGGCCGAATGCGCCGTTGGTACCGAGGTCCAGATCAGCGCCCACTTGAATCAAGGAGTCCGGCGTGACGACCGCGGCCACGACGCCGGCAAAGGTGCCGTCCTCGGCAACGAGCCTGCGCGTGACGACGATGGTCGCGCGGTTGGTCAGCTTCCCTTGAATTGGCGCACTGAAAAACAGTTCGTCCGTCGGCGTATCTTTCTGCCGAAGGAAATACTCGCGGTCGCCGAAGTTCTGGCCGGCCGGCAGCATTCCCAGGCCGGCTCCGATGCCGTTCGAAGCAGCAACGGCGTCGCCGTTCTTGTCGAGGATCACGAAGCGGTATTCAAGTTCGGTCTGGGCGGCCTTGTCGTTCAGCCACGCCTGGAGCTCATCGGCGGATTTCGATTGCTGATAAGCGCGGCGCAGGAGCTGCAGCGTCGCATCGACGCTCCGAAAGATGTGAGAATAGGATTGATCGACAATGCGCACGAGATTGTCGGTCGTCCGCGTGGCATTGGCGAGGGCCTCGCGCCGGTCGTTGACGATGAGGAGGGCGAGGACGCCGTAGACGACGGCGAGCATGCACAGGCCGATGAACGTCGCCGGTTGTAACCAGGCGCGCCAGCCTGAGCCGCCGCCAAAGCGGCCGCCAGACTGCCCACGCGCACTCAGTGGCCGGGCCGGCGTCTCAAGGATGGCCGCTGGGACCATCGGCTGATCTGTCACGCACGCGCCTCCCGTGGGTGGGGTCACCCACGGGGGCATTCTTATCGTGCGTAGTTTATTCGAGGTACGATAACACGGACGTTATACACATGCTTTATGTTTGAAGCCGTGCTTGTCGCCTGCTTTTGGAACCCATAAACGGGCCACGTGCGGCATATTATTCATGGCACGCGAGCGATGTTACCGGTTGTTTATACTGTAGCCAATTTGCGTGCGAAGATCGCGAACCGGTCGATCAACGTCTTCAGGAAGTCACGCACGCCGGCATCAATCACGTTATGATCGGCGTCGATCATGTCCGCTGTATATTGAATATAAGCTTCGCCGCCGAGGAGGTGCAGGCCCTGCGTGCCGAGCACGGACCGGAGGTGCTGCTGTACAACGGCGGTCGAGATGACCCCGCCCGAGGTGCCCGTCACCGCAGCCGGCTTGTCGGGCCAGGAGGTCTTGCCCCAGGGCCGCGCGCCCCAGTCGATGGCGTTCTTGAGGACGGCCGGAATGGTACGGCTGTGCTCCGGCGAGACGAAGAGCAGGGCATCGGAGCCCTCGACTTCGCCCTTGAAGCGGGCGACCGGCGCCGGCAGCGGAAGCTCGTTGTCCTGATTGTACAACGGCAGGTCGTCAATCTGGATCAGGCGGGCCTCGAAGGCGTCGCTGCCGAGCTTGGCCAGCGCCAGCGCCAGTTTGCGGTTGATCGATTCCTTGCGGTTGGAGCCGACGATGAGCCCCAGTTTGAGCTTGGCCATTGAAACCTCTATTTTTTAGCCTAAGTTACGGTCTGTAACCGAGGATAAATAGATGACTGCCCTGAACGCGCAAGAAGGCACAAACGCCATACCCGGTACCCTTCATGTGGCTGAGAATTGCCGCGCCGTCGGCGAGGTTCTGGCCAGAGTCGGCGATAAGTGGACGGTTTTGGTCGTTTCGACGCTGGGGGACGGGCCCAAGCGCTTCAACGAGCTGCGCCGGGCGCTCGGCTCGATCTCGCAACGCATGCTGACGCTGACTCTGCGTGGGCTGGAGCGCGACGGACTGGTGACGCGCACCGTATTTCCGACCATTCCGCCGCGGGTCGATTACGAGCTGACCGACCTCGGCCGCTCGCTGCTCGCGCCGGTCCAGGAGCTCGGCCTGTGGGCGCGGCAACACCGCGCGGCGATCCAGCAGGCGCGCGCGCGCTTTGACGCGGGCGCTGCAACCTGACGCGGCTGCGACAATTTCATCGCGGCGTCATGTCGCCTCATGCTTTGGTCTAAAAACCGCGTCCTTGCTGGGTTTTGGACGCAGAACGACCACAACCGCGACCGTAAATCCTCTGGACGGCTAGTAACGAATTACCATAGCCTGTGAGCAGTGGTCGGATGGCCGTGGGGGCGGTCGCCGATCGCAGGTGGGGCTGATTGTTCGTGGGGGGTTAGTCGCGTGCCCCGGTATTTCTTTAATTTCAGCGACGGGCGTCGCTGGTTCACCGACGACACCGGCCAGGAATTTGGCGGGCTCGCCGCCGCGCGCCGCCATGCGGTGCGCCAGGTGCGCGATCTGAAAGCCGCCATGTGCGACCCCGGCATTCAGGATCTGTCGGGCTGGACCATGCGCGTGCTCGATCGCGAGGGCCGCGCCGTCTTCGACATCGGCTTCGATCTCAAGCCGGACCGCGTCGACGGCTGAGCGGCGCTTTTTCGACAACTGCTGGACAGGCTTCTAGCGTCTGCGGTCGATGAATTCGATGCCGAGTTCGCCGCCGAGCCGCCACACCACCTGACAATCGCGCCGCTCCTCGCCATCGTCGCCGACGAGCGACAGGATGAAGCTGTCGGGCATTCCGGACTCGCAGTAGAGGCGGGCGCCGCTGTCGGAAATGTCCGTGATGAAACAGCTGCGCGGCAGCGCGCCGGCGCCGGTATAGTATTGCGCCACGCGATTGATCGCGCGTCGCGGCGTTTTCCGTCGTTCTTTCAGCAAGGCAGATCGCATTGGGCCATCCGGGGACGCTCCGTTTTAGCGGCCGCCCCCCTCAGATTGCCTTAAGCGGAATAAACGAATTTGAAGCAATCGCCGGCAACCACGGAAAAGCGGGCGCGACAAAAAAATTTATTCAAAATTTTTCGGGTCTCCTCGTGGCGGGAGGCTGTCAGCGCCGGTCGCGACGCCGTTGCCGGCCCGGCTATGTGTCTGGCGCCGTTAGGATTTTGCGCCCAGGCGGTGTGTTTCGGATAAAAATCACAAACTAGGAAAATAGGCGTTGACAGCGTGACGCTCCTCCGCTATGTTTTGGGCATGCTCCACAGTTGCGCTCGATAAGGCGCCCCGCCGGGAAAGGCGGGCCGACGCGGTTCGCCGCATGCGGGAACGCGATGCCATCGCTGGCGTTGACCGTACATGACGCTGTGCCCTGACGGGCCCGGCATCCGGTCACGAAGCGACAAGACGCGACAAAGCGGCAAGACGCGACAAAGCGGCAAGACGCGACAAAGCGGCAAGACGCGACAAAGCGGCAAGACGCGACAAAGCGGCAAGACGCGACAAAGCGACAAAGCGATAAGGAGCACGCGATGGCAAAGATGGAAAACGGCCGCATCGTGGAGTCGGCAACGGAAGCGCGCGCCGGCGAGCGCGGCCCGAGCGTGAGGAACGTGCTGTTCATCAGCCTCACGGGCGTCGTCGTGCTGTTTGCGATCGTTTACATGGTGTTCTTCACCGCCTGACGCGCGCGCCGCACGGGCGGTCTCTGCGACATTCGAACGCGCCGGTTTTGCCGGCGCGTTTTTTTATGGGGGAGGCGATGCCAAGGAAATTGACGAGCGCCGGGACAAAAAAGACCGCAGGCGCGGTCCCGAAAAGGCGGGCGCTGTCCAGGCGCCTGCGCGAGGCCATCAGCGGCCAACTGGATGCCATCGACCACGTCAACAAGCTGGTCACCGCACAATCCGAACTGGGCGACAGCGGACGCGTCGTCGCCGCCGTGTCGCGCTCGCTGCGCGAGACGCACGACCTGCTGCAGCCGCCCGATGAAGAAAAGAAGCGCGATGTCTCTCATGACGAATCTTTCCCCTACGACGTCGACCAGTTCCGTGCCGAGCTTGCACGCGCACTTCGCGCAGTTCTCGACGAACGGCGAGGCGGCGCTGCACGAGAACCTGAAGCGGCTGTTCGAGAAACTGCCGGGCCGCAAACTCGAGAAACTGAAGACTGACTTCGGGCTCTACGCGCTGCGGCATCAGAAAGCGCCGGCGCTGGCCGCGGGCGGCGCGCCGTGGCGCACCTGGCTCATCCTCGGCGGCCGCGGCGCGGGCAAGACGCGCGCCGGCGCCGAATGGGTGCGCCATGTCGCCTGCCACGACGCGCAGGCGCGCATCGCGCTGGTCGGCGAGACCGAACACGATGTCCGTGCCGTCATGGTGGAGGGCGTATCGGGCTTGCTCGGCGTGCATCCGACCTGGGAGCGGCCGACCTGGCAGCCGTCGCTGCGCCGGCTCGAATGGCAGAACGGCGCGGTGGCCGAGATCTTCTCGGCGGAAAATTACGAAAGCCTGCGCGGCCCGCAATTCACGGCCGCGTGGTGCGACGAACTCGCCAAGTGGCGTCAAGCCGAAGCAACCTTTGACATGCTGCAGTTCGGACTGCGCCTTGGCGAGCGGCCGCGGCAGGTGATCACCACCACGCCGCGGCCGATCGCGCTGCTCAAGACCATCATGGCCGATCCGGCGACGGTGCTGACCCGCGCCGGCACGGTGGCCAATGCGCTCAACCTGTCGGCGTCCTTCGTCGAGCAGGTGTTCACGCGCTACAAGGGCACGCGGCTCGGCCGTCAGGAGCTCGACGGCGAGATCGTCGAGGAGCGCGCCGATGCGCTGTGGACGCGCGCCGGGCTGGAGAGCTGCCGCGTTGCCGCGGCGCCCGAGCTGACGCGCATCGTCGTGGCGATCGATCCGCCGGCGTCGTCGAAGCGCGGCGCCGATGCCTGCGGCATTGTCGCCGCCGGCCGCGCGAGCGACGGCACTGTTTATGTGATCGAGGACGCGAGCATTGCCGGCGCCACGCCGCAAGGCTGGGCAAGCCGCGCCATCGCGCTGTGGCGCAAATACGAGGCCGATGCGCTGATCGCCGAGATCAACCAGGGCGGCGAGATGGTCAGCGCGGTGCTCAAGTCGATTGACAGCGGCGTGCCGGTGACGACGACGCGGGCGACGCGCGGCAAGTATCACCGCGCCGAACCGGTGTCGCAACTCTACGAGCAGGGCCGGGTGAAGCACGCCGGCAATTTCCCCTCGCTCGAGGACGAGATGTGCGACTTCGGCCTCGATGGATTGTCGTCGGGCCATTCGCCCGATCGGCTCGATGCGATGGTGTGGGCGGTGGCGGGCCTCACATTCGCCGCGCGGCCGGAGCCGAGGATCAGGAGGCTTTAGAAACACAATCATCGGACCCGGAGCCGGCCGATGATCGCGCCGATGACCCGTAGTGAGACAGATTGCGGGGTTACAAGCGGGAGATGCTGCTACCCATGCGCGATAAAGCGCGCTGCCACGGACAATAATTTTTCTGGGCGAGAATGTGCTCAGAGCGTGGAACGAAGCTGTTTTATCGCAGTTGTTTATTCCGATTGTGCCTTATTGCGACAAAATCGTTAACGCGCATAGCTGAAGGCCGAGTCATGCCGCTCATCGTCATGTTTTGGTCACATTGAGGCGGCGGAAGGGGCCCTCATACGTCGCGGCTGTCCTGCCGCTTCCTTCCCTCAGCGGCGTCAATGCCGCTCTTCAAGACAGGTGACTGGGATATTGAAACGAGCTGCACTCGCGATCATGACGATCGCTTCGATCACGGCGGCGGCGACGAGCGCCGACGCCCGACCGAAACATCGCCAGCAGGCGCAAGCGCCGGTAGCGCAAGTAACGTGTGACCAGCGCGGCTGTTCCGACAGCCCGACCGCGGTGGCTGCACGCAAGGCAACGCAACGTCCTGAGCGTGGCGCACCGGAAGCGAGTACGACGTCGGCAAGCACGACGGCCTATACGGCGCGGGCCGAAGCCCGGCGCGCGACGCAAGTGGACGCCAACGGCAATGCCGTCATCCTTGGCGGCCGGCCGCAGGGATGCCCGCATCGCTTCTGCGGCTGCGAGGCCTCGCTCTATGTGTTCGGCGAGATCCGCAAGGACCTCAATCTCGCGGCCAACTGGGTTCGCAAATTCCCGCGCACCCAGGCGGCGCCCGGCATGGTCGCCGCGCGTTCGGGCCACGTCTTCGTGCTGATGAGCCACGTCGAAGGCAATCAGTGGCTGGTGCATGACGGCAATTCCGGTGGCGGCAAGACGCGCCGGCATGTCCGTTCGATCGCCGGCTATGCCATCGTCAATCCGCATGCATCGCGGATGGCGTCGAACTAGAGACGTTCAGAAGCTGTCATGCCCCGCGAAAGCGGGGCATCCAGCAATCACCTGAAACGCCTGCGCATACTGGATCGCCCGTTGTCACGGGCGATGACAGCAACAGAATCCAACCAGAGGAGCCCGCCGTCACCGGCGGGCTTTTTTTATGCTCGACACATTGAAGAGACTGCTGCGTCCCACCGAACAGAAGGCCTCGCGCGCGGCGCGCCTCATTGCGCTGGAAAGCGGCGGCCGCGCCCGCTGGACGCCGCGCGATTATGCGGCGCTGACGCGCGAGGGCTACACGCGCAACGCCATCGTGCACCGCTCGGTGCGGCTGACCGCCGAGGCGGTCGGCTCGCTGTCCTTCGTGCTCTATGACGGCGCCCATGAACTGACAGAACATCCGCTGCTCGATGTGCTGGCGCGGCCGAACCCGCGCCAGGACGGCGCCAGTTTCCTCGAGGCCATCGCCGCGCATCTGATGCTGTCCGGCAATGCCTATGTCGAAGCGGTGAGCGTCGAGGGCGCGCCGCGCGAACTCTATGCGCTGCGGCCCGACCGCGTGAAAGTGGTGCCGGGGCCGGATGGCTGGCCGGCGGCCTTCGACTATACGGTGGCCGGCAACACGGTGCGCTTCGTCCAGGACGGCGCCGTGCCGCCGATCCTGCATCTGACCTTGTTCAATCCGCTCGACGATTACTATGGCCTCAGCCCGCTCGATGCGGCGGCCACGGCGGTCGATACCCACAATTCCGCGACGGCCTGGAACAAGGCGCTGCTCGACAATGCGGCGCGGCCTTCCGGCGCGCTGCTGTATTCCGGCGCGGAGGGCGCCGTGCTGAACGACGCCCAGTTCGAGCGGCTGAAGGAGCAACTGGACCGCGACTATCAGGGCGCGGTCAATGCCGGGCGGCCGATGCTGCTCGAGGGCGGGCTCGACTGGAAGGCGATGTCGCTCTCGCCCAAGGACATGGACTTCATGGAGGCCAAGAACGCGGCGGCGCGCGAGATCGCGCTGGCCTTCGGCGTGCCGCCGATGCTGCTCGCCATTCCCGGCGACAACACCTATTCGAACTACACCGAAGCCAATCGCGTGTTCTGGCGTGGCAGCGTGCTGCCGCTGGCGAGCCGCATCGGCGCGGCGCTGGCGCAATGGCTGTCGCCGGGCTTCGGCGCGCGTGCGCTGACGCTTGGCGTCGATACCGATCGCATCGAGGCGCTCAATGCCGACCGCGCCGCCTTGTGGGAGCGCGTGACCAAGGCGCCGTTCCTCACCGTCAACGAGAAGCGCGCGGCGACGGGTTACGGCGCGCTCGAGGGCGGGGACGTGGTGTAGCCGTTGTCCCGGGCGCGGTGCGGCGCGCTTGCGATTTTCTCGGGTCATCCCCGCGCAGGCGGGGATCCCGCGCTTGCAGCACTCGCCGCAAGGGCTGGATCGTCCGCTTTCGCGGACGATGACGACCTCGCGTGAGTGACACGCCCATGCCCGACATTGTCGAGACCTTCTCCACGCGCGGCGATCTTGCGCATGTGGCGCTGCTGCTGTGGGCGCTGACGGCGTCGGCGCTGGCCTGGTTCGCGCTGCGCGAACTCGCCGCCGCGATCCGGCGCTTCGACGACTTCGTGCGCGAACTGGCGCGCTTCAACGACATCTTCAACGACCGCTCAGGAGACCGATGATGGACACGCTGCATACCGTGCTGCGCTCGATCAAACGCGAGACCAAGGCCGACACCCGGAGCGGCGCCGCCGACCGCCGCGACCACCTCGATGTGTTTCGCGAATTTCTCGATCACCTCGACCGCGCCAGCAGACGCAGGAGCGTGCCGCCGCGTGCGCCGAAGATGAAAGCGAAGCGCGGAAGGAAGTAACGCATCCGAGGCTTCCTTTCCCTCTCCCCGCGTGCGGGGAGAGGGTGGCGAGCAGCGATAGCTGCGAGCCGGGTGAGGGGCCTCGTTCCGTATTAAGCAGCCCCTCACCCGACGCCCTCGTTGCGCGAGGCCGTCGACCTCTCCCCGCTTGCGGGGAGAGGTGAAGGAAGAATCATGCTCACTCTCTCTTCCGACCCCACCATCGCTTCCGTGTTCGCGCCGAAGACGCGCATTCACGAGGACGGCACCGTGGAAGGCTATGCCTCGCTGTTCGGCGCCATCGACCAGGCGCGCGACATGGTGGTGCGCGGCGCCTTCGCCCAGACGCTGCGGCAGAAAAGCATCCAGCGCGTGCCGATGCTGTTTCAGCACGACCCGGCCGAGCCGGTTGGCATCTGGCTCGAGCTGCGCGAGGACGAGCGCGGGCTTTACGCGCGCGGAAGGCTCATCCCCGAAGTGGCGCGTGGCCGCGAATTGCTGGCGCTGATCCGCTCGGGCGCCATTGACGGCCTGTCGATCGGCTTTCGCACCGTGAAGGGCCGCATCGATCCCAGGACGCGGGTGCGCGCGCTGCTCGCGGTCGATCTCTGGGAAATTTCCATCGTCACGTTCCCGCTGCTGGCGGGCGCGCGCGTGCATGCGGTGAAGGGCGCTTCCTCCCGGCGTCCGTCATTCGCGCGCACGCGCGCGGAGAATGAGTGGCGAGCGATGCTGGCGGGCGAGGGCGCGGCGTTTGCTGCCGCGCCACGTCCGCTGGCGCCGCCGCGCGTCGAACGCCTCCGGCGGCGGGCGGGGTGATGCGATGCGGGCGGAGCTTGTCGATCTCCTATGGCAGCGCCGGCTGACGCTGCGGCAGCTCGCCTGCGCGCTGAGCGAACTGAAGTGCCTGGCCGCGGAGACGCGCCTGGAGCGCGCCATGCGGCGACATGCCGTGGCGCTGCGGATCGTCCCACAGTCTAACGGGACGACGCGCCATATTGGCAAAGACGCCGTTGTGGTGCTCAATCCCGCGGGCGGTGTTGTCACCGTCTGGCGTCGCTAATGCATGAGGCCTTGGAGGACAAGATGACCGCCGGTTTACATTTGGCCGAAGATGTCCGTGTCATCCTCTTGTCAGACTGGGATCCGGTCGGCATTCGGGAAGATCCCGAAGCGCGTGACGAATACGATGCCTATGCGCGCCAAATTGCCGAACGCCTTCGAGCTGGGGCATCGGTTGATGAATTGTCTCGACTTCTTCTCGACATTGAGACGATCGACATGGGACTGACCGGCAATACCGATCGCGCAGCGGGTGCGGCGCGTAAGCTCTGGCGGATTGTCAATTCCTGAGGTGGATGCGGCAATTGCGCGTAGTGTCGGTCGGCATAGACCGTCAATCCGCCTTCACCGCCGCGAACCTTGCGCCGCCGAGCGCGCCTTCGCTGACCAGTTCGACGAAGCGCACATAGCTTTCATAGAAGGCGTCATGGCCGGACACGGTGCCGGCGGCCAGCGTTTCGCCGCGCAGCTTTTGATACATCGCCAGGCGCACTTTGAGGATCTCCGCCCAGTCGGCGGTGAGATCGTCCACCGATGTCACCGTGAAGCCGGCAGCTTCGATCACTTTCTTGTAGGCGGGGATGTCGTAGAGATTGGTAGCGGCCATGCCGGCCCACATCAGCTCGGCGTCGTCCTTGCCGAGCGGCTTGTGCGCGACCCAGTCGGTGAAGGCGAGGCGGCCGCCTGATTTGAGAATGCGATGCGCCTCGGCCAGCGCCTTCGGTTTGTCCGGCACATGGAGGAGGGCCTCCTGGCTGACGACGGCATCGACGCTTTGATCGCCGAGCGGCACCGCCATGACATTGCCTTCGAGAACGCGGACGCGATCGGACAGGCCGGCGAGCGCGGTGAGTTCGGCCGCGCCGCGCACGCGCGCGGGCGTGAGCTCGATGCCGGTGACATCGGCGCCGTAGCGATGGGCGAGATAGCGCGCCGGGCCCCCTAAGCCGGCGCAGAAATCGGCGACCCGCATACCCGGTTTGATCTGCGCGCGTTGGGCCAGCGCGTCATTGGCGTCGAGGCCGCCGTAATGATCCTGATCGTGCGGGAATAATTCGTCCGGCTTAATGCCGGTCAGGTTGCCGCGCGCCGCCAGCAGCTTGGCCTTGATGATGTCGGCCGAGATGGGATGGCGCTCGTAGAAGTCGATCGCCGAGCGGATTTCGGTGGTCACTTGGCGTTTCCTCTTTTTCACGTGCCGATCTTGTTCTTCGCCCGGCGCCGGCCGGCCGAGGATAGCGAAGTTTTGCCGTTTCACCAGAGACATCCATTCAACAGGAGAACGACGATGGATATCGACACGACCACGCTGGAAACCAAGGCTTACGAGACCAAATCGGGCATTCCGCACGATGCGGTGGTGACGCATGCCGAGATGATGCGCGTCTTCGAGGCCTTCAAGGAGGGCAATGACGAGCGCCTGGCGCTCGAGCAGAAGCGCGCCGGCGATGCGCTGGTCGAGGACAAGCTCGCCCGCATCAACGCCGCACTCGACGCCCAGCAGCGCAAGCTCGACGACATCGCGCTCAAATCGGCGCGGCCGGCCTTTGGCGGCGAACAGAAGGCGGCGCGCAGCGCCGCTGCCATCGAGCACAAGAAGGCTTTCGATGCCTATATGCGCGGCGGCGACGCCGCGGGCCTCGCCACGCTGGAAGCCAAGGCGATGTCGATCGGCTCCAATGCCGACGGCGGCTACACCGTGCCGGTGGAGCTGGAGAGCGAGATCGGCAAGCGCCTCACCGGCATGTCGCCGATCCGCTCGATTGCCGGCGTGCGCACCATCTCCGGCAGTGTCTACAAGAAGCCGTTCATGACGGCCGGCCCCTCGGTCGGCTGGATCGGCGAGACCGGCTCGCGGCCGCAGACGTCGTCGGCGACGCTCGATCAGCTGTCGTTCCCGGCGATGGAGCTCTACGCCCAGCCGGCGGCGACCGCGACCTTGCTCGAGGACTCGGCGGTGAACATCGAGGAGTGGCTGGCGCAGGAAGTCGAGGCCGTGTTCGCGGCGCAGGAGGGCACGGCCTTCGTCACCGGCGACGGCTCGAACAAGCCGAAGGGCTTCCTCAGCTACACCACGGTGGCCAACGCCTCCTGGAGCTGGGGCAATCTCGGCACCATCGCCTCCGGCGCCGACGGCGCCTTCGCCGGATCGAACCCGTCGGACACGCTGGTCGATCTGATCTATGCGCTGAAGGCGGGCTACCGGCAGAACGCCAGCTTCGTCATGAACCGCAAGACGCAGGCGAGCATCCGCAAGTTCAAGGATACGACCGGGCATTATCTGTGGCAGCCGCCGGCGGTGGCGGGCGGGCGCGCCTCGCTGATGACCTTCCCGGTGGTGGAAGCCGAGGACATGCCGGATGTGGCGTCGGATTCGCTGTCGATCGCCTTCGGCGATTTCGCCCGCGGCTATCTGATCGTGGACCGCGCCGGGGTGAGCGTGCTGCGCGATCCCTACAGCGCCAAGCCTTACGTCTTGTTCTACACGACCAAGCGCGTCGGCGGCGGCGTCCAGGACTTCGACGCCATCAAGCTGATGAAGTTCGCGGCGAGCTGAGGAGCAGGTGCGCCAACTTTTATCGTCATGGCCGGGCTTGTCCCGGCCATCCACGTCTTGGCTTCGTCAAGGAAGTCGTGGATGCCCGGCACAAGGCCGGGCATGACGAGGTGGGTGCGGGAAGGGGAAGGGGAAGGGCGCGCTGCCCTACGCCATCACATCCAGCAGCTGCCCGAGCCCGTCGCTCTGCGCCTTCAGGGTCGATGCGTTGGCGGCGAAGGAGACCTGCGAGGTCATCATGTCGGCGAGCAGGGCGGCCATGTCGCCGCCGTCGCTGGCATTGGCCATCTTGACCATGGAGGCCTGCATCTTCTGCGATGCCGCGACCAGGCCGGCCATTGATTGGGAAATGCCGCCGATGGAGCTCATGCACGCCGGTCTAGCCGCGCCGCGTTAAGCGCGGGTTGGCGCGCATGGTTAGCGAAGCGTTACTTCTTGCCGGCCTGCGGCTGGGCGCTGTCCTCGACCACGCTCTCCAGTTTCTTGCTGAGGATCCAGGACAGGCCGAGGAAGATGACAAGGGTGACGATGCCGAAGCCGGACGAGGCGTCGTTCATCAGCTTCTCCGACACCGACCCGAAGGCATAGCCGACGGCGACGATGACCACGCTCCACAGGCCGGCGGCGATGAAGTTCAGCACCAGGAAGGTCGGCCAACTGAGATTCGACAGGCCGTAGGCGAAAGCGGCGACGCCGCGAATGCCGTGCGGATAGCGATGGAACAGCACCATGAGGATCGCGTGCTTGTCGGTGAGCCGCGCCGCGATGTTGACCATCTTCTCGATGCGGGGCCAACGATTGAACAGGCGCGGGCCGTAGCGGCGGCCGAGATAGAAGCGCACGACGTCGCCGACGAAGCTGCCGATCCAGAACACGATGATCAGCGTCGAAACCTTGAGCGCGCCGGCGAAGGCCGCGTAACCGGCGAACAGGCCGAACAGCAGCGCGTGCGACGTCGCATAGGCGAACAGGAACGTGTAGGCCGCGTCGCCATGCTGGCGGAGCAGATCGAGGAACGAGGACAGGTCGGTCGGGAACAAGGGCAAGGTTCCGGTTGAGGCGCGCACCCTAGCCGCGGGCCGGGCGGCGCGATACTGCGGCGTAATGTCTTGGTCGGTGGTTGTCATTCCGGTACGGCACAAAGTGCCGGACCCGGAATCCAGCCGCTGGCACGGCACGGCTCGCTGGATTCCGGGTTCGCAAGCTTCGCTTGCGCCCCGGAATGACACTATTGCATCTCAAGCGGGGAGCCGAGCGCTTTGGCGGTGTCGATGATCCAGGTGCGGTAGTTGAGCAGCGGCGTCAACCCGGTGAGGCCGCCGCAGCCCGCTTCGTTGCGTGGCGCGGTGGACCAGCTGACCACGCCCATGACTTCGCCGCCGTTCTCGCCCTTGCGGCCGAAAGCGGGGCCGCCGGAATCGCCGGTGCAACTGCCGAGGCCGGCGCGCGTGTTGCGCGTGTCCGGGTCCTGCAAACGAATTTGCAAACTGCCGGGCTGGCCGGTGACGACGAGCGGCGCCATGCGCGGTTCGCCGGCGCCTTGCTCGTTGTTGTCGCGCGTCGCGCCGTAGCCGGCGACGATCATTATCTCGCCGACGGCGACGCGGCGCGTGCCGCCGAGCGATGCGGGAACGACGGAGGCGGGCAGGGGCGTCTTGAGTTTCACCAGCGCCACATCCGCTGTGGCGCGGTTGGCGACGTAGTTCGCCATGTTGAAGCCGGGGTGGCTGCGCGTGGTCTCGACTTCGGTGACGCCGCCGTCCTTGCTCAGGCGCACGCGATAATTCGCCGGTCGAGCCACGCAATGCGCCGCGGTGAGCACGAGATCGCGCGCCAGCGCCGTGCCGGTGCAGAGGCCGCCGCGGCTGTCGACCAGCATCACGATGGATGTCGCGGCAAAACCCGACGCCGGCGGCGCATTGCCGGTGATGGCGAAGGCCGGCGTCGCCAAGGCGACGGACAGAAGAAGTGCAAGGCGCATGCGGACAGGCATGAGCCTTGAGTACGGACGATTGTCAATCTTTTCAGGAAACCCCATGCCCTCCATTCTTCTCACCGCGCCGGCGGCCGAGCCTTTGTCGCTGGCCGAAGCCAAGACCTTCCTGCGCGTCGAGCACGGCGACGATGACGACGTCATCGGTGCGCTGATCGCTTCGGCGCGCATTCATGTCGAGGCGCAGACGCGGCGCGCGCTGATCACGCAACACTGGCGGCTGGTGATTGACGCCTGGCCGGCGGACGGGCGGCTCAAGGTTTTACCGGCGCCGCTGGCCGCGCTCGACGCCGCGCGCGTTTATGACGGCAGCGGCGCGACCAGCCTCGATCTGCAGAGCTTCGTTATCGACAAGGCGGGATCGCAGCTCGTCTTCGCGCCCTGGGCGTTGGCGCAGCCGGGCCGCGCGGCGGCGGGCATCGAGCTCGATATCATCGCCGGCTACGGCGATGCGGCGAGCGATGTGCCTGAGCCGCTGCGCCACGCGGTGCGCTTGCTGACGGCGCACTGGTACGAGAACCGCGGCATTGCCGGTGCGGGCAGTTCGTTGCCAGCGACGGTGGCGGCGCTGATCGCGCCGTACCGGATGCTCTCGCTATGAGCGCCGTCGACATTGGCGCGCTCGATCGCCGGCTGATCCTGCAGGCGCCGGGCGAAATCGACGACGGCGCCGGCGGCGTCACCCGCGACTACACCACGGTGACGACCTTGTGGGCGAGCGTCACGCCCGTGTCGGCGCGCGGCGACGTTGACGCCGAGCGGCTTGGGGCGGCGTTGCGCTGGCGCATTGTCATCCGCTTTCGCGACGACGTGACGACACGGTATCGCTTTATCGATGGCGCGCATGTCTATCGCATCGTCGCGCTGCGCGAGAGCGGCCGCCGCCGCTTCCTCGAGATCGACGCCGAAGAGCGGCGGGATTGAAACCGGGAACATCGACATGACAACGCCTGCTTCACTGGCGCTGCGCGCGGCCGTGCGCGAGGCGCTCAACGCCGATGGCGCGCTGCTCGCCGCGCTCGGCGGACCGAAGGTGTACGACGAGCCGCCACGCACCGCGGCGTTTCCCTATGTGACGTTGGGTGAGGCGCGCATCGCCGACTTCTCGACCGGCGACGGCGGCGGCGCCGAGCATACGCTGACGCTGCATGCCTGGTCGCGGCAGGGCGGGCACAAGGAAGCGCATGTCATCGCCGGCGCGCTGCTCTCGGCGCTTGACGATGCGCCGCTGTCGCTCACCGATCATCGCCTGGTCAATCTGCGCTTCGCCGTCGCCGATGTGCGGCGCGAGGCCGACGGCCGCACCTATCACGCGCTGGTGCGCTTTCGCGCGGTGACCGAGCCGGTGTGATTTCAACATGAGGAAGAGACAATGACCGCTCAGAAGGGCAAAGACCTGCTGATCAAGATCGCGGACGGCGCCGGCTACGCCACCGTCGCCGGCCTGCGCACGCGCCGGCTCGCCTTCAACGCCGAGACTGTCGATATCACCCACGCCGAGAGCGCCAACCGCTGGCGCGAACTGCTCGACGGCGCCGGCGTCAAGCGCGCGTCGCTGTCGGGCCGCGGCCTGTTCAAGGACGCCGCGACCGACGCGCTGATGCGTCAGACTTTCTTCGACGGCGCGGTGAAGAATTATCAGGTGGTCATTCCCGATTTCGGCACGGTGCAGGGGCCGTTCCAGATCGTCAGCCTCGAATTCGCCGGCGAGCACAATGGCGAGGTGACCTACGACGTCGCCATGGAGTCGGCCGGCGAAGTCACCTTCGCGGCGGCGTGACGTTATGGCGAACAAACATCGTGGTGAGATCGAGGCCGAGCTTGGCGGCGCCAGGCGCACGCTGGTGCTGACGCTCGGCGCGCTGGCCGAACTGGAAAGCGCGTTCGGCGCCGACGATCTCGTCGCGCTGACCGAACGCATCGGCACGGGGCGGCTCAAGGCGCTGGACCTGACGCGCATCATCGGCGCCGGCCTGCGCGGCGCCGGGGAGGCGATCGGCGATGACGAAGTGGCGCGCCTCGCGGTGGATGGCGGCGCGCAGGGCTATGTGCGTATCGCGGCGGCGCTGATCGCCGCGACGTTCGGCGATGAGACATGACACCCTTTCCCTGGCGCGAGGCGATCGGCTTCGGCCTTGGCGTGCTCAGGCTGCCGCCGGATCAGTTCTGGCGCATGACGCCGCGTGAACTGGCCTACGCGATCGAAGCGGTGACCGGACGCCGCGCGCCGCTCGACCGCAACGGCTTTGCCGCATTGATGAAGAGATATCCCGATGAGCGATGACTACGGTTTTGACGACGTTCTGTACGCGGCGCGGCCCGATCCGCCAGTTGAGAAGGCACGCAAGCAGACCAGTGAACTCGAAGCCCTTGTCCGACAGTTTTCGAGTGCGATGACGCGCGCCTTCGCGCAAGCGGTCACCGGCGGCAAGCAGTTCGACGATGTGCTCAAGAACGTGGCGCTCAGCCTGTCGAAGCTCGCGGTGCAGAGCGCGCTCAAGCCGCTGGGCAAGATTTTCACCGGCGGGTTCAAGGACGACGAGGGCGGCACGATGAACATCACGCCCTTCGCCTCGGGCGGCGTCATCGGCGCGCCGGGCTACTTCCCGATGGCGGGCGGCCTGGGTCTCGCCGGCGAGGCGGGCCCGGAAGCGATCATGCCGCTGTCGCGCGGGCCGGGCGGACGGCTTGGCATTGCCGGCGGCGCGCCGTCAGCGGCGAGCATCACCGTGCAAATCGCGACGCCGGACGCCGACAGCTTCCGCCGCTCGGAAGCCTACGTCACCGGGCAGATCGCGCGCGCGGTGGCGCGCGGACAGAGGGGCCTCTAGATGACCGCATTTCACGAGGTGCTGTTCCCGCTCGACATCGCGCTCAAGAGCTCGGGCGGGCCCGAGCGCCGCACCGATGTGGTGACGCTCGGTTCGGGCCGCGAGGAGCGCAACGCGCGCTGGGCGCATTCGCGGCGGCGTTACGACGCCGGCTATGGCGTCAAGACGCATCAGGCACTGTCGCAGGTGATCGAATTCTTCGAGGAGCGGCGCGGCAGGCTGCACGGCTTTCGCTGGCGCGACCGGCTCGATCATTCCTCCGCCGCGCCGGGCGTGAGTGTGACCGCGCTCGACCAGGTGATCGGCTCGGGCGATGGCGAAACGGCGAGCTTCGCGCTGACCAAGACCTATGGCGGCGTTCACGCGCCGTATCACAGGCGCATCGAGAAGCCGGTTTCGGGCAGCGTTCGTGTTGCGGTCGCGGGTGTTGAAGCGGACGGCGGCGCGTTCACGGTCGATAGTACGAGCGGCATTGTCACGTTTCTCGATGGACATATTCCAGCGACCGGGCAGGCGGTGACCGCGGGCTTTCTGTTCGACGTGCCGGTGCGGTTCGATACGGACTATCTCGAGGTCGATCTGTCGGCTTTCGCGGCGGGGGCCATTCCAAAGATCCCGCTGGTGGAGATCAAGCCATGAGAAGCATCCCCCCTGCATTGCAGGAGAAGCTCTCGTCCGGCGTCACGACGTTATGCCGCTGCTGGATCGTGACCCGGCGCGATGGGCTGGTGCAGGGCTTCACCGATCACGATGAGGATGTTGTTGTTGGCGGTACCGCCTGCCGCGCCGGCACCGGCCTCACCGGCAGCGAGGTGGCGCAGAAGCAGGGACTGGCCGTCGACTCCTCCGAGCTGTCGGGCGCGCTGAACGCCGACACGCTCAACGAGGACGATCTTGCCGCCGGTCTCTACGACGCGGCGGAGGTCGAACTGTGGCTGGTCGACTGGAGCGAGCCGGCGTTGCGGGTGCTGATCGCCAAGGGCACGCTCGGCGAGGTGCGACGCGACGGCACAGCTTTCGTCGCCGAGGTGCGGGGCTTGAGCCAGGCGCTCGGCGAGGAGCGCGGGCGGCTCTATACCTCGAACTGCGGCGCCGATCTCGGCGACGGCAAATGCAAGATCAATCTTAATGCGCCGGCGTATCGAGGCGTGGGCGTGGTGGCGGCGGTGACGGCGACGTCGAGCTTCGCCGCCGGCGGGCTCGATGCTTTCGCCGATGACTGGTTCACCGCCGGCAAGCTGACCTTCACCGGCGGCGCCAATGCCGGACTATCGGTCGAGGTGAAGTCGCACCGTGTCCGCGGCGGGGTACGCCTCGATCTGTGGCAGGCGATGCCACATCCGATCGAAGCGGGTGTCACGTTCACGGTGACGGCGGGCTGCGACAAGCGCTTCGCCACCTGTCACGGCCGCTTCAACAACATCGTCAACTTCCGCGGCTTCCCGCACATCCCCGGCAACGATTTCGTGCTGCGTTATCCGGTGGCCGGCGAGCCGGGGAATGACGGTTCGAGTTTGCAAGCGTGATCCCTCCCCCGAAGGGGGAGGGTGGACGCGAGCGTTAGCGAGCGGCCGGGTGGGGTGGGTGATGACCCCACCCGGCGAGCTATCGCTCGCCACCCTCCCCGAAGACGGGGAGGGATAAGAAGAGAGTCCCCCATGCCCATCCCTCCTTCTCTCATCATCGCCGAAGCGCGGTCGTGGATCGGCACGCCGTATCGGCATCAGGCATCGCTCAAGGGCGTCGGCTGCGATTGCCTCGGCCTGGTGCGTGGCGTGTATCGCAACGTCGTCGGCACCGAACCCGAGCGCGCGCCGCCTTACGCGCCGGACTGGGCGGAGGCATCGCGCGGCGAGCCGCTCGCCGAAGCTTCGGCGCGGCATCTGACGCCGATCGCCTGCGATCAATGCGCCGAGGGCGACGTGCTGCTGTTCCGCTGGCGCGACAATCTTGCCGCCAAGCACATGGCGATCGTCAGCGCGCCCGACCTGATGGTGCATGCCCATGACGGCGCCTGCGTTGCCGAAGTCGCGCTGGCGCCGTGGTGGCGTCGTCGCATCGCCTATGCCTTCCGGTTTCCCGGAGTGAATTAATGGCCGCACTTCTTCTTTCAGCCGCCGGCGCCAGCGTCGGCCGCGTATTCGGGCCGGCCGGCGCGATTGCCGGGCGGCTTGTCGGCGCGCTGGCCGGCAACGCCATCGACCAGGCCTTGTTCGGCGGCCGCGAGCGCAATGTCACCGGGCCACGCCTGTCCGATCTCGAGGTGATGGCCTCGACCGACGGCGCGCCGATCCCGCGCGTCTATGGCCGCGCGCGGCTCGCCGGGCAGATGATCTGGGCAACCAATCTCGAAGAGGTCGTGACGACGGAAAGTCAAACGACGGGCGGCGGCGGCAAGGGCATGGGCGGCTCGCGCGTCACCACAAACACCACGACCTATTCCTATTACGCCAATGTCGCGCTCGGCCTTTGCGAAGGCGAGATCAGCGCGGTGCGCCGCGTCTGGGCCGACGGCAAGCTGCTCGATCTCTCCGGCCTGACGATGCGCGTCTATCGCGGCGACGAGACGCAAACGCCCGACCCGTTGATTGTCGCCAAGGAAGGCCAGGCGCCGGCCTATCGTGGGCTGGCTTATGTCGTGTTCGAACGGCTGCCGCTTGCGGATTTCGGCAACCGCATCCCGCAATTGTCGTTCGAGGTGGTGCGCGCCATCGGCAAGCTCGAGACGATGACGCGCGCGGTGACGCTGATCCCGGGCTCGACCGAGTTCGGCTATGCGCCATCGACCGTGGTGCGGGTGATGGGGCCCGGGCAGTTCGCCGCCGAGAACCGCCACGTGAGTTTCGCGCCATCCGACATCGTCGCATCGCTGGATGAACTGCAGGCGGTGGCGCCGAACCTCGAAAGCGTCGCCATTGTCGTCGCCTGGTTCGGCGACGACCTGCGCTGCGGCACATGCCGCATCAGGCCGGGCATCGACAATGCGGTGAAGGAGACGAGTGGCGCGACATGGTTGGTGGCGGGCGTGAGCCGCGGCTCGGCCTATGTGGTGTCGCAGTTCGAGGGCCGCGCCGCCTATGGCGGCACGCCGTCCGACCAGAGCCTGCGTGATCTCATTGCGCATCTCAAGGCGCGCGGCCTGAAGGTGACGCTCTATCCCTTCGTGATGATGGATATCGCCGCGGGCAACACGCGCACCGATCCTTACAGCGGCGCCGGCGCGCAGCCGCTCTATCCCTGGCGCGGCCGCATCACCTGCGATCCGGCGCCGGGTGTCGCCGGCTCGCCGGACGGTACATCTACGGCGGCGAGTCAGGTGAACGATTTCTTCAGCGGCGGGCCGGACGCCTGGAACTATCGCGCGATGATCTTGCACTACGCCGCGCTGGCGCAGGCGGCAGGCGGCGTCGATGCCTTCCTCATCGGTTCGGAGCTGACGGCGCTGACGCGCGTGCGCTCGGCCTCCGGCGTTTATCCGGCGGTGAATGCGCTGGTCGCGCTGGCCGCGGAGGTGAAGGGGATCGTCGGCGGCGGCACCAGAGTCACCTACGGCGCCGACTGGACGGAATATGGCGCGCATGTTGTGGATGCCGGCGCGCAGGAAGTGCGCTTCCCCCTCGATCCGTTATGGGCGTCGCCGAACATCGACTGCGTCGGCATCGACTATTACGCGCCGCTGTCGGACTGGCGCGAAGAAGCCGATGCACTCGATCGCGAGCTGACCGACAATCCGTATCGCACGGATTATCTCGCTGGAGGTTTGAATGGCGGCGAGGGGTACGACTGGTACTACGCCGACGACGCGGCGCGTTTCGCTCAGGAACGCAGCGCCATCACCGACGGCCTCGGCAAGCCGTGGGTGTTCCGGCAGAAGGATATCTGGAGTTTCTGGTCGCAGCCTCATCATGAGCGCGTCGGCGGCGCCGAGCTGCCCGCGCCGACGGCGTGGGTGCCGCAATCCAAACCGATCTGGTTGACCGAACTCGGCTGTCCGGCCGTGGACAAGGGCGCCAATGCGCCGAACGTGTTTCCCGATCCGAAATCGTCGGATGGCGGGCTGCCGCATTTCTCCAATGGCCGGCGCGACGATCTGATCCAGCGGCGCTTTCTCGAGGCGGTGCTGGGCGCATTCGATCCGGCCTTCGGCCATGCGTCGCTCAATCCGGTGTCGGGCGTTTATGGCGGGCGCATGATCGCGCCGGGATCGATCTATTTGTGGACCTGGGACGCGCGGCCCTATCCGCTGTTTCCGGCGGCGAGCGATGTGTGGGGCGATGCCGGCAACTGGAATACGGGGCATTGGCTGACCGGACGGCTCGGCAGCGCGCCGCTCGATGCACTGGTCGGCGCGCTTTGCGCCGACAGCGGCATCACCGATGTCGACACGCGCGATCTCGGCGAGGGGCCGGAAGGCTATGCCATCGACCGGCCGATGGCGCCGCGCGCGATGCTCGATCCGCTGGCGCTGGCTTTCGCCTTCGATGCGCTCGAGCAGGACGGTGTGCTGCGCTTTCGCCAACGCGGCGGTCTGCCGGTTGCCGAACTTGCCGAAGACGATCTCGTGCTGGCAGGCGACGCCGCACAAGATCGTTATCTTGCACGACTGACGCGGGCGCAGGACAGCGACCTGCCGCGGCAGGTGTCGCTCGCTTTCACCGAAGTCGGCAGCGACTATCAGCGCGCCACGGCCACATCGCGGCGGCTGGTTGGCGCTTCGACGCGCAATGCTCATGCCGAACTGGCGATGGTGTGGCGCGGCGAGCAGGTCGAGCGCCGCGCCAATATCTGGCTGCAGGATTTGTGGGCGACGCGGGAGCGCGCAAGCTTCGCGCTGCCGCCGAGCCGGCTCGCGCTGACGCCGGGCGATGTCGCGGGGCTCACAGTCAATGGCCGGCGGCGGCTGATCGAGATCGAGGAAATCGCCGACGCCGAGGCGCGCACGATCACGGCGCGATCGATCGATCCGGAGGTGTTCAATGTGGCGCTGTCGCCGCCGGTGAAGCAACTGGTGACGGTGCCGGCGCCGGTCGGGCCGCCGGTTGCGGTGGCGCTCGATTTGCCGAACCTCAATGCCGAGACGCCTGTGGTGCTGTCGCGGCTCGCAGTGTTCGCCGATCCGTGGCCGGGCGCGGTGGCGGTGTGGGCGGCGCGCGACGGCGCCAGCTACACGCGGGCGGCATTGGCGGTGGCTCCCTCCGTTATCGGCGAGACGCTCGACGATCTTCGCGACGGGCCGACGGCGCTCTGGCATCGCGCCGATGTGCGGGTGAAAATCTATGGCGGCGCGCTGACATCGGCCTCCGATATCGCCGTGCTCGCCGGCGCCAACGCCGCAGCGCTGCGCAATGCCGACGGACAATGGGAAGTCATCCAGTTTGCGCAAGCCGAGCTGATCGGCGAGCGCACCTATCGGCTGTCGAAGCTGTTGCGCGGGCAGGGCGGCAGCGAATCGGCGATGGCACCGCTGCTGGCGGCGGGCGCACCGTTCGTGCTGCTCGACGGTCATGCGGCGACCATCGCCAGCGGCATCGAGGCGCGCGATCGGCCTTTGTCTCTGAAGATCGTCGCCGCCGGCCGTGACACCGCCGACGCCGCCGCGTTGGCGCTGGACGTCACGCCAACCGACACCGCGCTCAAGCCGCTGGCGCCGGTGCATCTGCGCGGCGTGCGCGTCGGCGCCGGTGTGAGCTTGTACTGGATCAGGCGCACGCGCGTCGAAGGCGACAGCTGGAGCGGCGAGGTGCCGCTCGGCGAAGACAGCGAGCGCTACGAGATCGACATCATGTCTGGCGGCACGGTGAAACGCACACTCACCAGCACAACGCCGACGGTGCTCTATGCCGCGTCGGATGAGATCGTCGACTTCGGCGCGGCGCGGCCGTTCCTCACGGTGCGCGTTGCGCAGCTGTCGGCGACGGTCGGGCGGGGCTTTGCCGCGCAGCAAACCCTGCTGCTTTGATCTCCCACCAACGGACAAACCCATGACAACGACGGCCAATCTCGGCCTGCCTTGCATCCAAGGCAGCCAGGCGCAGAAGCACGTTACCCATAACGAGGCTTTGCGCATTCTCGACACCCTGGTGCACCTCGCGGTTATCGACCGCGATCTGAGCGCGCCGCCGGAACACACATTCGAAGGCGACCGGTACATCGTCAACGCGGAAGCAACCGGCGCCTGGGCCGGCTGCGAAGGCGCGATCATGGCGCGGCAGGATGGCGTCTGGCAGATCTCGCAGCCAAGGCCCGGCTGGCTCGCTTATGTGATCGACGAAGGCGCCTTGGTGGTGTGGAGCGGATCGGCCTGGATCGACGCCATCAGCGCGCTCACTTCGCTCAACAATATGGCGCTGCTTGGCATTGGTACGACGGCGGACGCCACCAATCCATTGAGCGCCAAGCTCAACAATACGCTGTTTGTCGCGAAGACCGTGGCGGAGGGCGGCGACGGCCACTTGCGCTACAAGCTCAGCAAGGAGAGCGCGGCCAAGACACTGTCGTTGCTATTCCAGGACAATTATTCCGGCCGCGCCGAGATCGGGCTGACCGGAGACGACAATTTCCATTTCAAGGTTTCGCCCGACGGCAGTGCCTGGCACGACGGCATTGTCATCGACCGCAACACCGGGGCCGTGACGTTTCCCAATTCAACGCTGGCCGGCGGCCGCGAGATCCTGAGCGGCAACCGCACCTATTATGTACGAGGCGACGGCAGCGACGCCAATAACGGCCTGAGCAATTCGGCCGGGGGCGCTTTCCTTACCCTGCAACGAGCGTACAATGTTATTGCGTCGTCGCTCGACCTCGGCGGCAAGACGATCACCGTGCAAATCGCCGATGGCACATATGCCGGCGGGCTGTCAGTGTCGCAGCCCTGGACCGGAGGCGGGCAACTGGTCGTCCAAGGCAATGCCGGCGTGCCGTCGAATGTGACCGTCGGCACCACGGGAGCGGATTGCATTTCGGTGACTTGTCCGCTGCCGGGCGTGCTGGCGATCAAAGACATGAAGCTGACCACGGCGGCCTCCGGCAGCTGCATCAGCCATTCCGGGTCAGGGCCGCTCGAATACGCCAACCTGGAATTTGGGGCGGCGGCCACCTTCCATGTCGTGCTGGGATCAAAGAGCGCGATGGTGACCGCCAGCGGCAACAGCACGATTTCGGGAGGCGCGATGGCACACTGGTATAACCAGAGTGGATTTCTGGCCTGTGCCGGGAAGACGGTGACCCTGACGGGAACGCCGGCCTTCAGTTCGAATTTCGCCTTCGTCGGCGCGCTCGCCGTCGCCTATCTGCATGGCAACACCTTCAGCGGCGGCGCCACGGGGGTGCGCTATGGCAGCGTACAAAATTCGATGCTGTATGTCGGCGGTGCCGGCGCGAATTACCTGCCGGGTAACGCGGCCGGCGTCACGTCGGGTGGCGGGCTTTACATCTAGAACGTGCCACAAGCCTGAGGGTCCGTGTCGTTCAGGCATTCTTTGTGTCGGTAGGATAGACAAGCATGCCATCACTGACGACATTGATCTCGAAATAGTCCCGTCCCACTACGAGTTTGCGGAAATCAGCGTTCGCGCGCGCGGTCGCGATAGGGCTCGGGCGCCCGCATGATGGAAATTTGTATCTGGCCCATTCGTATAGCTGCATGTCGAGCGCGTTATGCCTTGCGGCAAACGCCAGATGCTCTGGCTCGACATGCTCCTTATAGGGCCCGGTTTCATTCACCAGGTCCGGCGTCTCGGGCCGGAATCCGCAGAGCGAGGCAAGCGCATCGAAGAACTCTTCGAGTCGTTCCTGAAAGCCAATAATGGTGTAGTGGCGCTCAAGATTGTCTCGCGCCGAGGCCGCCATGCTGTTGTCCGATGGCCCGCTGAAGTTGGCCGTGTCGCACAGCATGCGCGTCTGGACGTTGTTGATGGCCCATTCAGCATACGGGTTGGCTTCGACAAGAGAGATGAACTCGGACATTCCAAAATCCGGAAAACGGGGTCGCACTCAACTAGCAGATGGGGAATGTTGGACCAGCAACTTGGCCGCCGTCGGGCGGCTTTTTTGCTTCCGGCCAAAGGAGGGATGACAATGGCCAAGCGGATTTACGATCGGGCGCTCGCGGCTCTGCTCGCACATGAGGGCGGTTACACGAACCACCCGTCCGATCCTGGTGGGCCGACGAACTTCGGCATCACGATTGCGGACTACCGCAAATATGTGAAAGCCGACGCAACCGCGGCCGACGTGAAAGCGATGTCGGTTGCCGATGCGAAGACGATCTATCGCGCGCGTTACTGGGATGCGCAGCGCTGCGATGAATTGCCGGCCGGCGTCGATTATGCCGTGTTCGATTACGGCGTGAATTCCGGCATCGGCCGGTCCGGCAAGGTGCTGCGGCGGCTTATCAAGCTGCCGGATTCAACGCACAAGGTGAGCGACGAGGTGCTCGCCGCGGCGCGCCGCGCGGATGCAGAGGCGCTGGTGGCGGCGATCTGCGACGAGCGGCTGCGCTTTCTGAAATCTCTGAAGACCTGGCCGGTGTTCGGCAAAGGCTGGGGCCGCCGCGTCGCCGAAGTGAGAGCGGCGGCGCTGACGATGGCGAAATCGGCGAGCGCACCACCACCGCCAATCACCACCGCAAGAGATGAACAGCCCGCCGCGCGCGGGCTTTTTCATGCCTGCGCCTCACTTCTCATCGCGATGTTCAGGAGGACATAAAATGTGGGAGCGGATCACGAACTGGTTCAGACATTCGGCGACCATCCTGTGGGCGCGCCTGGTTGCCTGCGCCGGCCTCGTCATGGCGGCGGCGGAAACGATGCTGCAGGATCCTGCGGTGTCGCAGGCCGTGCAGGCGGCGCTGCAGCCGCGCTACGTGCCTTACTATGTGATCGCCATCGGGCTCATTACCGAACTGGCGCGTCGGCGCACGCTCAACCGGGACTGATGCCATGCTTGCCACCATCCTCGGCTGGCTCGGCAATCTTCTGGGTGGGCCTTTCGCCAAGGCCGCGGTCGATGCCTATCGCGCCAGGCTCGCGGCGGAGAACACGTCGGAGAAGATCGCCGCCGATCTTGCCGCCCGCGCGCTCGATGTCGAGGCGCGCGAGCGCGAACTGGCAACCAAGTTGATCGTCGCCGAGCAGGGCCGCTGGTACACGGCGCTGCCGCGGCCGCTCTTTGCCGGCGCCTTCATTATCTATGTCTGGAAGGTGGTGGTGTGGGACAAGGTGCTGGGTCTCGGCGTCACCGATCCGCTGAAGGGCGACGTGGCGGACTGGGCCATGATCGTGCTCACGGCCTATTTCGGCGGCCGGAGCCTGGAGAAGGTGGCGAGAATACTGGCGAGGAAGTAACGCGCCTTGGTCCTAACCATGAAAGATGCTTCGATGATCTCGTTGTCGCTATCGGCCGATTGCGCCGTACGCCGCGCGCAGTTGTATCTTCTGACGTCGGCCTACGCACAGTGGCTGACAAAATACAGACCGGATCAGGCCCGTGTGCCCGCCGGTTCGAGAGAAGGCGGACAGTGGACGAACGAGGGTGGCAGCGGCGATTTCGGCGACCGCACCGGCGCGGCACAAGACGGCCGGCCGAGTAATACTGGCCGTGTTGATGTTTCTACGGAGAAAATCGATGTTGACCGTTACTCGGCTAGCCCTTTCGATATCGAATTTGTCGGCTCGCGCACCGGCGTCACAATCGACTATTCGCGAGCGTTGACAGGCGTTTCGACGATTGATGATACGACGAAGAAGCTCAGCGAGACTTTGGGCGACACGATGTCTCGCGTCGATTTCATTCCCGAGTGGACGCCTACACTTTACGGCACAGCCGTGCACGCTAACTTTGCGGCTCAAGTGCGATCGCAAGGATTACGTGGCGTCGAAGTTGAGCAAAGTTTCCGTGGGGGTGAACTTGGGGGCGACAGATCGCCAGGTAGCGTTAGAACTGATGTGCTGCTGCGAAATGATGGAGGGGACATTATCGCGATTTACGACGTCAAGACCGGAGGGGCAGTTTTGACCCCAGCGAGAGTCCGAGAACTACGCGCAAAAACTGGCGTCGGTATCGGCGTTCCTATCATCGAGTTGCAGGCCAATCGTGGCGCGACAATTAAAGGTGGTCGCGTCCGAATGAGGAGCGTTGGCTGCGTTATGGCTTCACTATGGAACCCAGTTCATCGAGACAATGTGCGTCGGGCGGCAGGCGCATGAACTGTCGTCGCAGCGCGATGTCCGCTAGGATCGCGTTTTGAAAGCTTTGAGGGCTTCCGAGCAAAGCCTTCAGTCGCGAGGCGTTTTCTTTGGCTGGAATGCGCCATGGCCATCCCTCGGTGTCCCATGCATCAATTTGCGCAAAATATTGCTGCGCATCTGCAATATCTCCAGCGAGTGCGGAGGCTACGCCGGCATCGTAGTCGTTCCAGAAGTCTGGCCGGCGCGCAGCACTGGCTCGTATGTGAGCGAGAATGGCAGGATATGATTTGAAACGCTCTCTGACTTTCTTGACCTCGGCCGCCGCGGTGGCCGCCATGTCGGCCATCAATGGCGCGAACTGCTCTGCCGTTTCAAAGGGAATGAAAGAGCCGGCACGATATGAGAATTGATAGCCACGGGTCACGGCGGCCCACAGCCACGTAACGTGAACGTTGAGATAGCTACCCTTCGACCATCCGCTCGGTTGGAATTCGACGTTGATAGCCCAATAGCGACGGTCGTCCTGCCAGATTCGCGACTGGCCGCGCCGGACGCATCCAAGTGGCTCCAATGCGGCCGTTGCCGCCGCGGCGATGATGCGTCCGTGTTCGCTCGCCCCGGCCATGTTTAGCCCCTGCGGTGGTGGCCTTGCGTCTTCCGCGATCGGCAGCATTATAGAGGACTTTTACGGGGCCTTGCCACTCATGGACATTTTCGACGCCGTCTCGTCTCGCTATTCCTGCCGCGCCTTCCTCGACAAACCGGTGCCGGAAGCCATCGTGCGTGACATCGTGGAGCGAGCGGCGCGGGCGCCGTCGGCCGGCAACATGCAGCCGTGGCGCGTCTATGCGCTGGCGGGCCAGCGCGTCGAAGAGCTCAGGGCGTTGCTGCGGCCGCGCATGGCGAGCGAATTGCCGAAAGGCGAGGGCGTCGAATACGTCATCTATCCGCAGCCGATGGAAGAGCCTTATCGACAGCGCAGCTTCAAGGTCGGTGAGCTGCTCTATCAGGCGATCGGCGTGGCGCGCGAGGACAAGACCGGGCGTTATCGGCAGTTCGGCCGCAACTACGAATTCTTCGGAGCACCGGTCGCGTTGTTCTTCGCGCGCGAGAAGTCCCACGGCGAAGCGCAATGGGCCGATATCGGCGGCTACCTCCAGACCGTCGCGCTGCTTGCGCGCGGGCATGGCCTGCACACCTGTCCGCAGCAGGCCTGGGTGTCGTTTCACAAGACGGTGCGCGCCTTTCTCAATCTTCCCGATCACCTGATGATCTATTCCGGCATGGCGCTGGGCTACGAAGACCCCGCCGCGCCGATCAACCAATGGCGCGCGCCCCGCGCGCCGCTCGAGGACTTCGCTTCGTTCGAGGGCTTCGAGAGCTGAGGGGGTTGTGTCCGGCCGCGTTTCCGGACGGCGAACCGGTGTCCAGTTCGCCTGGAAACGCTCTAATCCGGCGCCCGTTCAGCGAGCGTTCACCGGCGCGCTGCTATCCCCCGCCTCATGCCGGTTCCCCGCATAACCACCGCGTTAATCCTGCTCGGCTGTCTCGCCATGCCGAGCGCGGCCTCGCTTGGCGCCGAGCCGTCGCCGCGCGCCTGCCTGACCCGGACCGAGCAGCGCGAGGCCATCGCCGAACGCAAGGCCATCCCGCTCGCGTCCGCGATCAAGCTGCTGCGCGAGCGCGGCCGGCGCGGCGAGGTGGTGCGCGCCGAGTTGTGCCGGCGGGACGACAGGCTCGTCTACGAGCTGACCTTGCTCGGCCGCAGCGGCAAGGTGACCCGTGCCGTGCTGGACGCCGGCAACGGGCAGCCGATATCAGGGCTATAAAGCTTCGGCGGTCTTCCCCGACCGCGAAAAAGGCATAATTTCCGTTGAGATCGCCGTCTTGTGATTTCGGCTAGGATCGCTGGCCGAATGCGAATCGTGCGGAGAACAAAGCCTTGCGCCTCCTCGTCGTCGAGGACGACCCCGACCTCAACCGCCAACTGACCGGCGCGCTGACCGACGCCGGCTATGTGGTCGACCGCGCCTTCGACGGCGAGGAAGGCCTGTTTCTCGGCGACACCGAACCCTATGACGCGGTGGTGCTCGACATCGGCCTGCCGAAGATGGACGGCATTTCCGTGCTGGAGGCGTGGCGGCGCAACGGCCGCACCATGCCTGTTCTCATGCTGACCGCGCGCGATCGCTGGAGCGACAAGGTGCAGGGCTTCGACGCCGGCGCCGACGATTACGTCGCCAAGCCGTTTCATCTCGAGGAGGTGCTGGCGCGGCTGCGCGCGCTGCTGCGCCGCTCGACCGGTCACGCCAAAAGCGAATTCGAATGCGGGCCGGTGCGGCTCGACACGCGCAACGGCCGCGTCACCGTCAACGGCAATCCGGTGAAGCTGACCAGCCATGAATACCGGCTGCTTGCCTATCTGATGCACCACAATGGCCGCGTCGTGTCGCGCACCGAACTGGTCGAGCATCTTTACGATCAGGATTTCGATCGCGACTCCAACACCATCGAGGTGTTCGTCGGCCGCATCCGCAAGAAGCTCGGCATCGATATCATCCAGACCGTGCGCGGCCTCGGCTACATGCTCGCGCCGCCGGGCAGCTGACGCGCATGATCCCGAAAAGTGGAAGCCGGTTTTCGGATCAGATCATGCGCAAAAGCGGGTAACCATGCGCTTCAATTCGCTCGCGCTGCGCCTGTTCCTGTCGGCTTCGGCCTGGACGGTGGCGATCCTGCTGGTGACCGGCATCGTTTTGTCGTCGCTCTACCGGCAGACCGTGGAGCGCTCGTTCGATCGCAGGCTCGGCGTTTATCTGCGGACCCTGGTGGCCGACGTCGCCGCGCCCGAAGATGACCGCTTCCCCAAGGCGTTGGGCGAACCACTGTTCGAACTGCCACTGTCGGGGTGGTACTGGCAGGTCACCAAGCTCGGCGCTGCCAAGCCGGAAATACGGGCGTCGCGGTCGCTGTGGGACGGCGGCTTGCCGCATCTGGAAGATCAGGGCATTGCCGCCGGACCCGATGGCTCGCGACAGGGTTATGTCACCGGGCCGGAAGACCAGAATCTGCGTCTGGTCGAGCGCAACATCGATCTCGGCGAGGACGGTCAATATCTCGTCGCCGTGGCCGGCGATGCGGCCGAGATTACCGAGGACGTGCGCGCCTTTGACAGGGCGCTGCTGATTACCTTCTCGATTCTCGCTGCGGTGCTGCTGCTGACGACCATGTTTCAGGTGCGGTTCGGTCTCGCGCCGCTCAAGCGTATCACCAACAGCCTCGCCGCGATCCGCTCCGGCAATGCCGAGCGGCTTGCCGGCAATTTCCCGGTCGAGATTGCGCCGCTGGCGCGCGAGACCAATGCGCTGATCGAGGCCAACAAGGGCATCGTCGAGCGCGCGCGGACCCATGTCGGCAACCTGGCGCACGCCTTGAAGACACCGCTGTCGGTGATGGTCAACGAGGCCGCGGCGCGGCCCGGCGATCCGCTCGCCGAGAAGGTTGAAGAGCAGGCGGCAATCATGCGCGATCAGGTGGCGCGCCATCTCGAGCGCGCGCGCATCGCGGCGCGGGTGACGGTGGTCGGCTCGGTGACGGACGTGTCGCCGGTGGTCGAGGCGCTGGCGCGCACCATGGAGAAGATCCATCGCGATCGCGCCATCGCCATCGAAGTGCGGACAGGCGAGGGCATCCGCTTTCGCGGCGAGCGCGCCGATCTGGAGGAGATGCTCGGCAACCTGATCGACAATGCCTGCAAATGGGCGTCCTCGCGGGTGGTCATCGAGGTGCTGCGTGACGGCGCCGGCGACGCACAGGTGGTGCGCATCGTGGTCGATGACGACGGCCCCGGCCTGACGCCGGCCGAGCGCGAGCAGGTCGCGCGGCGTGGCCGCCGGCTCGACGAAACCAAGCCGGGTTCTGGGCTGGGGCTGTCGATCGTGGTCGAACTGGCCGGGCTCTATGGCGGCGAACTCACGCTCGGTTCGGCGCCGATCGGGGGGCTTCGGGCGGATTTGACGCTGCCGGCGGCGGCATAACGCTTGTGGGCGCCGGACTTTTGCCCCATTTCTTGCCTTTCGATACCGGTATAAGTTCCAGACAGGCGGATCGCCTGCCGTTTCTCTCCTTCTCACTCCGGGGGTCCTGATGTCCGCAACCAAGCTTCTTGCCATCGCCGCTGTCGGCCTGTCGCTCGCCGCCTGTGCCGGCAACCCGGACGGTTCGGGCCCCGGACCGCGTGAGCAGAGCGGGACGTTGCTCGGTGCCGGCGGCGGTGCCCTTCTGGGCGCGGCGGTCGCGGGCGGCGGCACCGGCAGCCGTCTGGCTGGCGCGGCCATTGGCGGCGTGCTGGGCGGCCTGATCGGCAACCAGATCGGCCAGTCGCTCGACGAGCGCGATCGCGAACGCGCCTACCAGGCGCAGATGGATGCGCTGGAGCGCGGGCCCTCGGGTGCGCCGGTGAGCTGGCGCAATCCGGATTCGGGTCGTTACGGTACGGTTGTGCCGGGCCCGGCCTACGTCGAGCGTGGCAGGAACTGCCGTTCGTACACCCACACCATCTATATCGGTGGCCAGCCCGAGACCGCGCGCGGCACCGCCTGCCGCAACCCGGACGGCACTTGGACGCCGTTGAGCTGACTTGCGGTAGCATAACGCCGACGTTTCGGGCCGAATGGCACCGAAACGTCGCGCCGCCGCGATATGCTTAAGCGCTTCTTAACGGCCCGCGCGCTATCACACCCGCTTAGCGACCATGGTGGGCAAAGCCGGCGATGGCGGGCGCCGACACGATTGAACGACTGCAGAATTATCTGCGAGCGCTAGCGCCGCAGGCACGTGCTTTGCTGCTTGGCGAGTTCGAACGCAGTCTGCTGCGTGGCGAGGATCTCGGCGCCGCGGAGATCGTCCTGCAGGAGCTGCGCCGCATCGCGCGCGAACAGCAGGCCGGACCGCCGCGCATCGGTCACACCGCGCGCATGTTCTTCAAGCCGCTCGAACCATTCCTCGTCGACGATCTCGGCCAGCATCGTCACCCGGGCCGCATTGCGCGCGCCTCGCTCGAGCCGCTGTGGACCTGGATCGGTCGCGATCTCCTGCCGCGCGACACCGCGGAAATGGACGATCTCGTCAACACGGCCCTGCAGGCCGGCGACGACGAGAAAGCGCAGTATCTCATTCGCACGTTGCAGGACCGCGTCGCCGTCGCGCTGAATGACAGCATGCGGTCGGCCGCTGTCGATGAGCAGGCCCGTCGGCGTCTGCTTGGACAGATCGGCACGCAGCGCGCCGAGGAAGATGCGCAGACGCTGAAATGCGTGCTCAGGGCGCGCGATGGCCTCAATGCCATGCAGGCGCGTCTGCCGGTGCAGGTTGGCAATCTCTCGAGCAAAACGCTCGAGGAATACAAGGCGCTGATCGAAAAGACCGGCGCGCCGGGCACCGATATTTTCCTGTACTCGCTGCTGACGGTGCGCAGCCGGCTGGCGGCGCCGTGGCAACTCATTCGCTTCGGCGTCAAGGCCGCCGGCAGCGACACTGCGGCGCGCGTCGCCGAGACGCCTTACGGCGTGTCGGTCAGCATCGTATTGTCCGAGCTTGAGCGGCAGGTGCTCGAATTGCGCGACGATCTGCGCAGCGGCCGCGGCGTTGCGACCGGCGCGCTGCTTAAGACCATCCACGATTCCGCGCGCGGCCTGCGCACCGAACTCGACCTGCCGGTCGATTCCACCTGGGGCCGTACCTTGTCGGGGCTGCGTGGTCAGATCGGCGAAACCTTGCGCGCCGAGATCGAATCCATGCCGGGCAGGGTGCGCCGGCTGCTGCGCATTCGCTCTGCCGCCAACATCGCGCCGCGATCGACCGTCGATGAGCAGGATGCGGCCGAGACCGAAGCGTTGGTGTCGTTCGTCGGCACCTGCCGTCACTTCGCCGGCGAGCTCGCCATCAACGAGATGACGCAGCGGGCCTATTCCGACCTGCAGCAGTTCCTCGACAACAACATGAACAGCCTGATCGACGCCCTGCGTCAATCGGGACCGGGGGAGCGGGCGTTCCGCAAGTCGCAGGTCGACGTCGCGGTGCGCCTCTGTGCGTTGGTGTTCGGCAAGGACTACGCCGTCCAATTCGCCCGGGCGGCGGAGGTCGCGGCGGCCGCAGCCGAAGGCGGCGCCAAGGGCGTCAAGGCCGCGAGCGCCTGAGGTCCGAACTGGACGTCCGGATGCGGATTCAAGGCCCGAATCGCAGCTTTTTCGCCGCAGCCGCAATTGATTTTGCTCATTGCCGCCATGATCACGGCTGATGTATTGGCCTATAGTCATTAAAAGCCGGCCGTGGCGCCGCCGTTGTCCCGCCCGCATGGAATCCACCGTCCGATGAGCCTCTGGTTTGTGTTTGCGCTGATGACGGCCGCGGCAATCTTCGCCGTGCTGTGGCCGCTCGGCCGGCGCACGAAGGTCGAGGGCGGCAGCGACCTTGCGGTGTATCGCGACCAGCTTGACGAGATCGCGCGCGACCGCGCCGCAGGCCGCATCGGTGCGGCGGAGGCGGACGCCGCCAGGACCGAAGTGTCGCGCCGGCTGATTGCCGCTGCCGACGCGGCGGAAAAGGAAGCATCCGCGGCCGAGACTGCGCCGGTATGGCGCCGGCGCGTCGCGGCTATCATCGGTCTTGTGCTCTTGCCGGTCGGCGCCAGCGCCTTCTATCTCGCGCTCGGCTCGCCGCAATTGCCGGGCCAGCCGCTCGCGGAACGCCGTGCCGCCGCGCAGCAGGACAATTCGATCGAGACGCTGATCACCCGCGTTGAGGCGCATCTCGAGAAAAATCCGAACGACGCGCGCGGCTATGAAGTGGTGGCTCCGGTCTATCTGCGCCTGGGGCGTTTCGCCGACGCGGTCAATGCGCGGCGCAAGGTGATTGCGCTTGCCGGCGAGAGCGCGCCGCGCCAGGCCGATCTCGGCGAAGCCTTGGCCGCGCTTGGCAATGGCGTCATCACCGCCGACGCCAAGGCGGCGTTCGAGCGCGCGCTCGAACTCGACCGCAACGATCTCAAGGCGTTGTATTTCATCGGGCTTGCCGCCGAGCAGGATGGCGACCGCAAGAAGGCCGCGGCGATCTGGCTTTCGATGCTGAAGGATGCGCCGGCCGATGCGCCGTGGGCGCCGATGGTGAGCGAAGCGCTGACCCGCGTTGGCGGCGTGCCGCCGAAGCGCGCCGAGACGGCGCCTGCACCCGCACAGCCGGGGCCGACCGTCGAGGACATCGCGGCGGCGACGCAGATGAGCGAACAGGACCGCGGCGAGATGATCCGAGGCATGGTGGCGCGCCTTGCCGAGCGGTTGAAGGAAGACAACAGCGATGTTGCCGGCTGGCAGCGTTTGCTTCGCGCCTATCTGGTGCTCGGCGACCGCGACAAGGCCAAGGGCGCGGCAGGCGATGCCCGCAAGGCGCTCGCCGCCGATCCCGACAAGCTGCGCCAGATAGACGAGGCGATCAAAAGCATGGGACTCGAAGGATGACGCGCAAGCAACGGCGGCTGACGATGATCGGCGGCGGGCTCGCGGTGCTCGGCGTCGCTGCTGCACTCGTGCTGTTCGCGCTGAAGGACTCGATCGTGTTCTTCAATTCGCCATCCGACGTGGTCGAGAAACAGTTGCCGGCCGGCTCGCGCATCCGTATCGGCGGACTGGTCGAGCCGGGCAGTCTCGAGAAGGGCGACAACCTGCAAGTGAAGTTCAAGGTCACCGACGGCGCCCATCAGGTCGCGGTGCACTATAAGGGCATCCTGCCCGACCTGTTCCGCGAAGGGCAGGGCGTCGTCACCGAGGGCCGGCTGGAGCCCGGCGGCATGCTCGCGGCCGACTCCGTGCTGGCCAAGCATGACGAGAAGTACATGCCGCGCGAAGTGGTCGATGCCCTGAAGAAGACCGGCCGCTGGCAGGAAGGCGAGATGCGGACCGACGCGCATGTCGTTAAAGATAATGTCGTCAAGGATGGCGAGGGGAAAAAGCCATGACCCCCGAAATCGGTCATTACGCGCTGGTGCTCGCGCTGGGGCTCTCGCTCATTCAGGCGCTGGTGCCGCTCTACGGCGCGCAGACGCGCGATGCGGCGCTGATGCGGCTTGGCACTTCGACGGCGATCATGCAGTGCGTCTTTGTCGCGATTTCGTTCGGGGCGCTGATGACGGCTTACGTCACCTCCGATTTCTCGGTGGCGAACGTATTCGAGAACTCGCACTCGACCATGCCGCTGATCTATAAATTCACCAGCGTCTGGGGCAACCACGAAGGCTCTATGCTGTTGTGGGTGCTGATCCTGGCTTTGTTCGGCGCGGCGGTCGCGGCGTTCGGCGCCAACCTGCCGATGACGCTGAAGGCCAATGTGCTGGCGGTGCAGGCCTGGATCGCCTGTTCGTTCTATCTGTTCATCCTGCTGACCTCCAATCCGTTCCAGCGGCTGCCGCGCGCGCCGCTCGAAGGCCGCGACCTCAATCCGATCCTGCAGGACATCGGCCTCGCGATCCATCCGCCGCTTCTGTATCTCGGCTATGTCGGTTTCTCGATCGCGTTTTCCTTTGCGCTTGCCGCGCTGATCGAAGGCCGCATCGACGCCGCCTGGGCGCGCTGGGTGCGGCCGTGGACTCTGACGGCGTGGATGTTTCTCACCGTCGGTATTTCGATGGGTTCGTACTGGGCTTATTACGAACTCGGCTGGGGCGGTTTCTGGTTCTGGGATCCGGTGGAGAACGCCTCGCTGATGCCGTGGCTGGCCGGCACCGCGCTGCTGCATTCGGCGGTGGTGATGGAAAAGCGCAATGCGCTGAAGATCTGGACCATCCTGTTAGCCATTCTCGCTTTCTCGCTGTCGCTGATCGGCACGTTCCTGGTGCGGTCCGGCGTTTTGACCTCGGTGCACACCTTCGCCACCGATCCGACGCGCGGCGTGTTCATTCTCTGCATTCTGATTTTCTTTATCGGCGGCGGGCTTGGGCTGTTTGCCTGGCGGGCGCCGCTGCTGCGGCAGGGCGGGATCTTCGCGCCGATCTCGCGCGAGGGCGCGCTGGTCTTCAACAATCTGTTCCTGACCATTGCGTGCCTCACCGTATTCGTCGGTACGCTCTATCCGCTGGCGCTTGAATCGCTGACCGGCGAGAAGATTTCCGTCGGCGCGCCGTTCTTCAATCTCACCTTTGCGCCTTTGTTCATTCCGCTGATGTTCGCCATGCCGTTCGGCACGCTGCTGGCGTGGAAGCGTGGCGATCTCTACGGCGTCACGCAGCGGCTGATGGCGGCGTTCGGCGTCGGCATTGTTGCCGTCGCGGCGGCATTGGCCGTCGCCGGTGTGCAGCATGTCCTGGCGGCATTCGGCATCGGCCTCGGCTTCTTCGTCATCTTCGGCGCGGTCATCGATCTCACCGAGCGCGTCGCACTGTTCCGCCGCCCGCTCGGCACGTCGCTGTCGCGCGCCATCGGCTTGCCGCGCTCCGTGTGGGGCACCGCGGCGGCGCATGCCGGCGTCGGCGTGACGCTGATCGGCATCGTCTGCGCCTCGACATGGGGCACCGAGCGCATCGTCGCCGTCAAGGAAGGTCAGACGGTGTCGCTATCTGGCTACGACCTCACCTTCAATGGCATGGTGCAGCGGCAGGGGCCGAACTTCCGCGAACTGGCGGGCAAGTTCACGGTGAGCGAGAACGGCAGGGTGGTCGGCGCCTTGGCGCCATCGAAGCGGACATTCTCGGCGCGGAGCATGTCGACCAACGAAGCCGCGCTGCTCAGCCGCGGTTTCAGCCAGCTTTATCTGTCGCTCGGCGATGCCAATTCCGACGGCTCGCTGGCTATACGCTTCTATTACAAGCCGCTGGTGCTGCTGATCTGGATCGGCACGCTGATCATGGCCTTCGGCGGCATTTTGTCGTTGTCCGACCGGCGCTTGCGCGTCGGTGCGCCGAAACCGGCCAAGGTGAAGTCCATCTTGCAGCCGGCGGAGTAGGGTGATGCGCCGCCTTGCCGTCATAGCCATGCTGGCCGCATTGCTGATGCCCTTCCATGCCTTCGCCGTACAGCCCGACGAAATCCTCAAGGATCCGGCGCTGGAGGCGCGGGCCCGGGCGCTGTCGCAGGAACTGCGCTGCATGGTCTGCCAGAACCAGTCCATCGACGATTCCGACGCGCCGCTGGCGCGCGATCTGCGGCTGCTGGTGCGCGAGCGGCTCGAAAAGGGCGACAGCGACAAGCAGGTGCTGGACTTCCTGGTCGATCGCTACGGCAATTTCGTTCTGCTCAAGCCGCCGGTCGAACCGCAGACGCTGCTGCTCTGGGCGGTGTCGCCGCTGATGCTCATGGTCGGCGTCGGTGCCCTCATTGTGATGGCGCGTCGGCGGCGCAGCGTGGCGCTGGAAACCGGGACCTTGAGCGCTGATGAACAGCGCCGTCTCGACGCGATTGTTAAGTCGGGCCGCCCCGACTAACGGCGCCAATCTTCAAGTTATTGATTTTTATAAAGAATATCTTTCCCCACCTTACCGATTTTTAATCCGCCCGTCAGGACGCTGTAAGGCGGCGACCTCCATCTTCGCATCAACAACGGCGCGGCGAGCGCCTGATGCGATCCGATGGAGATTTTCGAGATGTCCGCGAGCGTTAATCCTGCTCCCCAGTCCCCCAACTCCCCGAAGAAGCCGCGTGCGCTGACCTTGCGCCGCGCCGCCCTGCTGGCGACCACCGTTGCCGGCCTCGGCGCTGCCGCGTTCGTGGCGGTCCCCGACTTCAATCTGTCGCTGCACTACCCGGCGGCGATGGCGCAGAACCTCACCGAGCAGGCGCGTAAGCTGCCGGCGCCGAACGGCTTTGCCGACATCGTCGAGCAGGTGAAGCCGGCGGTGATTTCGGTCCGCGTCACCGTTGACCGTGATTCCGAGACCGTGGGTCGTGGCAACACCGATATGGAGAATGTGCCGCCCGGTCTGCGCGACTTCTTCCGCCGCTTCGGTATGCCGGATGGCATGCCCGGCCAGGGCCAGGGCATGAACCCGCGCGGTGGCCGCGGCGGTCATCAGACCATAACCGGTCAGGGCTCGGGCTTCTTCATCTCGGCCGACGGCTATGCCGTGACCAACAACCATGTCGTCGACAAGGCCGAGACCGTCGAGGTCAAGACCGATGATGGCAAGACCTATAAGGCCAAGGTGATCGGCACCGACCCCCGGACCGATCTGGCGCTGATCAAAGTCGATGGCGCCTCGTTCCCGTTCGTGAAGCTCGCCGACAAGCCGCCGCGTATCGGCGACTGGGTGCTCGCGGTCGGCAACCCCTTCGGTCTTTCCAGCACCGTGACGTCGGGCATCGTGTCGGCCCGCGGCCGTGACATCGGCGCCAGCGCCTATGACGACTTCATCCAGATCGACGCGCCTGTGAACAAGGGCAACTCGGGTGGTCCGGCCTTCGACGTCGAAGGCAACGTCATCGGCGTCAACACCGCGATCTTCTCGCCGTCGGGCGGTTCGGTCGGCATCGCCTTCGCGATCCCGTCGGACACCGTCAAGACCGTCGTCGCCCAGCTCAAGGAGCATGGCACGGTGACGCGCGGCTGGATCGGCGTGCAGATTCAGCCGGTCACTCAGGACATCGCCGACTCGCTCGGTCTGAAGAAGACGCAAGGCGCGCTTGTCGCCGAACCGCAGGCCGGTGGCCCGGCGCAGAAGGCGGGCATCAAGGCCGGCGACGTGATCACCGCGGTCAACGGCGAAGAGGTCAAGGATGCGCGCGATCTGGCCAAGAAGATCGGTGCGCTGCAGCCGAAGCAGAACGTCAAGCTGACGCTGTTGAGCGGCGGCTCGGAGAAGACGGTGTCGCTGTCGCTCGGCACGCTGCCGACCGACCAGCAACAGGCCAAGAACGACGACAGCGGCATTGACGGTGCCGAGGTCGGCAAGCTCGGCCTGACGCTCGCGCCGGCCGCAAAGGTCGCGGGAGCTGGTGCTGAAGGCGTCGTCGTCACGGATGTCGATGGTTCCGGCGCCGCTGCCGAGCGCGGCTTCGCCATCGGCGACGTCATCCTCGAAGTGGCCGGCAAGAAGGTCTCTTCGCCGAACGACGTGCGCCAGGCGATCGCCGCGGTGCGGACCGAAGGCAAGCGCACCGTGCTGATGCGCGTGAAGAAGGGCGAGAACAGCCGCTTCGTCGCGCTGCCGGTGAGCAACGGCTAACGCCAAGTTTGGGGATGTGCCGGCGGTTACCGTCGCCCCCACTGCCGGCACACCCTCAACGGGACGGGCCTCGAGCCCGTCCCGCCTCTCTACGCCGAAGGGCCGTACGTACGCGGATCTGACGGCAAACGTGCTTCACCCTGGCAACCGTCGCCCCCGCCGGGGTGGGGTCGTTGAGGGGGTGGCGGGCCAGCCCCGTCACCCCCTCGCGTACGACCCTAAAAATCGCAATCCCGCCCGGAAGGGCCTGCAAGGAGGCTGACAGCGGCGCAATCAGGCAGACCAGCCGCCGAATCGCCTGGAAGTGATGGTATCCGATGGCTAATTTCGACCTCAATACTAGCCAGCGCCCGGTCGGCCCCAGAGCCGAGGCGCAGCCGGATCGGGTGACCATGCGCCTTCTCATCATCGAGGACGATCGCGACGCCGCCGACTATCTGGTCAAGGCTTTCCGTGAAGTCGGGCATGTCGCCGATGCGGCCCATGACGGCGAAGATGGCCTCGCGCTTGCCCTGGACACGCCCTACGACGTCCTCATTGTCGATCGCATGCTGCCCAAGCGCGATGGCCTCTCGGTCATCGGTGAACTGCGCAAGAAGCGCATCGAGACGCCGGCCCTGATCCTGTCCGCGCTCGGCCAGGTCGATGACCGCGTCAAGGGTTTGCGCGCCGGCGGCGACGACTATTTGCCGAAACCATATTCGTTCTCCGAACTACTTGCCCGGGTCGAGGTGCTGTCGCGCCGCCGCGCCGCGCGCGCCGAAGAGACCGAACTGCGCGTCGGCGACCTCTATCTCGACCGGCTGTCGCATTCAGTGCGGCGCGGCACCGAGGAGATCGTGCTGCAGCCGCGCGAATTCCGCCTGCTCGAATATCTCATGCGACATGCCGGGCAGGTGGTGACGCGCACCATGCTGCTCGAGAACGTCTGGGACTATCATTTCGACCCGCAAACCAACGTCATCGACGTCCATATTTCGCGCCTGCGCTCAAAGATCGACAAGGGCTTTGCCCAGCCGCTGCTGCACACGGTGCGCGGCGCCGGCTACATGGTCCGCGATGGCGCGCGGTAGGCGGTTTTCGCTTCGGTCGTCATCTTGAAATCCAAAGCCGTCATTCCGGGGCGGCCCGAAGGGCCGAGCCCGGAATCCAGACGCAGGCTCCGCGTTTGCCGCTGGATTCCGGGTCCGCTCACGGAGCCTGTCATCGGGCCGCGCTCCGCGCGGACCCGTTGGCTCGCGTCCCGGAATGACGGGAGAGTTTTTCGGTAGGCTCGTCTAAAGTTCCCCCATGGCCCAGGATTCTCCGGCGAACGAAAAGAAGGCGCGGCAGCTATCGGCCCTTGGCAAGCTGTTCCGCACGACCACGTTCAAGTTGACGCTGGTCTATCTGACCGTATTCGCGCTGTTCGCCGTGGCGCTGCTCGGTTATTTCGCCTTCAACACCCGCCGGCTGATCACCGAGCAGATTACCGATACGGTGAATGCCGAAATTACGGGCCTGTCCGAGCAATACCGGCTCGGCGGCATCCGCCGGCTGGTGCTGACCGTCGATGGCCGGGCGCGCCGGCCGGGCTCGAGTCTCTACCTGGTGACGACGTTCAACGGCGATACGCTCGCCGGCAACGTCACCGATCTGCCGACCGGCGTGCTCGACACCGATGGCTGGATCGAAACGCCATATCGCCGTCTTGACGAGACCGAAGGCGCGAACCATCCTGAACATCACGCGCTGGTGCGCGTATTCCAGTTGCCAGGCGGTTTCCGGTTGCTCGTCGGCCGCGATCTCGAGGAGCGCGAGCGGCTTTACAGCATCATTGCTTCGGCCGGCCGATGGTCGATCGCGCTGGTGATCGTGCTGGGGCTTGGCGGCGGCCTGTTCGTGTCGCGCCGCGTGCTGCGCCGGGTTGACGCCATGACCGAGACCAGCCGTTCGATCATGGCCGGCGATCTTGGCGAGCGCTTGCCGGTCGCGGGCACCGGCGACGAACTCGACCGCCTCGCGGAGAACGTCAACCTGATGCTCGAACGCATCGAGGCGCTGATGCACGGTCTAAAGGAAGTTTCCGACAACATTGCACACGATCTCAAGACGCCGCTGACGCGTCTGCGCAATCGCAGCGAAGAGGCGTTGCGCACGGCCAAGAGCGAAGCCGAATACCGCGCCGCGATCGAAGGCACGATCGAGGAATCCGACGGGCTGATCCGCACCTTCAACGCGCTTCTGCTGATCGCGCGTGCCGAATCCGGCCAGTCGCGCGACGACATGGAGGAGTTCGACGCCGCGGAACTGGCGCGCGACATCGGCGAACTTTACGAGCCGCTGGCCGACGAGAAGGGTATTGCCCTGACGGTGGAGGCCGGGTCGCCGACGACGCTCAAGGGTAACCGCGATCTGGTGAGCCAGGCGCTGGCCAATCTGGTGGACAACGCCATCAAGTACAGCCTCGCGGCGGACCGGCCGACCGACGCGGCCGCGCCGGCGATTGTCGTGCGCGCAGCAGTCGAGGGTGACCGCGTCTTGCTGACGGTAGCCGACAACGGTCCTGGTATTCCCGAAGCCGATCGTGCGCGGGCGCTGGAGCGCTTCGTGCGGCTGGAACAAAGCCGTTCACTGCCGGGATCGGGCCTGGGTCTGAGCCTCGCCGCGGCGGTGGCGCGGCTGCACGATGGTGAACTGATCCTTGCCGACAATGCCCCGGGGCTGAAGAGCATCATTGCCTTGCCGCGCACAGGCCCGGTACAGATGGCGGGATGAATGCGCCGAATCAGCATGCCGGGCTGACGCTGGCCGAACTGATCGTTTCCGCTCCCGTTTTGACCGATGGAGCGGCGGCGCGCGCCCGTGTGGATGAATGGCTGTCGTCCTTGAGTGCCGGCGACGCGCAGGCTTTGCGCGCTCTGTTCGCCACGCATCCGCGCGCCGCGACCCTCGTCGAAAGCCTGGCCGAAAGCTCGCCCTTCCTCTGGGACCTCGTCACCGGTGACGCGGCGCGTTTTGCCGCGCTGTTGCAGGCCGAGCCGGAGCGGCATCTCGATGCGCTGCTCGAACGATGCGGCGGCGCGGCCGCGCAGGCCGACGACATCGACGTTGCCATGCGCGCGCTGCGCAAGATGAAGGCGGAGGCGGCGCTTCTCATTGCGCTGGCCGATATTGGCGGCGCCTGGCCGATCATGCAGGCAACGCGCGCGCTGACGCGGCTCGCCGACACCGCGGTCGATGCCGCGGTGCGCTTTGCGCTGGCGGAAGCCGCGCGCGCCGGCAAGCTCCAGCCGAAGGATCCGGCTCAGCCGCAGATCGGCAGCGGCTACATCGTGCTCGCCATGGGCAAGATGGGCGCCTTCGAGCTAAACTATTCGAGCGACATCGACCTCATCGTCTTCTTCGATCCCGACATCGCGCCACTCGCCGAGGGAATCGAGGCAGCGCCGACCTTCGTGCGCATCACCCAGCGCGTTGTGAAGCTGCTGCAGGAACACACCGGCGACGGCTACGTGTTCCGCACCGATCTGCGGCTTCGTCCCGATCCCGGCTCGACCGGCATCGCCATCTCGACGCCGGCCGCGCTCTCCTATTACGAGAGCATCGGGCAGAACTGGGAGCGGGCGATGCTCATCAAGGGCCGCCCCTGCGCCGGCGACATTACCGCGGGCGAGGCTGTCCTCCACGAGTTGTCGCCCTTCGTCTGGCGCAAATATCTCGATTATGTCGCGGTCGCCGACGTGCACGCGATGAAGCGGCAGATCAACGCGTTCCGCGGCCATGGCGAGATCGCGGTCGAGGGCCACAACATCAAGCTCGGCCGCGGCGGCATCCGCGAGATCGAGTTCTTCGCCCAGACCCAGCAGCTCATCGCCGGCGGCCGCAATCCGCATCTGCGCGATCGCGATACGCTGACCACGCTCGACAAATTGTGCGACGACGGCTGGATCGGCACCGAGGCCCGCGACGAGATGAAGGCGGCCTATCTGTTCCTGCGCTCGGTCGAGCACCGTCTGCAGATGATCAATGACGAGCAGACGCAGGAACTGCCCGAGAGCCGCGAAACGATGGAGCGCTTCGCCCGTTTCCTCGGCTTCGAAAGCCGTGATGCCTTCGCTTCGGTTCTGGTCGGCTATCTCAAGATGGTGCAGCGGCATTACGCGCGGCTGTTCCAGAAGGAGCCGGAGAGCGACGCGCCGGCGCTGAATTTCCCCGACGAAGCCGACGATCCGAAGACAGTAGCCCGGCTCGGCGACATGGGCTTCCGCGCGCCGCTGGAAGCGTCCGGTATCGTGCGGCAATGGCTGCGCGGCGAGCATCGCTCGCTGAACGGCGAGGCGGCGCGCAGCCATCTGGTGACGCTGCTGCCGGTTTTGCTGGAGCAGATCGGCCGCACCGACAATCCGAACGCGACCTTGGTGCTGTTCGATCACTTCCTCGGCAATCTGCACGGCGCGGCGCGGTTGTTGTCGCTGCTGCAGCAGAAGCCTGAGCTCATTGCGCTCACCGCGCTGGTGCTTGGCGCGGCGCCACGGCTCGGCGAAACACTGGCGCGGCATCCGGAGGTGATGGATGCGCTGGTCGATCCGAGCTTCTTCGGCGCGCTCCCCAATGACGAAGAGCTGCAGCGGCGGCTCGATGCCGCGCTGGCGCAGGCGCGTTACGACGAGGACCTGCTCGAGCGCATCCGCATGTTCGGGCTCGAATATCTGTTCCTCATCGGCGTGCGCATTCTCACCGGCACGCTGACGGCGCGCGCCGCCGGCGAGGCCTATGCGCGGCTCGCCGACGCCATTCTGCGCGCGGTCCATCGCGCCGTGGCCGATAATTTCGCGTCGGTCTACGGCCAGGTGAAGGACGAGCAGACCGCGGTCGTCGCCATGGGCAAGCTCGGCGGCCGGGAAATGACCGCGAGCTCGGACCTCGATCTCATTCTGATTTACGATTTCGACGGCGAGACGCCGGAGTCGGATGGCCGCCGTGCCTTGTATGGCGGCCAGTATTTCGCCCGACTGACGCAGCGGCTCATCAACACGCTCACGGCGCAGACCAATTACGGCGCGCTGTATCAGGTCGACATGCGGCTGCGGCCCTCGGGGCAGGCCGGCCCGCTGGCTACTCAACTGGGCAGCTTCGTGCATTATCAGGAGAACGAGGCCTGGACCTGGGAGCACATGGCGCTGACGCGGGCGCGGGTCATCACGGGCACGCCGGAGTTCGGTGTGCGCGTCGATGCCGTCATCAAGGACATCCTGTGCCGGCCGCGCGACAAGGCGCTGATCGCCGGCGACGTGCTCGAGATGCGCGGCGCCATCGCCACGGAGAAGGGCGACGGCAATTCGTGGGATCTTAAATACGCTAAAGGCGGTCTGGTCGATCTCGAATTCATCGCGCAGTATCTGCAGCTCGTGCACGCGCACGATCAGCCGTCGATCCTCGATACGTCGACCGCGCGCGTGCTCGACATTGCGCGGCAACTGCGCCTGATCTCGGTGGAGGATGCCGAGGTGCTGCGATCGGCGGCGCAGCTTTATCACGATCTCACGCAGATCTTGCGGCTGTGCCTGTCCGGGCCTTTCGATCCCAAGTCCGCCGGTCCGGGATTGCTGCGTTTGCTGACGCGCGCCGCCGACGTGCCGGATTTCGCCACGCTCAACGCGACCGTGTTCGAGACGCAGGCCAAGGTGCGCGCCAGCTTCGTGCGGATATTGGGCGGGGAGCCCTAGGCCGCTTCTTCCTTCGGCAGCGGGCATTGCGGCGACAGCGGCAGGCGCACGGTGACGATGGTGCCCTGGCCGAGCGCGGAGCGGATGCGCATCGAGCCGCCGTGCAATTCGACCAGCGACTTGGCGATGGCGAGGCCAAGGCCCGAGCCCTGGTAGTTCTTGGTGATGTGGCTCTCGACCTGCTCGAACGGGCGGCCGAGGCGGGTCAGCGCGTCGGCGGCAATGCCGATGCCGCTGTCGGCGATGCTGAGCACGACGCAGTGGTCGGTGGCGCGGCCGCGCACGGTGATCTGCCCGCCGGCGGGCGTGAACTTGACGGCGTTCGACAGGAGATTGAGCGCGATCTGCTTGAGGGCGCGGCGGTCGGCGCGCAGATGCAGGTCGGGAGCGATCCGGGCAGCGAGCGTGACGTTCTTTTCCTCGGCGCGCGCCGACACGACGCGCATTGACTCGGCGAGCAGGGCGTCGAGCGACAACTCCTCGAAGTCGAGGCGCATGCGGCCGGCTTCGATCTTGGACATATCGAGGATGTCGTTGATGACGTCGAGCAGGTACTTGCCGCTGGAGTGGATGTCGGAGCAGTACTCCTGGTACTTCTCGGCGCCGAGCGGGCCGAACATGCCTGACTGCATGATCTCCGAGAAGCCGATGATGGCGTTGAGCGGCGTGCGCAGCTCGTGGCTCATATTGGCGAGGAACTTCGACTTGGCCTGATTGGCTTCCTCGGCGCGGGTTTTCTCGACGGCGTATTTGCCGGCCATGTCCTCGGCACGCTGCTGCGAGGCGCGCTGGTCGGCGATGGTCGCCATCAGCCGCTTCTCGCTGTCAACCAGCTTTTCCTCATGCGCCTTGATGGTGGTGATGTCTGTGCCGACCGAGACGTAGCCGCCGTCCTTGGTGCGGCGTTCGCTGATGTGCAGCCAGCGGCCGTCCTCGAGCTGGGCCTCGAAATTGCGGGCGCCGGGCTTGGTCGGGCCGTTCGAGGTGACGGTGTGGCGCACGATCGGCTCGCGGCCCTGAGCGACGACCGACTCATAGGAAGCGCCGGAGACGATGGCTTCGTCGGGCAGGCCGTGCAGTTCCTGGAAGTTCGAGTTGCACAGGACGAGACGATTGTCGGCATCCCACAGCACGAAGGCCTCGGGGATGGTCTCGATGGCGTCGCGCAGGCGCAGATCGGCGGCGACCGTTTTCTCGACGAGGCTCTTCTGCTCGGTAACATCGACGGCGATGCCGATGAGGTGCAGCGCGGCGTCTCCGGGCTGGCGCGCCAGCTCGCAGCGCGCGCGCAGCCAGACCCAGTGGCCGTCGGCATGGCGCATGCGGAAGGCCTGGTCGATGGTGGCGCTCTTGGCCTCGGCGAGTTCGCGGGCGACGTCATAGAGCTGCACATCGTCGGGGTGGACGAGGGCGCTGACGTCGCCGAAGGACAGGAGGTCGTCCTTGGCCTCGAGGCCGAGAATGTCGAACATCGACTGCGACCAGAAGATGCGGCCGCGGGCGAGGTCCCAGTCCCACAGGCCGCAGCGGCCGCGGTTGAGCGCGGTGTCGATGCGGGTGCGAACGGTCTCATAGATGGTGTCGGCTTCGCGGGCGCGCGTCGCCTGCCAATGAAACGCAAAGCCGAGGATCAGCACGACGAAGCCCGTGGTGGCCGACAGGGTGACCGTCAGCGTCGTGATCGAGCGGGCCGGCGCCGTCGCGGCGTCGCGGGTCTGCAGCACGGCGAGCTGGCCGAACGGCTCCTTCAAAGTGCGCACGGTGGCGAGCAGGTTCTGCCCGGCGGGCGTGACAACGCCGAGCACACCGGCTTCGGCGCCGAATGTCGTCAGCGGCTGGGTCGGGCCGAGGAGTTCAATAAGGCGGCGGCCGATGGTGGCGTTGGCGGAAGGGATCGCGGCGGTGACGATGCCGTTGCGGTCGGTGATGAGGAAGGTGCGGCCATTGCCGTTGGCCCAGTCGGGCAGGGCCTGGCCCAGCAACTGCTGCGGCCGCTCAACGGCGTCGCGTGCATTCTTCAGCGGACGTTGCAGGCGCTCGGAGGCGACATCGGCGGCGGCCTCAAGTGATAACGCCATGATGTCGAGAGTCTGGCGCCGCTGGTCGAGGACCTGCACCACGGCACCGACGCAGATCGTCGCGAGAAACGCGATGATCAGCACCGGCACTGCGCGTCTCAGCAAGGGCTCCGCTGTGAGGAGGCGACGATACGCCGGCTTGGCGATCGATTGCGCGAGGCCCTTGATGGAATCGCTCTGTGCAGACGCACTCGCCACTTGGGCGCGCGCCATGGAGGCCTCCATTTTCAAATTTCCCCTGCCGCCCCGGATTCGGACGCCGCACATCGCACCGAATCAACAGGGGTCATTGGAATCGATGCGTGCTGATTTGTCGAGAGTCCGCGGAGTCAATTCTTTAAAATTCGTTACCCACGGAAAACTGAGTCCGATCAATCACTAACGGCGCACGCTCGACGATGCGCGCCGGGACCCCCGGGCTTCGCCGAGCTCAAATCAGGCCAGCGCGCGCTCGACGATGTCGGCAAGGTCACGCGACAGGTTGCCGTGCGAGCGAATGCGCCGCAGATGCGCCTCGGCGAGTGTGCGCCGGCCGGCCTCGAAGGTGCGCCAGGTGCGGAACGAGGTGGCGAGCCGGGCGGCGAGCTGCGGGTTCTTCGGATCGATCTCAAGAATAGCATCGGCGACGAAGCCATAACCGGCGCCGTCGGCGCGGTTGAACTGCGTCAGGTTGCCATGGGCGAATGCGCCGATCAGCGCACGGACGCGGTTCGGGTTGCCCATCGAGAAGGCGGGATGCGCGGTGAGCGTGCGCACCTTGTCGAGGGCGGATTTGTGCGGGCTCGATGCCTGCAGCGAGAACCACTTGTCGATGACCAGCGCATTGTCGGCATAGCGCGTGTAGAAATCGTCGAGCGCTTCGGTGCGGCCCGGCGCGTCGTGCTGCACGAGCGTGGACAACGCCGCCATGCGGTCGGTCATGTTGTCGGCGGCGGCATATTGCTCGCTGGCGCGCGTGAAGGCTGGCGAGGCGCCCGTCGCTGCCATCAGGTCGAGGGCGACATTGCGCAACGCGCGCCGCCCGGCCGAGGCGGCGTCGGGGGAATAAGGCTCGGACGAAGTCAGGCGCTCATAGGCGTGCGAAAGCTCGGCGCCAAGGCGGATGCCGATATCCTCGCGCAAGGCGAGACGCGCGCGGTGGATCTTGTCGGGATCGATATCGCGGCCGATCTCGCGGGCAACGTCGCCTTCGCCCGGCGGCGTCAGCGCCAATGCGATGAAGGCGGGTTCGAGGTTCGCGTCATCGAGGATGGCGGCGAGCGCGGCGATCAGGCTGTCGTCGGCGCGCGGCATGCCGCCGACGCGCAGGCGGCTGACATTGTCGATGAGGAGGCGCAGTGCCGTCGTCTGCAGTGCCTGCCAGCGATTGAACGGATCGCTGTCGTGGCGCGCCAGCAGAGCGAAATCCGCGCCGGTGAGATCGGTGACGAGCTTGATCGGCGCCGAGAAGCCGCGATTGATCGACAGCACCGGCCGTTCCGCCATGCCGTCAAAGGCAAAGACCTGCTCCGGTTTGTCGAGGATCATCACGTCGCGCTCGATCGAGCCGTCTTCCGCGGCGACGATGGGCAGAGCCTTTCCGTTCTTGTCGAGCAGGCCCATGCGCAGCGGGATCAGCATCGGCTCCTTTTGCGGCTGCCCCGGCGTCGGTGACAGCGTCTGCTTCAGGGCGATGGTGTAAGTGCGTTTTTCGACATCGTAGCGCGTCTTCACCGTTACTTCCGGTGTGCCGGCCTGCGCGTACCAACGCATGAACTGCGTCATGTCGCGGCCGCTGACATCGGCAAAGCATTGCACGAACTGTTCGACGGTGGCGGCCTCGCCATCGTGACGCTGGAAATAGAGATCCATACCGGCGCGGAATTTGTCGCGGCCGATCAGGGTCTCGATCATGCGCACGACTTCCGAGCCCTTCTCGTAGACCGTGGCGGTGTAGAAGTTGTTGATCTCCTTGTAGGCCTCCGGCCGCACCGGATGGGCGAGGGGCCCTGAATCCTCGACGAACTGCGCGGCGCGCAAGTTGCGCACGTCGGCAATGCGCTTGACCGGACGCGAGCGCATGTCGCTGGTGAATTCCTGGTCGCGGTAGACGGTCAGGCCTTCCTTCAGGCAAAGCTGGAACCAGTCGCGGCAGGTAATGCGGTTGCCAGTCCAGTTGTGGAAATATTCGTGGGCGATGACGCTCTCGATACCGGCGAAGTCGGAATCGGTCGCCGTGTCGCCCGAGGCCAGCACATATTTGTCGTTGAAGACGTTGAGGCCCTTGTTCTCCATCGCGCCCATGTTGAAGTCGGACACAGCGACGATCATGAAGATGTCGAGGTCGTATTCGCGGCCGAAGGCTTCCTCGTCCCAGCGCATCGAGCGCTTGAGCGCGTCCATGGCGTAGTCCGCGCGACCTTCCTTGCCGTGCTCGACATAGATGCGCAGCGCGACCTCGCGGCCGGAGGCGGTGGTGAAGGTGTCCTCGACACAGGCGAGGTCGCCGCCGACCAGCGCGAACAGGTACGACGGCTTCTTGTGCGGATCGTGCCAGATGGCGAAATGGCGGCCATTGTCGAGTTCGCCGCTTTCGACGAGATTGCCATTGGCGAGCAACACCGGCGCTTCGGCCTTATCCGCCTCGATGCGCGTGGTATAGATCGCCATCACATCCGGCCGGTCCGGAAAATAAGTGATGCGGCGGAAGCCTTCGGCCTCGCACTGCGTGCACCAGGTGCCGCTGGAGCGGTAAAGGCCGGAAAGCTGGGTATTGGCGGTCGGATCGACCAGGGTCTCGATCTCGAGCGTGAAGGGCCCGTGCGGCGGCTGCGCAATGGTGAGCTTGTCCGGCGTCGCCACATAGCTGCCGGGCGCGAGCGGCACGCCGTCGCGCGTCAGCGACACCAGCGACAGGCCGTCGCCTTCCAGCACCAGCGGCGCGGGTGCGGTGGCCGGGTTCGGCCTCAGCGCCAGCACGGCCCGAACCTTGGTCGCGGTCGGGTGGAGATCCACATCCAGATGGACGGTATCAACCAGCCAATCGGGAGCCTGGTAGTCGGAAAGGCGGATGACGGGGGCGGTGTCGGTGCGCATTCTTGTGATCTAGGATGTTCGGGCGCGAATGGGAAGAAGCAGGAAGCGCCACACGATGACCACGATGCGGGCCATGGTCCTGGAGCGGCCGGGAACGCGGTTGAAACCGCGCGAAGGCCCGGTGCCGACGCCCGGCGCGGGCGAATTGCTGATCGCGGTCGCGGCCTGCGGGGTCTGCCGCACGGATCTGCATGTCGTCGATGGCGACCTGCCGCAGCCGAAATTGCCGATCGTACCGGGGCACGAGATCGTCGGCCGGGTCGCGGCCATCGGACCTGACGTCAACGGCTTTGCCATCGGCGAGCGGGTCGGCGTGCCGTGGCTCGGCGCGACCTGCGGCCATTGCCCTTACTGCCGGGACGGCCGGGAGAACCTGTGCGATACGCCGCTGTTCACAGGCTACACGCGCGATGGCGGCTTTGCCAGCCACGCCATCGCCGATGCGCGCTATTGCTTCCCGCTCGAAGAAGCCGGCGACGACGCCGAGATCGCGCCATGGCTGTGTGCCGGCCTGATCGGCTGGCGCAGCTACCGCATGGCGACCGAAGGCGCGCGGGCGGGCGACTTCGCGCTCGGGCTCTATGGTTTCGGCGCCGCGGCGCACATTCTGGCGCAGGTTGCGATCTGGCAAGGCCGCCGCGTCTACGCTTTCACACGCGCCGGCGACCGCGCGGCGCAGGATTTCGCCCGTTCGCTCGGCGCCGTCTGGGCCGGCGCGTCGGAGGATATGCCGCCGCAGCCGCTCGACGCTGCCATCATCTTCGCGCCGGTCGGAACGCTGGTGCCGCTGGCGCTGAAGGCGGTGCGAAAGGGTGGCCGTGTCGTCTGCGGCGGCATTCATATGTCCGACATTCCGGGCTTTCCCTATGCGCTGCTGTGGGAGGAGCGCAAGGTAATGTCGGTCGCCAATCTGACGCGCGATGATGCCCGCGAATTCCTCGCGATAGCGCCGAAGGCCGGCGTGCATTGTACGGTGGCGCGCTATCGCCTCGACCAGGCCAACGAAGCTTTGGCCGATTTGCGCGACGGCCGCCTGCAGGGCGCGGCCGTGCTGCTGCCGTAATGCCTCTCTGAAGGCGGCCACCTCCTCGCCACGATTGGCGCCACATCACCAGCACAAACATTCCAAAATACAGCCCGGAACCGGATTTACCTCGCGGCGTTGGGCATCGTTTGCACAAACGGCGAGATGACATGGGTAGTGGCGAAAGATTCGAAGCGCTCGATGCGGGGCGGGGCGTTTGCGCGATTCTTGTGGTGGTCTTTCACTTCATCGCGGAGATGGACAGCGATCTGCGTCAGGTGACGTTCTTTCGCAACAGCTACCTTTTCGTCGATTTCTTTTTCGTTCTGAGCGGCTTCGTGCTGTGCCACAGCTATCGTGGCCGTATTGCCTCGCCGCAGGACTTCTGGCGCTTCGTGGTCAAGCGCGTCGGCCGGGTGTGGCCGCTGCATGCCACCGTTCTCGTCGCCTTCATCGCCGCAATCGTCACCATCGGCATGCTGCCGCATCCGAAGGCGCTCGATCTGACCTGGCACACCGGCAGCTATACCGTGCAGGCTATCGTCCCGAGCGCGTTCCTGCTGACGGCCTTCGGCCTGCAGGGCTCGGTGTGGAACGGGCCGGCGTGGAGCATCGGCGCGGAGTTCTACACCTATCTGCTGTTCGCGCTTGTCATGATGTTCTGGGTACAGCGGCTGGTCATCATAGCCCTGACGCTGTCGGTCGCCGCGCTGGCCGTGCTCTACTGGAACGCTCCGGCGCTGATGAACTCGACATGGGATTACGGGTTCATCCGCTGCATCGCCGGCTTCTTCGCCGGCATTGTTACTTACCGCGTTTATAGCCTCGTGGGAACGACCACCTTGCTGCGCGCCACCATGTGGGAAGTCGCGGTGATCTCCGGCATCGTTCTGTTCGTGTCCATGGCCGGCGAGAATGGCGACAATGTCTCGCCGCTGAGCCTTGCCGCGCCTCTGGTGTTCGGCTGGGCCGTCGTCGTCTTCGCCCGGCAGCAGGGGCTGGTGTCACTGCTGCTGCTGACGCGCCCCTTTCGCGCGCTCGGCCGCTATTCGTTTTCGATCTACATGATCCATATGCCCATGCTGATCGTGCTTTGCTACGGCGCCTGGTATTTCGGCTATCGCACGCTCACGTTTCACGATGGCGGGGAGGCGGCGCCGATCGGCTCGTCCGGCCTGCTGATGGTCGATTTCGTTCTGGCCGTGATCGTTGTCGCAGCTGCAAGCTATCGCTTCATCGAAACGCCGGCGCGGCTGCGATTCAATCGAATCGCCGACGGCAAACGCCGCAGCCCGCGCGATACACTCGCGCGAGCCTAGGTGCGCATCGGCTCGGCGTGGCCGATGACGCGCTTGATCAGCGACGAGTGTCTTTTCAACGCGCGCTCGAGCGCATCGACCTTGTCATGAACGTCGAGCACCGTCATGTCCGGATCGACATGGCAGTGGAAGTTGACGATTTCGCCATCGTCGGTCTCGCGCACCCGCACATCATGGATGTTTCGCAGGGCCTTGTCGGCCGCTGCAAGCTCCCTGAGCGCGGCTTCCACCACGACAATACGCTCGGGCAGGGCTTCGCGGCCCGACAGGTCGCCGGGCTGCAGCGGCTCGATATGGGTCTCGACCTCGACATTGTCGCCGAGCTCGCCGGCAATGGCGGCTTCGAGGCCATCGGCGATATCGTGAGCTTCGGCGAGCGACAACCTGCCATCGACTTCGAGATCGAGCGCCACGGCCAGCTTGTCGCGTAATGTGTGCACGGTGACATGATGCACCGCCAGCGCGCGGTTGCGGGCAATCACCATGATGCGGTCGACGATGGTCTCGTCGTCGATGGCGACAGGGGTGGTCGTGACGATCGCATCGACGCCCGGCATCTCATTCTCGAGCGCGGCCTCGACGGCGAGCTTGATCTCGGCAACCCGGTCGAGGGGCAGAATGCGGTTTACCGCGACCGTAATGTCGATAAACGTCTTGTCGCCGACGGCGCGGGCGCGGACCTGCTCGACGGCGACGACGCCGGGAACCTTCTGCGCAATGCCGGTGATCGTTCTGGTGGCGCCGGCCGGGGCGCGGTCGGTCAGCGTATCGATGGTGCGTTTGCCGAGCCGGAAAGCGGCGAACGAAACCATCACCGCGACGATGAGCGCGGCGGCGGAGTCGGCCCACCAATAGCCGAGCCAGACGCCGCCGAGGCCGACCAGCACCGCGCAGGACGACCACATGTCCGACGAGAAATTCAGCGCATCGGCTTCCAGCGCCGCGCTGGAGGTTTTCCTGGCGATACGCCGGAGCGCGCGCGACCGGTAAAAGTCGATGATGATCGACGCGATGATGACGCCGAAGGCCCAGCGGTTGGCGATGACATCATGCGTGTCGTGGCTGAGCAGCCTCGCCACCGCGTGCCAGCCGACCGTGCCCGACAGCAGCACCAGGAAGGCGGTCTGCGCTAGCGCCGACACGCTTTCGATCTTGTCATGACCGTAGTGATGTTCCTCGTCCGCCGGCTTGCCCGACATCCGCACCGCGACGTAGGTCATCACGGTGGAACCGAGATCGATTAGCGAATTGCCGGCTTCCGACAGAATTGCCAGCGATCCGGTGAGTACACCAACGATGCCCTTGGCGATGGCGAGGCCGGCCGAGGCCACGATCGAAACGAGGACGACGTTTTCTTTCTCACGTTGCATGGGGTCTCGCGCGATGGCGCAGCGGATCGGGGTATCCGCCGGGAGCGACCGTCTAGCGCAATGGCATTGCGATTTCGACAGCGATGTTTGCTCCTGCAAATGAGTTGCAGGAGAACGTCGCGCCGATGGCTGGACCGGTGTGCCTAGAGCACCAGCCCCGTTGCCGGATCGATCAGGTGCATATGATCGAGATTGGCGCGCAGCGGCATTTGCGCGCCGGCCTCGCCCGCCGCGGTAGGCTCGACCCGGCCGCAGACCTCGGTGCCGTTGATGCGGAAATAGACCATGGTCTCCATGCCCATCGGTTCGACGACGTCGAGCGTGGCGTTGAATTCCTGGCCGACGCCATTGTGGTGACCGCGCGTCTCGGTGATGTGCTCGGGACGCAGGCCGAACGAGACTTGCTTGCCGGCATAAGGCTTGTAACGCGCGGCGCGGCTGTCCGGAACATTGAAGGCCAGCGTGTCGGTGAGGCGCACGCGCAGCGCATCGCCATTGCTCTCCAGCGTGGCCGGGATGAAGTTCATGGCCGGCGAGCCGATGAAGCCGGCGACGAAGCGTGTCGCCGGATGGTGGTAGAGATCGTTCGGCGTGCCGATCTGCTCGATCTTGCCAGCATTCATGACGACGACGCGATCGGCCAGGGTCATGGCCTCGACCTGATCGTGGGTGACGTAGACGGTCGTGGTTTGAACCTTCTGGTGCACGCGCTTGATCTCGGTGCGCATCTGCACGCGCAATTTGGCGTCGAGGTTCGACAGCGGTTCGTCGAACAGGAACACCTTGGGATTGCGCACGATGGCGCGGCCCATGGCGACGCGCTGGCGCTGGCCGCCGGAGAGTTGCTTGGGCCGGCGCTCGAGAAGCTCGGTAATGTCGAGAATGCGGGCGGCGTTGTCGACGCGGGCCTTTATCTCGGCCTTGGGGAATTTGCGCAGCTTGAGGCCGAACGACATGTTCTCGGCGACCGTCATGTGCGGGTAAAGCGCGTAGTTCTGGAACACCATGGCGATGTCGCGATCCTTGGGCGGCAGGTCGTTGACCACCGCGCCGTCGATCGAGATTTCGCCGCCAGTGATTTCCTCCAGCCCGGCGATCATGCGCAAGGTCGTCGATTTGCCGCAGCCGGACGGGCCCACCAGCACCACGAATTCGTGGTTCGGAATTTCGAGATTGATGCTGGCGACCGCGACGACGTCGTCGTACTGCTTCACCACATTGCGCAATGACACGTCGGCCATACCGGATTTCCTTTGAATCGTTCTTATCTGGTCGTTTCGCAGCATCAGCCTTTGGTGGCGCCGGACGTCAGCCCGGCGATGTAGTAGTCCATCAGGAACGCATAAATCACGAGCGGCGGCGCCGCCGCAAGCAGGGCGCCGGCCATCAGCATGCCCCACTTGTAGACGTCGGCACGGATCAGGCTGGTCACCGTGCCGACGGTCAGCACCTGCTGGTCGGCGGAATAGAGGAAGGCCATCGGATAGACGAAGGCCGCCCAGGACACCGTGAAGGCGAAGATCATCGCCGCGATGATGCCGGGCAGGGCGACCGGGATGAAGATCTTGAGCAGCATCTGCATATGACTGGCGCCGTCGATCAGTGCGGCTTCGTCGAGCTCCTTGGGGATCGACTGGAAGTAGCCGATCATGATCCAGGTGCAGAACGGCACGGTCAGGGTGGGATAGACAAGCACCATCGCCCAGTAGGAGTTCAAAAGCCCGATCGACTTGACGATCTGGAACAGGGGAATGAACAACAGCGTGTCCGGCACTAGATAAGTGAGGAAGATGCCGGTGGCGAGGATGCTGGAGCCCCAGAACCGCATGCGGCCGAGCGCGAAGGCGGCGAGGATGCTGACCACCATGGTGATGATGACGACGCAGACCGTCACGATCACCGTGTTCTTGAAGAAGATCAGAAAGTCGGTGTCGCGCAGCAGGATGCGAAACTGGTCGAGCGTGGCGCCGCCGGTGATCAGCCACGGATTGGTGGCGAGCTGCGCCATCTCGCTGTCGGTCTTGAACGCCGTAATGATCATGTAATAGGGCGGCATCAGGAAGAAGATCGCGAACAGGATCAGGAAAAAGTACGAGGTATAGAGCGCCCAGCGCCGGTTGCGGCGCAGGCTGGCGCCGACAGTTGTGCGTTTGCCGGCGGGCGCGGCCGCGGTGATGCTGGTCATCCGATTTCTCTCCCGCGTTTACGCACGCCCCTGAGGATGAAGATCGCCGCGATGGCGAGGATCGGGAACATGAACAGCGACGTCGCGGCACCGAGCGGCAAGTCGCCGGAGCGGATGCCGAGCAGGAAGGAGTAGGTCGCGAACATATGGGTCATGTTGCGCGGCCCGCCTGCGGTCATGATCTGCACGATGTCGAAATTGGCAAAGGTTACGATCAGCGAGAACAGCACGGTGATGGCGATGATGTTGCGCATCATCGGCAGTGTGATGTGAATGAATTTCTGCCAGGCATTGGCGCCGTCGATGGCGGCGGCTTCGTAGAGCTGCTCGGGCACGGATTTGAGAGCGGCCAGATACATGATCAAAAAGAACGGTGCGCCGTACCAGACATTGACAAGGATGACCGAAAACCGCGCCCAATAGGGGTCGCTGAGCCAGGGGATGCCAGCAAAGCCGAGGCTGCGCAAAGTGTAGTTGAACGCTGAATTCGTTGGATCGAACATCCACCACCAGCCCAGCGTCGACAGCGCCAGCGGAATGACCCAGGGCACCAGCAGCATGCCGCGCCATTTGCGCTGGCCCTTGGCCGGCAGGTTGTTGACGAGATGCGCGGTGATGAGGCCGAGCAGCGCCTTGAAGAAGACCGCCGCGAGCGCGAAGATCGTGGATTGATAGACCACCATCCAGAAGGTGTCGCGCGACATCAGATAGGTGAAGTTGGCAAGGCCGACGAAGCGCGTCTGCGCCTTGTTCAGCATCGACAGATAGATCGAATAGAATGCCGGGTAGATGACCAGGCAGACGATGATGACAATGAGCGGCAGGCACATCAGAAAGGCAATGGTCGAGCGTCGCCGCAGCAACAATTGCAGTCTGGTTGGTTTCGCCGCCGCTTTGTCCGTAGCCGTAGAGCCCCACGTCTGCACGGTATCGGCCATTGGATGCGGTCCTGCTTATCGCTGCTTTTTTGATGGCAATGAGCGGCGCATGCCGGCGACCGGCCGGCATGCGGGCTTTTCGTGCGCCTGTATCGAGCCTTAGGCCCGCAGCGTGCCTTCGAGCTCTTTCTCGGCCCACTTGATCACGTCGTCGAGCTTCTCCTTGCCCTGGGTGAACTTGGAGACCATGACGGTGTTGATCGCCTGGTTATAGATCTGGGCGCCGACCTCGGATCGTGCCGGCGCGCCGGTGATCGAGGTCTGCTCGTCGCCGCGCGGCGGATAGCCGTAGACGACGCCCGTGGGCGGTCCGACCTCGTTCCAGGTCTTGAGATCGTACATGGACTTGAAGGAGGGCAGGTCGTAACCGACCGACGCCTCCACGAGCTGCGCGATCGATTCCTTCTGCGAGATGAACGTCAGCAGGTCCTTGGCGGCCTGCTTATTCTTGGAGAACTTCCACACGCCGTAGAACTGCGGCAACTGCCCGACGAAGCGCCCCTTGGGCCCGCGCGGCACCGGGTGGCTCCAGCACTGCTCCGCAACCTTCGGATTATCGCGCTTGGCGACCGCCCAGGCGCTTGGCGGATTCATGATGCTTGAGCCTTTGCCGGAGATGAGCCAGCGATTGTTGCCGGCGTCGTCCCAGGCAAACACTTCGGCCGGCATGACTTCGGCAATCTTGCGGGCGATTTCCATCGCTTGCCGGGTTTCGTCGGAATTGATCTTGATGTTGTCCTTGGCGTCCACCATCACCACGCCATAGGCGTTGAACAGGCCGCCGACCCAGTCGACCGCATCGGAGGTCTGGCCAAGCGGGTTGCCGATCGGGAAGCCGGCCTTGTGCAGTTTCTGCGCGGCCGTGACGTAGGCATCCCAATTCCAGGCATCGACCTTGGCCTTGTCCCACTTGCTTTCGTCGGCAGGGAAGATGGCCTGCAGATCCATGCCAACATGTTCCTTGAACAGGTCGAAGCGCGACAGACAGGGCTTGACCTGGCTGCCGACGGCAGTCGGCACGCCGCGCCACGAACCCTTGATCTTGGCGAGATACTCCGCGACCGGGCTGATCGGGCCGTATTTGCTGATCAGGCCGTTGACGACGTCGTCGAGCGGCTCGAGCTTGTCTTCGTGGATACGGATGTTCCAGTCGCGATGGGACATGATGTCGTGACCGGTGCCGGCCTGCGCTTCGGCGGCGGCGGTCAGTTTGTCCTTCTCGCCTTGCGAGGTGATGTAGTCGATCTTTACCTCGACCTTGTTCTTGTCGCCCCATTCCTTGGCGAGCTTGTCGAGCGCGGCATTGGCGCCGGGCACCCAGTGATCCCAGCAACCGAGTGTCAAGGAACCGGCCGCGTATGCGCCGTGAACGTAAGGTGAGGCAATCGCCGCAGCTGAACCCAACGCGGCGGTCTTCAGTACCGAGCGACGTGATAGTGAGCTCATGGACTTCCCTCCCGATTTGGCGGCTTTGTTATTCTGCCTTGAGAAAAAGATAGCTTGCGAAATTGGAGATCGGAAGCGAATAAAATCGGCAACGCAGCACGTGTACTAAATTTAATGGTCTTGCGTCGCAGCAAGTTGTTTATTTTCGCTGCGCCGCAGAATGATCGCGCGACAAGATCGTCAATGAATAAGGGGCACGAGCGGCAGATACGTCAGCAATGCTGATATAATCGGTTGGTGTTTGTAATAATTGCGTAAAAGATCAATTCGTAGCGTTGGCCGGTGTCACAAGTTCTGGGTGAGCTTTGGCGAAAACCTCGAGTTCGGCCATCACCGCATCCAGATGTTTGCTCATGGCCATGGCCGCTGGCTCGGGTTGGCGGGCGGCGAGGGCGGCAAAAATCTTCTCGTGCTCGGCGTATGTTTCGGACTGTCGTTCCGGCGTGCAAAGAAACAGCCGCATGCGATCCAGATTGGCGCGCGCGGCCTCGACGGCCGCTATGACCCGGTCGTAGCCGAGCGACTTGAGAAGCAGGGCGTGAAAATCGAGATCGAGCGAGTGGAAGCCGTGCAGGTCGTCGTTCGCCAGAGCATCTCGTTGTGCTGCGAGATTGTCGCGGAACCTTGCGAGCAGGCTGTCGGACATGCCGGGCGTGATAGAACGGATCGCTTCGCATTCCAGCGCGCGGCGAATGAACATGGCCTGGCGGCAATCGGCGACGTCGATCCGCGAGACGATCGTGCCGCGCTGCGGCAACACCACGACGAAGCCCTCTTCGGCGAGCCGGCCGAGCGCTTCGGAAACCGGAAATCGCGACACGTTCAACCGTTCGCACAACGCATTCTTGTCGATGGTTTCACCTGGTCGCATTTCGAGCCGGACGATGGCGTCCCGGACGGCATCCTGGATGCGCTGCACAGTGCCGCCGCGCTCGTGACGGTCGAGCACGGGGAGGAATGCGTAATCCTGCTTGCGAACCACGTCGGACATAGTAACATGTTAGTTGACGGTCGAGCCGAACTCAACGACGCGGGGGCTGAAAACACCTGCGCGGGCGGTTTCGCCGCACTCAGAATAAGCGGGCGCAAGACCCGCGGGGATAGTCCTGTAGGGAGGGATATTATGTTCAAGTTTTCTGCGCGCCTGGTTATGGGCGCGGCGGTTGCGCTTGCTTTTGCCGGCTTCATCGGACCGGCCTCGGCCCAGACGAAGTTGAAGTGGGCCCACGTCTATGAAACCTCCGAGCCGTATCACACTCAGGCGCTCTGGGCGGCCGACGAGATCAAGAAGCAGACCGGCGGGCGCTACGAGATCGGCGTGTTCCCGGCTTCGCAGCTCGGCAACGAGAACCAGATCAACGAGGGTCTCGGCCTTGGCACCGTCGATATCATCTACACCGGCGTCGCCTTCGCCGGTTCGATCCACAAGCCGTTGTCGATCAGCAACGCGCCCTACATCCTGCGCGACTTCGATCATTTCATGGCTTATCGCAAGAGTCAGTTGTTCCGCGACATCGCCAAGGGCTACGAGGACAAGACCAAGCACAAGGTGATGGCGCTGAACTACTACGGCCAGCGTCACCTCACGGCGAACAAGGCGATCAACAAGCCGGAAGACATGAAAGGCATGAAGCTGCGCGTGCCGCCGGCGCCGCTGTTCCTCATGTTCACCAAGTCGGTCGGCGCCAACGCCACGCCCATTGCCTTCGCCGAGGTTTATCTCGCCCTTCAGCAGGGCACGGTGGACGGGCAGGAGAATCCGCTGCCGACCATCATGGCCAAGAAGTTCTACGAGGTGCAGTCGCACATCATGCTGTCCGGTCACATCACCGAGTCGCTGGTCAGCATCGTCGGCGGCCATGTCTGGGCCAAGATGTCGGATGCGGACAAAAAGGTGTTCGACGCCGTGCTCGTGCAGGCCTCGACCAACGTGACCGAGCAGATCCGCGCCTCCGAGCTCAAGCTGGCGGATGAATTCCGCAAGCTCGGCAAGACGGTGATCGAGCCGGACCGCGCCGCGTTCCGCACCGCGGCCATGCCGCTGCATAACGACACCGCCGCGGGCGCCGGCTGGAGCAAGGCCGAGTACGACGCGCTGCAGGCGCTGAAATAGGCGCGATCCGAGACCGGTTGATCTCAAACGCCACTCGTCCCCGCGAAAGCGGGGACCCAGATACTTGCCAAAGAACTGGACCCCCGCTTTCGCGGGGGTGAGCGGTCCATATACGCACCCGTTCAGAGCGACAAATGACAAAAGACTCCAAGCCAGCGCCCGAGGACAAGGCTCACCTCATCGTCGCCGAAGACGCGGATGTGGTGATCGAGAAGCACCCGGAGGACTGGATCGCGTTCGTCCTGTTCTGGAGCCTCGCCTTCATCGTCTTTCTGCAGTTTTTCACCCGCTACATCCTCAATGACAGCCTGTCCTGGACCGAGGAAATCGCCCGCTATGGGCTGATGTGGGTGGTTTTCATCGGCGGGGCGATGGTGACGCGGCGCAATACCCACATCGCCGTCGAACTCATCTCGAATGTCATGAAGCCCGGCCTGCCGCGCCAGTGTCTCCTGGCGGCGGTAGATTTCGTGAAGCTCGGCTTTCTTGCCTTCCTCGCTTACGTGTCCGTGACCATCATCGAGCGCATGGGAATCCAGCGGATGACCGTCTTCGACCTGTCGATGAGTTGGGTCTATGCCGGCGTTTCGTTCGGCTGTTTCCTGATGCTGCTGCGTCAGGCGATGCATGTGTGGCGCAATGCCCGGATGGGCTGGAAGAAGCCGCACGACATCACCGAAACCATCGCCGCCGACTGAGGACGCCTCCCAATGGTCATTATGGCATTTCTGTTCATCGCGGTGCTGATCGCCGGAGTGCCGGTGTTTATCGCGCTGGCCGGCTCGTCGCTGATCTATACGCATTTCATGGCCGGCCTGCCGGACTTCGTCATTCTACATCGCATGGCGGGCGGCATTGATAGCTTTCCATTGCTCGCGGTGCCGTTCTTCATCCTCGCCGGCAATCTGATGAATTCGGCCGGCATCACCAACCGCATCTATGATTTCGCCGTCGCCATTGCCGGCTGGATGCGGGGTGGGCTGGCGCAGGTCAATATCATCGGCTCCGTGATTTTCGCCGGCATGTCGGGCACTGCTATTGCCGACGCCGCCGGGCTTGGCACCATCGAAATCAAGGCGATGAAGGATCACGGCTACTCCACCGAGTTCGCCGTCGGTGTCACCGCCGCGTCGTCGACCCTCGGTCCGATCATCCCTCCGTCACTGCCTTTCGTGATCTACGGCATGATGGGCAATGTCTCGATCGGCGCGCTGTTTCTCGGCGGCGTCATTCCGGGGCTGGTGATGACCGCCTTCATGATGGGCTACGTCTATTACTGCGCGCGCAAATACGGCATGGGCCAGGATCAGGCGTTTCGCTGGGGCGTGCTGGGCCTGACCTTCATCGCCGCGGCGCCGGCGCTGATGACCCCGATCCTGATAGTGGGCGGCATGACCTTCGGCTGGTTCACGCCGACCGAAGCCGCCATCGCGGCCTGCGCCTGGGCCATGATGCTCGGGCTGTTCCTGTACAAATCGCTGTCGTGGAAGCAGTTCTACAAGGTCACGATGGACACCATCGAGACCACCGCCGGCGTGCTGCTGATCGTCGGCGCTGCCTCGCTGTTCGGCTGGGTGCTGACGACGACGCGCGTGACCGAGTACACGACCGACTGGCTGCTGGCGATGACGGACAATCGCTACATTATCCTGCTGCTGTCCAATCTGGTGTTGCTGGTGGTGGGCTGCTTCCTGGAGCCGATTGCCTCGATCAGCATTCTGGTGCCTGTGCTGATGCCGGTCATCCTCAAGGTCGGCATCGATCCGGTGCATTTTGGCGTGATGATGACGCTCAATCTGATGATCGGCTTGCTTCATCCGCCGCTGGGAATGGTGCTGTTCGTGCTGTCGCGAATAGCGAACCTGTCGATCGAGCGCACGACCATGGCGATCCTGCCGTGGCTTATTCCTCTGCTTGCCTCGCTGGTCGCGGTCACCTTCATCCCGGAACTGACTTTGTGGCTGCCGCGCCTGTTGGGTATCATGAAATAGGGGCATGCCATGGCCGAGCCCCGCGTCATCCGCCTCGCCGCCGACGACAACGTCATCGTTGCGGTCGATCAGATCGGACAGGGCGCAACGGTCGCCGGCGTGACGGCGCAGGCGCGCATTCCGCGCGGTCACAAGATGGCGGTTACGCCGATCGCGTCGGGCGAGCCGGTCCGTAAATACGGCCAGGTCATCGGCTTTGCCTCGCAGCCGATTGCGCCCGGCGACTGGGTGCACGAGCATAATGTCGTCATGGGCGACTTTGCCCGTGATTATCGCCATTCCGAAGACGCCCGGAACGACGAAGTGCTGCCGCCGGAACTGCGCGCCACCTTCGAGGGCTTTGTGCGGCCGAACGGCCGCACCGGCACGCGCAACTATGTCGGCATTCTCACCTCGGTGAACTGCTCGGCTACGGTCGCCAAGTTCATCGCCGAGGCGGTCAATCGCTCGGGCATCCTGGACGACTATCCCGGGATCGACGGCGTCGTGCCCTTCGTGCACGGCACCGGCTGCGGCATGGCCTCGCGCGGCGAGGGCTACGACGTACTGCAGCGAACGCAATGGGGCTACGCCACGCATCCCAATCTCGGCGCCGCCTTGATGGTCGGCCTCGGCTGCGAGATGTTCCAGATCGAGCGCATGAAGAGCGAAGGCCATCTGGTCGAGGGCGATCACTTCCAGTCCATGACCATCCAGGCCGTCGGCGGCACGAAGAAGACAATTGCCGAGGGCGTCGAGCGCGTCAAAGCCATGCTGCCGGTGGCGGCCAAGGCCCGGCGCGAGACCCGACCCGCCTCCGAAGTGGTGCTGGCGCTGCAATGCGGCGGCTCGGACGGCTATTCCGGCATCACCGCCAACCCGGCATTGGGCAAGGCGGTCGATCTATTGGCCAAGCACGGCGGCACCGGCGTACTGGCCGAGACGCCGGAGATCTACGGCGCCGAGCATCTTTTGACGCGGCGCGCGCTCAACACCAAAGTCGGCGAGAAACTGGTCGAGCGCATTCGCTGGTGGGAGGACTACACCACGCGCAATCGCGGCGAGATGAACAACAACCCGTCACCCGGCAACAAGGCCGGCGGGCTGACGACCATTCTCGAGAAGTCGCTCGGCGCCGCCGCCAAGGGCGGCTCGAGCACGTTGCGCGCGGTTTATGAATACGCCGAGCCGATCACCGAACGCGGCTTCGTGTTCATGGACACGCCCGGCTACGATCCGGTCGGCGCCACCGGACAGGTGGCGGGCGGCTGCAACGTCATGTGCTTCACGACGGGCCGCGGCTCCGCCTTCGGCTGCAAGCCGACGCCGTCGATCAAGCTCGCCACCAATCACTATGTCTACGAAACCATGACCGACGACATGGACATCAATTGCGGCGATGTGCTCGACGGCGTCTCGCTCGAGGACAAGGGCCGGGAAATCCTCGACAAGGTGCTCAAGGTCGCCTCCGGCG